>Ga0308158_10000802_pt1 | contig 41684 bp, 49 predicted proteins | sample PhyBR2_FD_201038 | JGI IMG/M metagenome (GOLD analysis project Ga0308158, IMG submission 201038) | Phyllosphere microbial communities from UC Gill Tract Community Farm, Albany, California, United States - DLSLB.R2 | ecosystem: Host-associated > Plants > Phyllosphere > Unclassified | place: USA... | reverse complement strand
CAGTAACATTAAAAGTAGAAGAACGCGAAGTACGCCCACGCTCACTTAGAAAGCAATTACGTCATGAAGGAAAAGCTCTTGGTGTCGTGTATGGCTACAAAGTGGAAAGCACACCGATTTCATTCGACGAAAAAGAATTGGTCAAGGTTGTCCGTGATCACGGCGAAAACGTCTTGGTTGCTCTTCAAATCGGCGGTAAAAAGGTCAACACGTTGATCAACAAGCTCGATATGGATATCTTTACACCAACCATCAAACACGTTGAATTCATCGCTGTTAAAATGGATGAAGAAACAGAAGTCGAAACGGATATCGTCCTCGTCGGCGAAGCAGCCGGTGCGAAACTTGGCGGATTCCTTTCACAAACACTCTTTAAAGTAACAGTTGCCGCAACACCAGATAAATTACCGGAACGGATCGAAGTCGACGTGACGGATCTTGCAATCGGAGATTCAATAACAGTAGCTGATCTTCCGGAAGAAAAAGATTTCCGTGTCGTCACAGAAGGTGACATCCAAGTCGCAGCGGTCGTTGAATCGACACTTGAAGCTGAACTTGAAGAAATCGAAGAAGCAGAAGCTGAGGCACAAGCAGCTGATGCGGATACAGCGACAGACGATTCAGAACAAACTTCTGAAGAGCAAGCTGAAGAAAACAAAGAAGATAAAGAGTAATCTTTTCTCTCCTCCCCTCGTGGGAGGTTTTTTTATGCATATTGACAAGTCCGGTCGACAGCCGTACAGTGAAGAAGGTACACATCATTGACACATCCACTAGGGGAGCCATTTGGCTGAGACGATTCACTTCGGACCCTTTGAACCTGATCTAGTTCATACTAGCGTAGGAAAGTGGAGCGGAATCCTCGTGCTCTTTTTCTGCATCTTGCAGGTTACACGACCGCTCTCTTTTCATAGAGGGCGGTCTTTTTTGTGGTTTCTTTGTGGGTGTGCATTCAAAGGAGAAGTGATTATGAACAGTTGGAAAATGAAAGAAATCATCGTCATGATGATGCTCGCCGTCGCGTGTGGTGTCCTCTACTTAGGGTGGTCGACGTTATGGTTACCGATCTCGGCCATCTTCGGACCGGTCGGATCAAACTGGATGTTCGGCATCTGGGTCATCGCCAGTCCCCTTGTCGCCTACATCATTCAAAAACCAGGCGCGGCATTGATTGCGGAAGTCGTCGCCGCTGCCGTCGAATTGTTTACAGGGAGTCACTTCGGCTTATCGGCACTGTTGATTGGATTCGCACAGGGGATCGGGGCCGAGATTGCCTTTGCCGTGTTCGGATACCGGAAATTCAATACGTTTACCTTGATGTTGTCCGGTGTCTTCGCTGCCGTCGGAAGTATGGTCTACAGCCTCATCGTGAACGGATTTGCCTACTATACGACGACGACCCTGCTGTTGACGTTTTCTCTGCAACTTGTCAGCGGATCATTGCTCGGTGGATTGCTCGCAAAAATGATCGTCGACGCGCTCGTTAAGGCAGGGACACTGAATGGGTATGCGATCGGACGACAACGAAAGCAGCGTGCCGCATGATGCAGTGCGAGCACCTGACAGTCCGCTATCCGGATCAGGATCACCCGGTCTTACAGGATTTGTCGGTTACGATTGATAAAGGAGAAACGACGTTGCTCGTCGGTCCAAGCGGCAGCGGAAAGACGACCTTTTTACACTTTCTTGCAGGTCTGTTGCCGGAGACGATTGAAGCCGATGTCAGCGGTCACTGGTTGACCGAGGGAACGGTCGGGATGTTATTCCAACAGCCGGACGATCAGTTTTGCATGCAGACGGTCGGTGCCGAAATGGCCTTTAGTCTGGAAAACCGAAGCATCTCCCGATTTGAAATGGATGAGCGGATTAAAGGTGTCTTGGCACGGGTCGGACTTGACCTCGCCTTGACGACGCCGATTGCCGAGCTGTCCGGCGGGATGAAACAACGGCTTGCTCTAGCCTGTGTATTGGCACTCGAACCGGACATCCTGTTGCTCGACGAACCGACGGCGCAACTTGATCCGCATGGTCAACGTTTGATGATGGAGCTGATTGAGGAATTGCACCACGATCCGAACGTGACGCTGGTGCTGATTGAACACCAACTGGAGCAGTGTGTGACGTTTGCGGACCGGGTGCTGGTCTTTCAAACCGGACGGATCCGTCTTGACGGACCGCCGCGGGATATTTTTTCAGAACGCCGGACCGTTTTGACTGAACTCGGGATTGCGACACCGCGCCTTTACCCGTATACATTCGAAACGATACCGGCCGAGGTCGCGGCAGAATGGGCACTCGATCGTCCCCCTGTCCGCGAACCCGTTTCAACCGAACCGACATTTGAACTTGTTGACGTGACCGTCCGGCACGGAAAGCAGACGGTTCTCCAGCGGATCTCGCTGACCGCCCACGCCGGAGAATGGATCATGCTTGTCGGACGCAATGGAGCCGGCAAAAGTACCCTGCTCGAAACGCTGGCCAAACTGTTACCGGCGCAAGGCGGAACGATTCAGTTGTTTCAGACAGCGTTGAAGAAATGGCGGGACCGGACATTTTACCGGCAGGTCGGCTTTGTGTTTCAGCAACCTGAGTTTCAGTTTCTCAAACAGACGGTTCTTGACGAACTGACGATCAGTTGTACCTCACCGTCGTCCGGTCAGATGGATGATGCCTTACAGTACTATCGCTTGGCGGACGTCGCGGGTCAGTCGCCGCTCGCACTCAGTCTTGGTCAAAAACGGCGTTTGAGCGTCGCGACAATGCTGCTTGAGCGAAAAGCTGTCTTGTTGCTGGACGAGCCGACTTTCGGACAGGATGCCGAGACGACGGCACAACTGATTGAAGTCTTGCGGCAAGCCCGTGCAGCCGGGACGACACTCATCATGGTGACGCATGATATGGAGCTGGTGTACCAACAGGCAGACCGGGTGCTCGTCCTCGGTTCGGAAAACATTCAATTTGACGGTTCACCGGAGGAATTGTTTCAGGAAACCAAGATTTTACACGACAATCAGCTGATTCGTCCGGTGTCCTATCAGTATCAGCAACAAAAGGAGGGGATCCGTCATGCAGGAAAACCACTCATGGCTCGCTCAAATTAATCCTTCCGTCAAACTGGCGACCCTGGTCTATGTCATGCTGTTGCTGATTTCGACATCCCGTTTAGAAGTGACGTTTGCACTGCTCATCCTTTCCGCCGTCGGCGTATGTTGCTCCGGCTGGCAGCTGTCAACGCTTCTCATTCGTCTCGTCCCTTATGGTGTGTTGTTTCTGTTGACGTTTTGGATGATGGCCGCGTTCGGAAAAGGTGAAACGGAATTGTGGGCATTCGGCTGGTTCCGGATCACGGAAGAGAGTCTTGCACATGCCTGGTTGGTCGCGACGCGGATGCTCGCCTTCGTCCTGTTGAGTGTAACGTTCGTTGCAACAACGGACGCGACACGGTTCGTCATGAGTCTGATTCATCAATGTCGTCTGCCGGTTCGCCTTTCCTATGGATTTTTAGCCGGTCTCCGCTTCATTCCGATCTTTCGGCAGTCGATTCGAACGATCCGTCAAGCGCGTCGTGTCCGGCAACAACGGTCACTTTGGCCGTGGCAAACGTTTTTTGACATCAGTCTGCCGTTGTTTACGACCAGTATCCTCCACTCGGAACAGATTGCGATTGCGATGGAAGCCCGTCAGTTTCGGGTCAATCGGACCTATTATGTCGAGCCGGTCGTAACACGAGGGGATCTTGCCTTTCTGTTGATGACCGTCACGCTCGCGACGTCACTTCGCCTGGTGGTTTGACAGCGGACGATTACGCGGCACTACTTGGGGGAATAAACAGGACAGATACAGTGAATCCAAAAAAGTGGGTGGAGTCGTGAAACGAATCCTGTTAGTCGGCGCAGGTCATGCGCATTTAGAATGTATCAAACAAGGGAGTCATTCGGATGTCGACTGGATCGTCATCACTCCCTCGCGTTATCAGTATTATTCCGGGATGTTCTCCGGACTGGCGGACGGAACCTATACACTCGACGAGATACGCATCGATGTCAAAGCGTTATGTGAACGGCACGGTAAGACGTGGATGGAGGACCGGGTCGTGCGAATCGATGCTGCCAACAAACACGTTATCTTTCAGTCCGGACAGGTCGTGCCGTACGATATCGTGTCGTTTAATATCGGATCAAACGACTGGGAAGCAAGCACTCCGAAACACGTTACGATCAAACCGAACTATCGTATAGAACAAGCGTTACAGACGTTCAGGAGTGCCGTCTCCCCTGTCATCGTCGGCAGTGGTGCGGCGGCCGTCGAGATGGCGGCGTCATTTCAGTCAAACGGTACACCGGTCACCCTGATTCATGAAGAACCGTTGCTCAGCGGTCATCCGGCCGGTCCGGAACTGGCCGCGCGACTCGATCAGTTGGGTGTCAACCGGATCATTGACCGGTTCGAAACGCTGGATGGTCAAACAGCAACGCTCCAATCCGGCCGCTTGCTCGAGACGGATGCCGTTTTGTTTTTAGGAGGGGCAACGGCGCATGAATTGTTTCAGGTATCCGGTCTGTATTGTGATGACCGCGGATTTTTACTGGTGCACGAGACGCTGCAGTCGCTCGAGGATCCGTCCATCTTTGCCGTTGGGGATTGTGCGACTCTGATCGCGTATCCGGATACACCGAAAAACGGTGTGACGGCGGTGCGACAGGCTCCGCTGTTGCTTCAGAATTTGATCCGATGCGTGAACGAAGAACCGTTACGGGCGTTTCGACCCCAACGGTGTTATTTGACGCTTCTTGCGCTCGGTCATCGCCAGGCCACCCTGCTGTACGGACGATTTTACCGAACCAACCGGCTCAGCTGGTATTTCAAACAATCGATTGACCAGCGATTTATCAAGAAATATACGGTCTGAATCAACAGGCAGAAAGATGAATGGTTCATCTTTCTGCCTGTTTTATTTATAAATTACATTTTTTAAAAAAAGAAGATTCTATTAAAAATATGGTAATATGATGGATAATTAATTAAGGAGGAATTATCATCAAAAATAGATTACTGACTCTCGCTATGCTATCCAGCATCGTGTTAACCGGCTGTGGGCAAGAACGATTGCTAGATCTCAAGCCGGTACCTTCCTACTGGTCTGCCCATTCATTTGCTTCCGACGAATACTCAGATCAGGAAGTCCCCGTTAAACAAAAGAAACAATTGTTGCGGACCTGTATGCAGAATAAAACGGTGTCCCTTCCGAAATCGTACCGGACGTTGCAGTCATTCGGTATATTTTTTACGTTAAATAATCTGGAAATAGCACCGTTTCCGACCGAAATTGTTTATTTGGCACACGGCAATCAGATGTACCTATCCTGTCGTTCGCCTAAGACACAGGAGTTGCGTGTCCATCCGATTAAAGCGTCGGACCATCCGTGGGTCCGCTTGACGGAGGGTCCGGATCGGATTGCACTTCAAGCACCCGTCTCTATTCCACTGAAAGAAGAACAATTGGACCAGCATGTATCCGTCAATCAGGAAATGAGCGCAGACAATGAATTTGCTAAGGATTTGAAACCGTTCCATGCGTTTCAATTGCCGATTTCAGGACAACTATTGTTCGTCATGACAGAATCGGGCAAAGAGCACATCATTCGAAACATTGCGATGTCGTCCCTTCATCAGCAAGGCGAGTTTTACCTGGTGAGCCGCCGTCATATTGACGGATCGACGTCCCGCTCGTTAACCTTTTCACGCGACGGGTGGGACCTCGCAGATCGACAAATCATGACGGCATACAAATCGAATCGGATCAAAACGAAGCAACATTCCTTGCCAAAAACGTTACCGGTCAATCAAACCGTTCCCTTCGTGACCTTTCAATTCATAAAAAAAGAACGGGTAGTAGAAGAAAAGACGCTTTCCATTCGTTATCAGCCGGTCTACCGTCCGGTCAAGGAATACCAAATCGAAGATGAGCCGACGCGCGGAATCACGGCCTACTTCCATCCGACAATGAAATCGTTTGAAAAGGCGAAACTAAGTGAGATGGTCATCCTGCCAGATAAGCTGTCCCGGACGGTGGCCGAAGAGTTAAAGGCTGTGACGTTGGAAGAACCACAAGGAACGCGATCACCATTTTCGTACATGACGTTGCTTGAATACGGTAATACCCAGACCTTTCAGGTGTATCTGAAAAAACGTGCCAACAAGACAGATCTTTACTTGCAAGATCAACGGACGAAAAAAAGTACCAGATTATCAGGTGAGTTGGCACGGCAAGTCAGTGAAGAATTAGAAGAACAGTGATGCTAATCGGTTTCCTGCTCCACTAGTTATGATGTGAGACGCGTCTGCTTAAAAACCCCATCTGCTTCTCCCGAAGGAAAAGCAGATGGGGTTACGTGTCTTTTGCAGTTAGACCGCTTGGCTTGATTTGACGTATGAAACAAGTGTTTCCGTGAATTTCTCGCGTTCGTCGAGGAACATCCCGTGTCCGCTCTCTTCAAAGACTTCGAGGCGTGAACCCGTGATGTTTTCATGCATGACTTCGGCAAATTCGAATGGACAGACTTTGTCTTGTTTACCGTGCATGATGAGTGTATCGACCGAAATCTTCGGCAGACCGTCGCGTAAATCTTCGTCACGTAAGGCAATCGCCGACTGGATCGTTCCGTGGGAAGATGCCGCGACACTCAAGTTATGGAACCATTGCTGGAGCGGTTCCGGATGCTCCTTCGCAAAAAAGATTTCCCCGAATCCTTTCAGCATCGATGGACGGTCCTGTTTCGTATCTTCAATCAAGGCATCGACTTCCTCTTTCGTCATGCCGTACGGATAACCATCGCGTTGCGTGAAGACCGGTGCGGCTGCTCCTGCTAAGATCAATTTCGAGACATTGGATTCCCCATGGTTTAAGAGGTATTTTAACGCGATTCCGCCGCCCATCGAGAAACCGAGCAACGTGACATTCGTTAATTCCAATTGCTGAATCACTTCGTTGATATCCGACGCCATCGTCGTATAGTCATATCCGGTAGCAGGCGCATCCGATTTCCCGTAGCCGCGGTAATCGACGCCGATATAGCGGTACCCTTCTTCGAGCAGGCGGTTTTTCTGATATTCAAACATGTTATTGTTGGCCGGCCATCCGTGTAACATAACGACCGGTTGTCCTGAACCGATATCTTCTACATAAATCTTTGTTCCATCGACTGCTTGAATAAATGTACCCATCTGTGAAAACCCCCGTTGTTTTTAGTTAGTCTAGCTTCCGTGCACAATTAAAAGATACCCGGTTGTAACAGAAAACTAACATCTTAATATTAAAAGGTTTTTAGTTTTGAATTTCATTGGAAGTAAAAGGGTATTATCATGGTAAAATATTGTTAAAAGAAGGAAGGGGTGATTACTATTAAAAAATCCGTACTCGCAATCAGTTTCACTGGCAGCCTGTTTCTGACAGGATGCGGGACAGAATCCTTATTACAGTTAGAACGTAATCCGAATTACTGGGAAGCAATCAATTTCTCGGATGATTTATTTGAACCGGTACCAAAACAACAGTCAGCCTACCTGTTACAAACATGCGAAAATACAAAAAAGACGGCTCCCCTGCCGAAGCAATACCGGACGCTTGGTGAATATGGACTTTACTTTAACTTACAACAAATCGGCACCTATACACCGCCGATTGAATTACAATACATCGCAACAGGAGATACGTATTACTTAACATGCCGTTCACCAAAAACATACCGGGTGACGGCACATCCGATTCAATTGAAAAACCACCCTTGGCTGAAACCAACTTCAGGCCAAGAACGTAAACCGATTACAGAACCGGCTTTAACCGTACGTACATATAACAAAGCAGCAAAACGGAAGGAAGAGGTTGTAGGAGTATCAAAAAACGTGCAACGTCTGTCCATCGAGTTTCCAGTGACAGGACAGATCGTGTTCTTGGAAAAAGAAAAAGACGGGAAACAGAAACCCCTTTTTGGCTTACCGGCATCGTTTTCCTATCCGGAAATTGAGCTGTCATTTGAAAAGACGACGGATGGGCTGCCGTCTATGACCTATACACTGATGATCAAGTCAGACCAGTACTTTAATCAAGAAGACATCATCAACAGGATGGGCAAACAATCCATTGATTTGACCTATCACCCGCTTCCTGACGTCTTACCGGTGAACAAGACGATTCCGTACGTGACCTTCCAATCAAAAGACACGGAAAAGCCGCTGAATAAGACGATTTCTCTGCGTTATGAGACAACAGTCAAAGACATTCGTCCCCGCGGCTTTAACGGGATTGGGAATGATAACAAGGAAATCCACGGATTTCTGCATCCGAACGATGCTGCACTCAAAGACGGAAACTTCCGGCAATTATCTCTGTTACCGGACAAACTGGCGAAGCGGATCTCAAATGATTTAAAGGAAGTGTCGCTAGAAAAACTTCAAGGAAAGCGGGCAGATATCCGGTATATGACGTTGATTCAAAATGGAAAAAGCCAATCGTTTGAAGTCTACTTAAAAGCACGTGCCAACAAAACGGATATTTATGTCAAAGATGCAAAAACGAAAAAAACAGCGAAACTGTCCGGTGAAGTCGCAACTGATCTCCTGACAGAACTGGAGGACTAAAGATGCGGAAAATAGTGCTGTTAGGAATGACGACCATCCTGTTGAGCGGATGCAGTCCGGATGTAAAACCGATCCAGTACACCTACTTACCGGAAGTGTACGATACGTTGAATCTGACAGACTTCAAGAAAGATGATCCGAAGTTGGGTGTTCTCATTAAACAGGTGTGCGCGACGAAACCGGTTGCCGCACCGAAAGAGTATGCGATCGGCAAACAATATTTCGTGAATCTCGTCAGCCAGTTTCCGGAATCGATGGGCGAGCAGGCCGTCTATCTGAAAACAAAACAGGATCGTTTTTTGTATTGCCATGATTATGTGTCAAAACCGGGTTATCACAAGTTGACACGAAAGCAGGACCGCTTTTCATCGGAACATCTCGTCATGCCTGAAAATCAGGTGGAGTTTCAGAAGTTATCTTCCAACTTTGAAGAGAGTGTCCGCATCTCCGGCAGATCCCTGATGAAATCTGCGCGACAGCTGACGGTCCCGACGACCGGCTATCTCGTCGTCCGGGCAACAAATGAACAAACGAAGCAGACGGTCGTCACGAACATCATGGAACTGACACCGTTTGTCGGACCCGTCCCGCTCGTCCTCGAATCAAATATTCAGATTCAAGAACCGTACGAAGTCCAGTTGAACCTGATGGGACAAGCACGATATCGTGCGCCCATTCATTCTTCGAAGGAGCGAAGTACGATTCAGTTCAAGGAGGCACCGCATGCAGACGGTACTTACGGTACGGTCACGGTCAAAGAAAAAACCGGAAAGACTACCCGCTACAAGCTGAGCGTCAAGCACGAAAAACAACTTCCGCCTAATCTTGACGTGCCGCCGGACGAACTGTACGATGCGGACTATTCTTTACCGCGCTTCGCCCTCTTTCATGACCGGTCGCTCGGAAAAATGAAATTTGTGAACGGCGATTTAGATATGGCGGAGCCGCTTTCACCCGATGCCTACATCGAGACGTCACTCGAAGAGTCAAAACAGTTGGTCCGGCTGATCGAGGACAGTGAAGAGGCGGAGCCAAAAGGACGATTGGCCGAGCGGCAGTATTTGACGTTACTGAATAAAGGGAAAGCGCAACAGTTCAAAATTTATCTCGACCGGCGAATCAAAAAAACCGATGTTTATCTCGAAGATGTCCACCGGAAGGTCGGTTTTAAGCTTTCCGCTGCCGGACGCGACGTGTTTCTTGATACGTATCACATCAAATGACTTAAAATACCAGATGTTCGACAGCGAAGATGACACAGCAAAACAAGATGAAGGCGATCCCTTCGTGTAACCACTCCTCGCGGGTCAACTGTTCCCGTAAAAAAGAGGCACAGGCAATCAGCAGTGCAAAAAAGTACAGGTAGACAAAACCGCCGGACAGGAAAAAACCGATGATGAAAATCATGCCGAACAAGACCGTTAAACCTGAAACGATGCCTTTCCGTGTCGTCATCTTCCGTCACCTCTCGAGGTTCAGTTTTAATCCTTTTACCCGCTTTCCGGTTTATCCATTCCAGGCGAAAAAAACGTCTCTTCCCCACTCGCGGGAAAAGACGGTTTTGTTTAGGCATGTGTATGATCGGCGACGACGGCATATTCTGTCACGGCGTTTGACAGGACAAGCGGTTTGACTTCCGATGTCCCCTCGTCCCGTTTCTTATGGACGCCTTTATAGGCTTGGCTTTCCTGCCAGGCATGGAAATGCGTTTGTTTTTCCCACGTCGTCATGATCGTGACGATATCATGCTCGTCCTGACTGAGATCGACTAAGACCTGCATCCGGATAAATCCTTCCATCTGCTCGATGCCTTTAGTCGTTTGAAAACGTGCCGCGACTTGATCGGCTTTCCCGTTTTGCACACGTAATTGATTCATTACAATCCACATACTAAATCCCCCTCTTGTTGAACTATATTCAGTATACCGAACAACTAAATCTTCTTCCTACTGAGAGGTCTTCAATCGAGCGTATTCGACAAGCGGCGTAACTGTTCGTCGCCTTGCCGGTCGACCGCATGAATATCAAAAAAGAGCGAACGGGGAAAAGCTTTCGGTAAGGCCTGAATCGTATGGAAGCTATCCTTTTGTCCGACATCGAGCGTCCGTTTGATATCAGTTAGCGGTACGGTTCGCTCGTGTGTCCCGACGGACGTGACTTTATACGGATCAAACATTAACGTATCCAGTTTCTGCGACGGATTTTCCCCGTATACGACCAGGAAACGATGTTGATCGACTTCCAGTAACCGTCCTTCGAACCAGTCGGATGACTGCGACGTTTGGCGGAGCAACTTCACGAGCTGATAGGACGCATCCGTTTGTTTCAGCAGGATCAGATACTGCCTCGTCGGTGTTTTGACGAATGCGACTAAATGCCGGTCTCCGAGCGGTTCAATCCAGTAGACCTGTTTCGTCGAAAATCGCACTTCCGGCTGCTGTTGACGGACGGTCTCGACAATCCGTTTCGGTGTCACATCTTGAGGAGCAGCCTCTTTCGTCTGGAAATAAAACAGACTCCCGCCGAGACCGAGCAGGAAAAATAACAATACGAACATCCGGTGTTTCATGACAGCGCCACATCACGAAGCGGATGACAGTCCGGCATGGATCGTTTCATGATGCTCGCCCCCCTTTCATTTTCCGATTGAAAAGCCGTCAAAATAACGACCGCCGCTTTCGGCAAGCCACTGTTCCAGCAAACCGATGACAGCTTGTTTTTCATCCGACCGGAAATAGGCTTCAAAGGCCTCGACCAATCGTCCGGCCTCGACCGGATGGATGGTCTCGAGACTGCGGATCAGCCACTTTCCCTGTCCTGTCCAGTGACCCGACGTCCGTAAGCGGAAATCCGTCGCCTGCTCGAGCAACCGGGCTGCGATTCCAAGTCCTTCCGACCGCTCCGTCACACCGATGAAATCGTCGAGCAAATCGGTCAGAAAGTAACGCGCACGGTCCGTTTCGACAGGCGACAGCACCGGTGGACCGGCGAGCAGCTCTGATTCCGCCTGTGCTTTCAAAGGTCTGAGCAGATCATGATCGAGCAGGACGAATCCTTCTGCGACCATCCGTTGCATCGACGGACGTCCGCGTTCCCGGTCCTGCCGGAAAAAATCCCGGATGGTCGTACTCGAATGAATAAATGCTTCGACCGGATATTCATCGAAGGTGAACGATTCCCGGTAAGAAGCCGGGACGGATTCCCGAAATATGATCAGATCGAGGTCAGATGTCGCGGTTGCCTGTCCCCGGACAAAACTTCCGGCAAGTAACGAAGCGTCACAATCCGGATAACGGCTCTCGACGATTAAACGGGCAGTTTGCTTGGCATACGTCAGCAAATCACTCATGTGTCTGGTTCTGTAACATCGTATTATCGGAAGCAAAAACAGCCAGTTCATCGCCCGGTACAGCGACGATTGAGACAAGACCTTTATCCGGTAATGTCATATCGATGGCCCAGGATTCGTAATAAGTATCCGATCCGTTGATGACCAGAGTTTTCCCCGAACTGAACGTAATGAACAGATGTGGAGCGGCTTTTCCGATCCGGACGGCAATGATTCGTTCTGTATGTAACGTCACGATCAGGTGAAGCATCTCTTCTTTCGGCATATGGCGGACGACCCAGTCCTTCGACGATTCGACATCCCCGTAATACAAACGGTCCGTCTCGATCCGGATTGCGATATCTGGAATCGTGGCGTCGTAGAGATTGATCAGTTCGATGCTGATGAAGCCTGTCAGGTGAATCGTCGAAATTTGAGTTCCGGTCAAATAAGTAGACACGAGCTTTCGGGCGATTTGATGATCTTCTTTATTCATAATTCCACCTCTTCACAAAATAGTTGACGATGATGTCAATCGTGTTGTCATTTTTCTTTCTTATAAATTTACCACATATTAGCAGAGGACGGGAGAACGAACAAAAAAACAGATGACCGTCCGGTGAACGTCATCTGTCTTAAAAGATCAATTCGCTTTTTTCAGGATGTTCAGCAACCATTTCTGCAAGTCTTTGCCGCCTTCATAAAACGAACAGTCGCGGAGTTCGATTGTGTGTCCGCCTGCTTGGATCAATTCGTTGAACGTGTTTCCGAGATCGCGGTTTTCCCACTGGCGTTCATCGTTTAAATACTTGAAACCGAAGTTGCATTCGACGTTAAAGATAATATGGAACGGTTCCTTGAACGATTGGACGGCGCGGATCATTTCAACTAAAATCATCCGTTTTGGTGTTGATTTTTTAAATGTATCGATGACCGTCGTCCGGCGTCCATGGAATTCGACGACACGGACCGCACGTCCTTCATCGGCCTTGAAATCATAACTCGTCCGGATGGAGACGATGATTTCACGTTGATCAGCTTGTTGCATATTCTACCACTGCCTTTCTCTCGCTTGAGTATACATCACCTGCGCCATGTCTTGAAGGGTTATTTCACAATCCGCCCTGAGAACGATTGAAAACTCCCATTATTTGTCTTATAATGAAAAATATGCTGAAAGGAGCTTGATTGTGAAACCGTTATTTTCCATTATCTTAACTGTTTGCTTACTTTTTACAGGGTGTTACTGTACGCTCGACGAGCAGACGGACGGCCCCCACTTCAAGTCTCGTGCGCGGACGATTTCGAAGTATCACACGTTTGATATCGAATTTTCGAAAGGACTGCGTCCGGATCAAGTCTCGGACCGTACGGTTACGATCACGGACTCGACCGGCGAACGGATGCAGACGGAGCTTGAAGTCATTGACGGCAAGGAACTCCGGATCAAGCCGCCCCGCTCGGGTTATCAAAAGGGACGCCGTTACATCATACATATCCGGGATTCGATTGATGCACGAAAACAAGTTAAAAGTAACACGATAAAAGAACGGACCTTCACTGTTGATCGTTAAACAGGAAGATCCGTTTTTTCGTTATGTGCTTCAAACACAGACGATCTCCGGCGCTCCGCCAAATGCAGGGAGACGGATCGCATCAGACCGAAACCGATGAACGCCAGCCACACGCCGTGGTTGCCGATCCAGTAGACCGACAGCAACAGCAGTGCAAAGACGAGAAAAGCCTGAATCATCGAGTTCCGGACCGGTTTTGCCTGAGCCAGACCGGAAAAAACGCCTTCATAGAGCATCGCAAAGCCACCGGTTAACGGAAAGATGAGAATCCAGCCATAATACAGACGGGCGAAATCAAGCAGGTCCGGATCCGTGGAGAATGACCGCAATAACGGGTACTGAAAAATAACTAGCAGAATCATCATCAAAAGAATGGAAGCGAGACCAAACTTTCGGGTTAACCGGACACTTTGACGGTAACCGGCTTCATCGTGGCGTCCGCGCGACCGTCCGACGAGAATCGTCGAAGCACTGCCGAGTCCCCCGAACCAATAGGCAATCAAATACTGGATTTGCAGCAAAATGGCGTTGGCTGCGAGAACATCAGGTCCAAAACTTGCTCCTGTCCGGGTAAACCAGCCGGTCACGATCAAAAGAAAGATCGTCCGGACGAACAGATCGGCGTTGACCGTAAAAAATTGCCGGTACGCCTGGACATGGAACAAAAGGCCGCGGTAGTCCGGTTTCCAGGCTAACTGCCGGAACATAAACAGGAATCCGAAAGCGACGATACTGATTTCAGAGACAAGCGTCGCGATCGCGACGCCGGCGACGCCGTATCCCAGTCCGAGGACGAAGACGATATCCAGCACGATATTGATGACGTTACTGAATACTTGAATCAACAAGGCGCGTTTCACCTGCCCCTGGCCGATCAGCCAGCCGAGGACGGCGTATCCAATCAGAACGAACGGTGCTCCGTACATCCGGTAATGGATGTATGTCGTGACATCCGGCAACAAGGTTTCGGGTGCTGCCAGTAAGTAAAGACCACCTTCCGTCAACGGAACACGAAATAGCATCAGTGCGAGACCAATCAGCAAACCGAGCAACACAGGACGGTATAAAGCGAAATGCAAAGCCGTTTCGTCATGATGGACACTGGCTTGCGCACTGAAACCGGTCGTGCTGACTTTTAGAAATCCAAACAGCCAGTAAATCGTATTAAAGAACACAGCAGCAATCGCAATCGCCCCGATGGCGACTGCATCGCCGGTTTGTCCGATGACGATTGTATCGGTGACACCGAGTAACGGCGTCAATATACTCGACAAGATCAATGGATAGGCAAGCAGTCCATACTGGCGCGCTGTAACAGGCGGCGTCACCATGTCTGTGCCTCGATCAGATGCCTCCGATGGAACGGATTTATTGAGATAAATCGATTTCGAATCGTTTGTAAGCACGCTATCGCTTTAGGCGAGAACGGATTCTTTCTGAAGAGATGATTGGTTGTCAGTACCGGCATCATCAATCCTCCTTTTCTGAGTAGACGATGTTACTTCGTGCTTCGCGATATAAAGCATTGGCTTATTATAAGGTATTTTTGACTATTTGACTCAAAAAGACCTCCTTTCATATGATTCTTGTCAGAGTCATACAAAAGAAGATCTGTTCATTTGCAGGATTAAAATATGAGTTTATGGGTCATTTCATAAGACACGGACAAATTCTTTAGCCTGTTGTTCCAACTGTTTGGCGGAATCCGCCAAGAGATCAAATTCACGGACGGTTTGTTCGAGTTGGCCGCTGCTCGTTTTGACTTTCGAAGAGATCTGCTCGATGCTGGTTGAGACCGTTTCGATCCGCTGGACGATCCCTTCGATGTTATCTTTGATTTCACCGATCGATAAGGAGACTTTATTGGACAGATTGCGGACTTCTGTTGCGACGACGTTAAACCCGCGACCGTGTTCTCCGGCACGTGCCGCTTCGATCGCTGCGTTCAGGGCCAGCAGATTCGTTTGGGCGGCGATGTCACGGATTGTCTTGATGATAGTCGTGATTGAATCAGTCTGCGCCTGGAGTTGAACGAGATTGGCCAGATTGGCTGTCGATTCAGCTTCGACTTGTTGTACGGTCGCGAGCACGTTCAATCCGTCTTGGCGTCCGCTTTCTGACTTAACCGTTAAAAAGGCCGAGGTTTCGTTTAATGCCTTTGCCATACGGAGGACATCCTGCTGCCGAACTGTGATGTCGGTTGCGATTTTCGACACGCCGACGACACGGCGTCCATCTTCCGAAAAAATCGGCATATAGGTCGCTTCGAGCCATTTCTGTTGCCCGTCAGCCGCCCGCCGCTCGATTTTGTCCTGATAGGTGATGCCTTGCATCAGCTTACGCCAAAACAGTTCATAAGCCGGACTGTCCGCGTACCCCGAAAAACAAAGATCCCGGTGATACTTCCCGATCAGCTCGTCGACCTCATATCCCATCGTCCGGGCAAATAACTCGTTGACGTAAGCCACCTTACGTCGGTCATCAAATCGAATAATCGCCAGGTTTTGCTCAATCGCACGGATCACCTGTGTATCCGTTACGCGTGTCCTCTGTTCCTGCATCGATCGATCCACTCCTCTCTCAATCCCCACTCGATGATCATTAAAATGGTTATCTTGTATTATTATCCCTTGTACCAACTAATCCCTTCCAGATGGGTCTGTAATTCAGTAAATAATTCATGCGTATGTATCATTCAGCTAAAAAGAGGCTCCCTGAAGAAAGGGAACCTCAGAAAATATCTTTAATAGGCACTCCATCCGCCATCCGCTACGACGATCGCCCCGTTGACGAAACTGCTGTCTTCCGATACGAGGAACAGGGCCAGATTTGCAATTTCTTCCGGTTTTGCCGTCCGGGGATTCAATCCCATCCCGAGCATCGTCCGGCCCATCCCGAATTCATTGATGTTCGTCATCGACTGTCCGATGTTCGTCTCGACTGCACCCGGGGCAATCCCGTTACAGCGGATTCCTTCCTTGGCGTACAGATAGGCGGTATTTTTGGTCAAGCCGACGACGGCATGTTTCGACGCCGTATAAGCAGCCCCGGCTCGGGCACCGTTCAAACCGCCAATGGAAATGTTGTTGAGAATAACACCATGACCTTGTTTCTGAAATAACGGAACGACAAGCCGCATCGCGCGCATAACGGCTGTCGTGTTAATGGAGAAAACGCGTTCCCAGCGTTCATCCGAAATGTCTCCGACCCCTTCCATCCCGTCCATGATGCCGGCATTGTTGACCAGCACATCGAGTTTACCGTATGCCGTAATGGTTTGATCAATCAGTTGCTGAACGGCTGTTTCCTCTGTCACATTCGTTTTCACTGCGAGTGCGGTTCCACCGTTTTCAGTGATTGTCTGCACGACTTGTCTCGCTGCGTCCCCGTGAATGTCCGAAATGACGACATGTGCCCCTTCTGCCGCAAACAACTCGGCCATCGCTTTCCCCATGCCGGAAGCCGCTCCGGTGACAATGATGACTTTTCCGTCTAAACGCATAATTTCTCATCCTTTCTGATTGGATTGAAGTCTTCCTTTGTCTTTTCCCGTTTTCCATCCGGACAGTCACTCTGATTGATGGCAAATCGGTAAACGTTTTTTTGAAAAACACAAAAAAACCGGGAACCCTCATCAGAGGGTTCCCGGACGTTTCGATTATTTTAATTCGCGGCTTGTTTTTTCTTCCGCCTGTTCGTTTTTACTTTTCGCATCGAACTCGGCGCGTGTCATCACGTCTTCGACATGCATGTTGACTTCGACGACTTCGAGCCCTGTCATATCACCGATCGCTTTTTTGATTTTCGCGACCGTTTCCTGGAAGATTGACGGGATGTTTTTGCCGTACTCGACGATAACGCGCAGATCGAGCGCCACCTGGCGTTCACCGACTTCAGCGCCGACTCCTTTTGTGATGTCTTCCGTGCTACGAAGTCGATCCGTCAAACCGCTCATGAATCCACCACTCATTGATAAAATGCCTTGGACTTCGTTTGACGCAATCCCGGCGATTTTTTTAATGACCTGATCTTCGAACGTTAATTTATTCGAGCGTACCTCTTCAGTTTGTCCAGTTGTGTTTAATGATTCGTTTGCCATTTGAAATCTCTCCTTTTAAATGTAGTATGAAATGATTTATATATGAATCAATCCCGGTTAAAGAACTGAATCCATCCTTCAATATCAAGTGCTCCGTCCCGCCACTTCCCGATCAGGAAGCCGATTGCGGTAAAGAAGAGTAATAACAGCGTAGGTCCGAAACCGATCGTCAGGAACAGAACCGCGATCACGAGTCCAACGAGACCGCCGACTAACCGGAACCGGTACGGATACAATTGTTCTTTCGTACTCATGTTCAATTCCTCCCTTTAGACGACACGTTCCGACGTTTTGGTTTTTGTATCACTGATTTTGACTTTCGTACTCGTCACCGGCAACTCAAGCAAGGATTCGACGGCGTGTTTCGCACGCTCTTGAATATCTTTACCGATTGTCGGTAGCCCATCTTGACCAAAGACCGAGCAGTCGACAGTTAAGGCGACCGTTTCTTTTTTCGAATGGATATCTGCATGGACGCTTGGCGTCCGGACTCCACTGATACCACGAATCGACTCAAGCGCCGTCCGTTCGATGGTTTCTTTCGAAATCGTGATGTTGCCGTCTCCTGTCCGGATCAACAACCGTTGACCTTTCGAGCGGCTGAGTAATCCGGTGAATAAGAGAATAACGAATACGAAAGCTAAAAACCCACCAATTGAGAGTACTGTGTAGCTGTACCATTGTTGATCCTGCCATTGTTCAAGTAACGGGCTGAGTCGTGGAACATCGTAGACGCCGAGAACCAGTAAGCCGACGCTCACTAACCCGAGCAGACCGATGAGAACGAGTAAGAAACGATTGAACCCATTCATCTTCATCTCTCCTTTAGATAACATTATAAGAATCTTTCACATAAGACTTTCGCTAGCTGAAATATTATGTGTATGGTGTGTTTATTCCCGTTCACTAGACCTTAAAACATTTAAACACACTTTGAATTAAAGTTCTATTATTCTGATAATTTAACCTTGTGTTACTAGTAAACCAGTGTTTTATCTACTATATTTAATAAAAAAGCCCCTTTCATCCAAAAAAGATGAAGGAACTTTCGTTTTTAAATGAAATTTTAGTGCTTAGCATATGGTTCAGACAATGTCAATATTATTTTACTTGAACAGAAAATGCGACATTCCCATCCCCTTGCTTCCACCACCCATAAACATGATAGATATAAAGACCTTTCTTGTTCGGTGCGGTTAACTGTTCGTTCTTCAGTTGAACAGTCTTGTTTGTTCCGTCCTTCAATCATTGTTCCGTCTGGATCCGTTCCGGCGCGGGACCGTCGTTAAAGGCGACTTCAATCTTCTCACCGGGTTTGACGACTGCCGGTGTCTGGTCGGCTGTCATGTCGAGCGGGGTCGTATATGTACTATCTGCACATTGATCAATCAATAGGTCATTCCAACAATAAGATCCGCTTGTCACACCGATGTCTGTTCCGTTGACGGAAACATCCGGTTCCGGCGGTGACCCGCGAAACGGTTCGACGTATAAAACCAATCCGACTGCTACTATAAGAACGAGCCAAGAACGAGCCAAAATCCTTTTCGCATCGTATTCATCCTTTCGGTCTTCGAACTGTCCGTCCGAGGTTTGCTGATGTTTAAAAGAGGTTAATACTTCTAAGTTGAGTTAAAAAATATGCAGGAGGTTTTCTAAATGATCGAAAACAAAGTCGTCATCATTACAGGAGCATCAAGTGGCATCGGGGAAGCTACTGCTAAGTTACTCGCTAAACAAGGTGCGCAACTGGTCCTCGCAGCGCGCCGGGAAGATCGTTTGAAAACTTTGCAACAGGAAATCGAACAACTCGGCGGTAAAGCCGTCTATCAGGTGACGGACGTCACGGACGCGTCGCAAGTCGATGCACTCGCGAAACTTGCACAAGATACGTTCGGTTCGGTCGACGTACTCGTCAACAATGCGGGCTTGATGCCGCTTTCGAAACTGAACAAAAACAAACAGGATGAGTGGAACACGATGGTTGATGTCAACATCAAAGGTGTCCTCTACGGCATCGGTGCGGTTCTGCCTTATATGCGCGAGCAGAAACGAGGACATATCATCAACATCTCGTCTGTCGCAGGACACGACGTCATGCCGTCGAGTGCCGTTTACAGCGGGACGAAATTTGCCGTCCGTGCGATTACGGAAGGTTTGCGAAAAGAAGAGTCGGTCGAAAACAATATCCGCGCGACGATCATTTCACCGGGAGCAGTTGATACCGAGCTGAAAGATCACATCACGGACGAAGAAATCAAACAAGGCATCGGCGACTTAAAAGCGATGGACGCTGACGCCATTGCCCGTGCGATTGCTTACGCCGTCAATGAACCGGACGATGTGGCGGTCAATGAAATCCTGATCCGTCCGACTGCCCAACAATAAGTCAAAACGAACACCGCCTGTACGAAGGCGGTGTTTTTTAATGGAGCAATCGTTCGGCAATCAACTGATAGGACCGGAGCCGCTTGTCCTGATCAAACGCATTATTGATCAATAGAAACTGATCGGTCTGGTAACGGTCGGACAACGCCTGCAGTGCCTCGGCGACTTCGTCTGGTGTCCCGACAATTGTCCGCCGGCGGTCGTGCTGGATTCGTTGTTGTTGCTCGGCATTCCACGACTTATTTTCTGTGGTCGCAAACGACGGCACGATCGAATGGCCAAGCCGGATCCCTTGAATCCAGGCGTCTTGCGTCCGTGCCAAGGCTTCTGCTTCTTCCATCGTTTCGGCACAGATGACGAAAATACAGACGATGACGTTCGGTGTTCGTCCGTCGACCGGAACGAATGCGTCGCGGTACGTCTGCAGCGTTTCTTGCCACTTGTCGGGATTGATGAAATGACCAAACACGAGTCCGTGTCCCCGCTCGGCAGCGAGTATCGCACTGCGCGGCGACAGTCCGAGCACGGATAACGGGATTCGTTCCTTGATACGCGGTGTCGTCTTGACGATCCGATACGGATGACGCGACGACAAGGAATCTGTCAAAAAACCTTCAACCTCGTCGAGTATCCGCGGAAATTCAGCAGCGGCATTCTCGGCGCCGTCTGTCAACGCACGCCGGGTCCGTTCACTGCCGCCCGGCGAATTGCCGATTCCGAGTTCAATCCGGTTCGGATAAAACGCAGCCAGTGTCGAAAACGTCTCGGCTACTTGAAGCGGATGATACTGCGGCAGTAAGATCCCGCCGGAACCGAGCTTAATTTTCGAGGTCGCGTCCCCCATCCGGGCAATGAACAATTCTGGCGCCGCACTGAGCAACCCGTTCGTGTTGTGATGTTCAGCAAACCAGTACCGGTCATACCCAAGGCGTTCCGCCTCGACGACCAGTCGTTTTGTCGCCTCCATCGTCTGTTCGATCGTATCCCCCTCGTGACGCGGGACCTGATCCAAGATTCCTAAGCGCATACGCTCGCCTCCTCTACACATTCAGTGTACGCGGTCGCTGCGGTGAATTCAAAAAGAAGGGATCAGGCGCGGACGAGCCGGCGGTCTTCGATGATCAGACCGTCCCGCATTTCGATTTTGCGGTCGGCCCGTTCGGCGAGAGCCGGATCGTGGGTGACGAACAGGACGCCGCAACCCTTCTCTTCATTCAAAGTGCGCAACAGGCTAAAAATGATTTCACCGGTTTCGGTATCGAGATTGCCGGTCGGTTCGTCCACCAGCAACCATTTCGGTTCGTGGACGAGGGCCCGGGCGACGGCGACCCGCTGTTGCTGACCGCCGGATAACTGCGACGGGAGTGAACCGGCTTTATCCGCCAGTCCGACTTTCTCGAGCAGCGACAAGGCCCGCTCTTTTTTATCGTACGTCACTTTCCGCCCGAATAACGGCGCCATGACGTTTTCGAGCGCGGTCAGTGTCGAAATCAGATGGAACTGTTGAAAGATGAAGCCGACGTTCTCAAACCGGAAATCGGACAGTTCTTTGCTCTTGAGCTGATGAATCGCTTGATCGCCGTATGACAGCGTGCCGCTCGTCGGACGGTCAAGTGTCCCGATCAAGCTGAGCAATGTCGATTTTCCGGAGCCGGACGGACCGATGATCGAAATGAAGTCCCCGCCATCAAGCGTCAGATTAATATCCGACAAGGCATGGGTCTCGATGCCGTCACCGGTAAAGGATTTTCCGAGTTGCCGGCAAATGAATGTATCTTGCATGCGTGTTCTCTCTCTTTAAATATAGCTGTCTACCTGTTTCTCCTTTTTATTGGGAATTCCTGCAAAAAAAGACCTTCTTTTCAGAAGGTCAGCGTCAAGAAGACATCGAAGGGTGATTTGTCGACGATTTTTTTAAGTACATCCATTCATACGGGACGATATAAAACAGACAGGCCAGTGTCGCGAAGCGGACGATTCCGCTTAAGTTTTGCCGGGACTCGACAAAAGTCTCCTGACCGAAATAATCATAAAATCCGACGAACAATAAAATCGTAAAGACACCGGCCGTCAAATAGATCAAACAGCGTAAGGAGAACGGATACTGCCTTGTAATGAAGAGCATCGGCAAACCGACGGCAAATGTAAACAAGGTCGTCGCGAACGTACCGAACTGATATAAAAACTCATTTTCGACATTCGTTAAAAAGGCATACGCAGTGAACAATAAAAAGGATCCGATTGCACTGACGGCTGAATAACTGATCAGTCGCATCTTGACATTTCTCCTTTCAAAAGTGAAGGCGTTTTCATGAAAAGACAGACCAGCATCATCTTGCCTGGACAAGACGATGGAGGATATCAGATAAGGTTTCGTTCCCGAGTTCGGCTTCAAGCGCCTGTTGGGCACGTGTGAAGGACTGGTTGAGGGCCGATTGGATGTCGCGGCCGACCGGACAGGCAGGATTCGGCTGATCATGGATTGAGAATAACGTCTCTTTCGGTTCGACTGCCCGGTAAATCATCAATAATGTGATGTCATGCGGATCTTTCTTCAACGTCGCCCCGGTCTTTCCGGCGACCGTCGAAAGCAATCCGGCTTGGCGTAACGATCCGATCAATCGACGGATGACGACCGGATTGGTATTGACACTTCCGGCGATATAGTCAGAAGACAAGGCTTGGTCCGGATGTGTCGCGATCAAGGCCAGGATATGAACAGAAACCGCAAGTCGGCTATTAATCATTTGTTTCACCACCAATGCATTTATTTTAATGAGCATCCCCTTTAATGTCAATTGCCTTGACAATAATAGATTCTGTAACTAAAATAATTACATGTACAGCTACATACAAATAAAGGAGGCGTTTTTGGTGAAGGTTGCCATCATTGGAGCGAGTGGAAAAGCAGGACGGGTTATCTTAGAGGAGTTGGCAGAACGGGGTCACGCCTTGACGGCCATCGTCCGTGATGCGACACGGACGAAACATGATACGGTGCTGGAACGCAATGCGTTTGAGCTGACGACGGAGGAATTGGCGGATTTTGATGTCGTCATCAATGCCTTTGGAGCGTCACCCGGAAATGAGCACCAGCATGTTGATTTAGGACGGCATTTGATTGATCAATTACGCGGCAATTCGACCCGTCTGATTGTGGTCGGAGGAGCCGGCAGTCTGTACGTCGATCAAGAAAAAATGGCCCGTCTGGCAGATACGCCGGACTTTCCGTCCGCTTACCTGCCGACAGCGAAAAATCAGGCGAAAAATCTGGAAGATTTGCAACAGACTGTCGATCTACACTGGACGTTCATCAGCCCGGCCGCCTTCTTTGATCCGGAAGGGCCACGGACCGGTAAGTATCAATTGGCGCAGGATGTCTTGACGCTGAATGCTGCGGGTGACAGTTACATCAGTTATGCCGATTATGCCGTTGCTTTAGCGGATGAAGTCGAGCATCATCGCCATGATAAGGAACGGATTTCTGTTGTATCCGCTTAATGGATTGCCGACGTTCTCGTCTGACGAGAACGTTTTTATTGTATTAAAAATCAGGTCATGCAGAAAGTGTTCTTGTCGTTTATTTCTCCACCGCTTCCTGTATAATACCCCACCTTTCTTCTCGTCCAGGTTTCCCTTATACTAGGAAGTGACAGATAAACACCGGCTGGATGAATCTTGAATACGAGTTTCATCTAGAACAGATCCGCGTATTCTTTTCATCGCAGCAGGTATTTTGATTCGAGCGAGGAGAACATTATGATTGTTGGTTACATGCGCCCCTATTTTGAAGATCCAACGTGTGAGAAGCAAGCCGAGGCACTTAAGACCTATGAAACCGATCAAGTAAGGATCGAGGAGCACAGTTCCTCGAAACGACGTTACGTGCTTGATCAATTGTTAGAAGATATCAGACCGGGTGACATCATCCTTGTCTCTCATTTGTATGTGTTGGCGGATTCGACGCGTCACCTGATCGAAGTGTTGAACGCTTTGGATACGAAGCAAGCCTACCTCTTGTCAATCCGGGAAGACATTGACACCCGGCAGGCCCTGAACCAGTCGTTCCGTGACATCGTCCAGCATCTCGTGGCCCTCCAAAGTGACGTCGTCAGCATGGCGACCCGCGAAGGACTGTCGAAAGCAAAAGAGCTCGGCAAACAGACGGGACGCCCGCGAAAGCCGGATGAAAACGTCAAACGAGCAATCGACATGTATCAAAGTAAACAGTACAGTCTGTCCGAAATCCGGGAGCAAACGGGCATCAGCAAAAGTACCCTCTACCGTTATTTGGAAAAATGATGTACATTTAATACATCTTCTAGAGAAAATAAACTAGCTATCGAAAGGCGGAAAGAACATGGATCAAGCGACGTTGATTGACATCCTCCATCACCGGTTCACGGATCATCCTGACCGGCATCCCGCTGTGAAGTGGGATGATATCGTGTCCCGGTTATCCCTGGAAATGCTCCATTCCCTTGACTGGATGGAACAGACCGGCGGTGAACCGGATATCGTAACAGTGCCAAATGGCCAATGGGTTTTCGTTGATTGTGCAGCGGAAAGTCCATCGGGTCGCCGCAGCTTATGTTATGACGAGGCTGCACTGGAAAAGCGGAAGAAAAATAAGCCTGTCGGCAATGCCGTCGCGGAAGCCACTGCACACGGTGTCGCCTTGTTGACAGAAGTCCTCTATCGTCACCTGCAAACGATTCAACCGTTCGATGTAAAGACGTCGAGCTGGATTGAGACACCGGAGTCCATCCGGGCGCAAGGCGGCGCGTTATACTGCGACCGGCGGTATGATCATGTTTTCGTGTACCACAATGGAGCCGACTCGTATTATGCCAACCGCGGTTTTCGGACGTACTTCACGCTTTGAACGGTAAAAAGCAGTACTCACTTATGATAGTGAGTACTGCTTTTGTTTACGGGATGATAACTAGCGAGACAGTTCTTTTATTTTCATTGTCTTCTTTTTCCATTGATAATGCATAGTATTTTTCTAATAATGTAGCAAGTTCTGACTGGAATGAATGAAACGTTTCATCTGGTAAATTTAACTTAACCAATGAAAATGTTGCTTTATCCGCTGAATCGGTTGTAATTAGCTTCTCATGATAATTTTTATAGTTTTGTAAAATGTACATAAAATAGAACGAGACAAAATTAACCTTCTCCTCATATGTCGCTGAAGCCCAGTCCTCATCTTTAATTTTGTATCCGGATGTATTCAATGCATAAATTTTTTCTTCGACTTTTCCGACACGTTGAAGCCTAACCACTTTCAATAAAGAATCTTGAAGCATCGCGTTCACATGGCGATATAGCGTAGCTTGTGGAACATCTGAGAGTAACTTATTCAGTTGCATAATGGATAATCCATTATCACGGTCAATTAATTCCAATGCAATTTTGAACCTGATTTGATTTTTAAATAAATCTAAATTCATTTTATCTATCCTTTCGTTAAACAGTATATTTGTTACGTCACCTTGTCCTGATAGTCTCTTTTTTAAAATATCATCTTGTGCCAACTGTTTTTGGCTATCCCTGCTACATGAACATACCATATGTCTACATGATGTTTAAAATTTCATTGAGTCCATAAAAAGTAAAAAACTAGTTGACTTATTAATTATCATTATTGATAATGATAATAGAAAGAGGTGATTAAATGAACACAAGTATCACACCTTTATTAGAAATCGATTGGCTTCAACTACTTCCTCTGATCCTCCCCATTCTTTTCCTAAATGTATTGTTGATTGGAATCACCCTCTTCGATTGGTATAAAAGAAAAAATCAAATTGTTCTGCCTTACTTGTGGCTATGGATCATTGTCAGTATGCAAATGGTTGGTCCAATTCTCTACTTGATGATAGGAAGGAGAAACGTCCGTCATGATTACGATTCATAATCTGCATAAAACGATTGATAAACAAAAGATTCTCGATGGGATCAATCTTTCGATTGAGGATAACGAATGTATCGGATTGCTTGGCCCAAATGGCGCAGGCAAAACAACGCTGATCAAATGTCTGATGGGAATCCTTTCGTATGAATCAGGCGATATTACATTTCATTCTCAGCCAATTGAAGTTTATAAAAAACAGATTGGTTACTTATCTCAATACACAGATTTCAAACCGTGGATGACTTGCCAAGAGTCACTGTTCTTTTTTGGAAAATTGTCCGGCATAAAAAAAGATATCTTGAAGAATCGTATTTCAGAAACATTAAAGGAAGTTGGTCTTCAGGACAAACAAGACGTTCAGGTGGAACAATTATCGGGAGGGATGAAACAACGTCTCGGAATTGCGCAAGCCATCTTGCATGAGCCCCGGTTTTTAATTTTAGACGAACCTGTCGCCTCCCTAGATCCAATCGGCCGAAATGAAATTCGAAAGTTAATCGGTCGTTTGAAGCAACGGATGACGATTTTGTTATCGACGCATATACTGCATGATACCCAAGATATTTGTGACCGTTATGTCATCATGAAAAACGGTCGTATCATCAAACACCTATTCCAAAAGGATCAAACAATTAATTCTAAACAGTTACGCATCAAGTTCAGGGATGCTGTACATGTAGATCAAATACGGGAATTTTTCCCATCCGTCATTGTGGAAAAGTTATCAGCCGCCACATTCCTCATCACAGGAACACAAGCGTTTGACCTAAAGAAAGTCTTAACCGTCTGTTCTCTAAAACACATTGACCTGATATCAATTGGTTTCCATGAAATAGGACTGGAAGATGCGTTTCTCGAACTGGCGGCGGATTTATGAACCATTTAGCGACGCTTGTGCGGGTAGAATTAACGGAGGCTGCAAAGGAATATAAATACGTTTGGTTAACGGTTTTTTTTGTTCTACTTGGTTTAACCCAACCTTTGATTAATCTGTATATGGACATCATTTTGCAACAGTTAGGCGGTTCGATTGGAGTCATCCTGGATCCGAACAAGCTAGATCCCACTCCGAGTGAAATTTTTTTATCAACGATCTCTGGTCAATTTGATCAAATCGGTCTGATCATCCTGCTGATCAGCTTCATGGGACTGATTGCAACGGACCGTCAAAACGGGATGCAGGATTTTATTCTGACACGCCCGGTATCCATACATTGTTATGTATATGCCAAACTGATCGCCCATTGGTTCATCAGTATGTTCAGTATCGGATTTGGAATCCTGACATCCTATATCTGCACGGTATACTTATTCGGTTCGTTCTCGATTACAAAACTGATTTTATTTTCTGTTCTATACAGCATATGGATTCTTTACCTGACCAGTCTTGTCATTGTGATTAGCGTCTATGTAAAGCATCAGGTTTTGATTGCTGTTTCAGCCATCGGAATCAGCTTTTTCCTCCTGCTCATCAAGAATGTTGATCTTGCGTTTTCCGATTTGTTACCCTCGTCCATCTTAAACGTGGCGGAACATCAACTAGTGGCAACGTATGATGTTTCCTATTTAAGTATCGTCTCTTGTCTGGTATTGATTTTTTTCAACTTACTATGGGCTAGCAAAAATCTGAAAAATTGACTGTCTTCCTATCTGTCGTCTCAAGGTTACGAAAATACGGTACCCGCTTTGGCAGGTGCCGTATTTGATATTTTTAGGACTTCCAGAAATTAAAATGGGATTTTTTTGTATATTTAAATTGGGTTGTTTACTATACTTTAATGTATCTCATTTTACAGATCATTCCATTGTTGAATCAAAAGAATACATACATAAGGCATAGGTAAATTTGATTTGAAGAAATCCGGCTGAATCGAGACGCTGGAATCGATTCGGACAAAAGATGGCGCCCTTTTTTGCGACCGGCGGTATCAGCACGTTTTTGTCTATCACAATGGAGCGGACTCCTATTATGCCAATCGGGGGTTTCGGACGTATCTAGTGCTTTAAGTCTTAAGAAGTGGGTTAGAGCAGATGGATTTTATAGCCCTATTCTAATTGTTAAAAGACACAAACTTGGAGACCAATTCATCAAAAGGCGAAAGGAGCATTGTTCATTTGCACCCTTCCTATCAAAAGCTGCTTTCCTACGTAAGTGAGATTAAGCATCTAAATCATAGCAGTGCCGTAGCGGTAGTTGTCATACGGAATAATCAAATCATTTTAGAACACTACGAAGGATTTCATTCCAATGAAGATTCGAACCCGATCGGTAGACATTCCATGTTCAATATTGCTTCCGCTCGTAAAAGTTATTTAGCGTTAGCAATTGGTTATGCGTTGTATGAAAAAAAGATTCACAGTCTTGATGATTGTGTCTCGAAATACTTGAGGAACTATGATCAACAGATTTTTCAAGGAATGACCATTCGGCATCTGGTCACCCACTCACATGGTTTAGATGAACGAGATGACGGATCGATTTACAGGGAGTTCGCTGCAGGTGAAAGTTGGGCCTACCGTGGAATCAATATCCGGATTATCACGGAACTGTTTAAGTATCTGTATGGCTATGATTTCACTCAATTATTGAAGGAGCGCGTCTTCACTCCATTAGGATTTAAATCTACCGAATGGTCAACAGAGGAGTCGGAAGCTTTGGTCAAAGTCATCGATGACCCTGAGCAGAAGGCAACATTCCGGTTGTACCCGTATGATGACGGAATGGGTTCAAATCTGCACACCACAGCAAAAGAATTTGCGTTATGGGGAAGTCTTCATTTAAATATGGGACGTCATGACGGAATTCAAGTTGTTCCGGAAGACGTCATTCGAGTCTGTACATCCATTCAAAGTCTTCAGTACGATGATGGGCGACTTCCAGCCAATGGATTGTTTTGGTACGTGCAAGACGAAGCAAAGGAAAGAAGTGAGATCGGAGAACGTGTTCCAAAGGGTTCTTATCAAATTCTTGGAAACACTGGGCCACTCTTACTCGTAGTACCCGAAAGTCAGCTTGTTGTTGTGAGGATGTATAATAAACGGTATAACTATGGCGGTAAGAACTATCTCCACTATCTTCGTGAGTTTAGTAATAGAGCCTCGGACGCGTTTGCGATTCCGACATGCTCAAAAATGCATCGACTATGAACACAAAAAGGTCAGCCAAACAGTTCGTGTTTGGCTGGCCTTTTTGTCGTGGAATGAGAAAATCTTTTATCTTTCCAGAAAGCGTCACCTTGCTGATCAATATACTCCTATCGCTCAGTATAATATCAAGAAAGTAAATATGTGAATTGTCATTTTTTGTATGTATTATTCAAGGCATTTGCTATAATTTAGTGTGTCCTATTGGCATCTCATGTACATTATCACGCATACATACGTTTTGATACGAGCTGTAGCATTAAAAATAAGGCAGGTGAAGCTTTTGTTGTGGTTTGGAATGACAATTGGAATTGGATTGACCCTCCTATGTTGTTGGATATTCAAAAAGATGCGTCCGCTGTCTCCACCTTCGACGATTGCCGCATTTGGGAACCACTCCAAAGACATCATGTATATCTTTGAAGTCAGACCGGTCTATCGCTTTCGTTATATCAGTCCTTCTCTCGATGAACATATCGGTGTCGGAACGGTTGAAGCGAGTTATGCCGACCCGTCCGATTGTTTCGACCGGATTCATCCGGATGATCTCGAGATTTTAATGTCGAAAATCTCGGGTAACTGCAACTACGATGAACCGTTCCTGCAACGCTGGCGGACGAATGACGGTACATATATTTGGTTTGAAGAATATACGACTCCAATTTATGAGAACGGCGAAATCGTTGCCGTTCAAGGTGTGATCCGGAACATGAATGCAGCGAAGGCCAAACAGCAGGAACTCGAGCAACTGTGTCAACGCGATACGTTGACCGGTCTCTACAATCGCCATGCATTCGACTGCTTGATCGAAGAGAAGATATCCTCTGAAGCCATTCCGTTGGGTGTCCTCACGCTGGATCTGAATGATTTAAAACGGGTCAATGACCGGTTTGGTCATATCGCGGGTGATGCGTTGCTCCAACAGACGGCCCTTTGCTTAAGCCGTTTCAGCCAAGAAGCGTTCCGTCTCGGGGGAGATGAATTCGTCATCGTCTGCCAGGGGTACACGGAACAGCAGTGTCGCCATTTGCTGAAACAATTACGGAGCGAGTTCCTCAAACATGACCTGTCGATTGCCGTTGGGTTTGCGTATGATGAAGCAACAACCGATGTAGTAACCGTGTTTCAAAAAGCGGATCAAGCGATGTACAGCGAGAAGCAACGGACTAAATCACTGGTTGGACTGAACTAAGATGCTCCGTTTCATTGCGACACGTCCTTTACTGGAATTTGGTCGAGTTGTCGGATTGCCGCGATGACAAGTTCCGGCCGGTCGAGGTGAACGGCATGGCCTGCTCCTTCAGCAAACCGAATCGTTGCCGTTTTTGTCAGGTTCGCCTGTCGTAATATGAGTTGATGCCACGTCTCTTCCAGCTGACGAACTTCCGTTTCCGGTAATCCGTCCTGCAGTCCTTCGGCAATGGCTTGCCTCTGGTCCCGTCCGATGACAATCAGCGGCAAGTCGGGAAACGTGTTTCTTTTTATCCGTTGTGCATCCATTTTCCAGTGTGTGACTTCGGTCGCCATCATCGCATACAGTGCCGGTTCGGTTTGGAAGTCAAGCAATGCCGACTGAATCGTCTTCGGTAATCGATGTTGCGCCAGCGTCAGTACCGGTTGAACCAAACGACGCAACTGATCGTTCGTTTGTGTCGCATAATACCGGCATTGTTTGATCCAAGTGGCATCGGATGACAGGGTGTCAAGCACCGGTGTATCAAGAGTATCCAGTTCGTGTAAGTCAACCGACGTCGAATCGACCAAAAGCAACCCTTTTAATTGATCGGGATGACGGATCGCAAACTTTTGCGCAATCAGTCCCCCGTAGGAATGGCCGACCAGGAGAATCGGTTCGTCTACGTTGCAATGGGTCAATAGTGTCTTTAGTTGTTGAACAGCGTGACTGGTCCGGTGAACCCCGTCCCCTTCCCGCCATGAATGCCGGTGGAAGCTGAGCACCCGGTTGGTTGTTTGAAGTGTTTGGACAATCTCATACCATTCATGATAGGAACAGCCCATTCCGGTCAAAATCACGATGGGTGTTCCGGGCGTTTGTGTATCCAGATACTGTACTGGTTTAAATGAAGATGTTTTTGTTTGCATGTGATTCTCCTTGTGCAATTAGTTTAACGAAATAGACGAATATAGATATTGATGTTCTGTACAGATGTAAGATATCCTGTTCGATTATTGTAATTGATATTAAATTAATATTACGGTAATTGAAATATATAGAATGAATAGGAGTTGCTATTTCATGACTCTCTCCGCTGTTTTATTTGATCTCGACGGGACGTTACTTGATCGTACGACTTCTTTGCAGCTCTTTTTGAAATCTCAACATGCTCGTCTGATTGCGCCCGTTTCAACTTGTACACTTGACGCTTATCAAACCCTCTTTCTGACCTTTGATCAAAACGGTCTCGTCTGGAAGGATGTCGTTTATCAAAAACTAATCACCCACTTTCAGTTTGAAGGTGTCACTGCTACTGAGTTGTTACAAGATTATCTCTCGTCGTTTGCCTCAAGCAGTGTCTTGTTTCCTCAAACGCTCGACCTTTTGCAACGTCTATCACAAACATATCGCCTTGGGCTCATAACGAACGGTCGGAGTGACTTGCAACGATCGGTCATCGCCCACCATCAATTGCAGACATTTTTTGATCCGATCCTGATTTCGGAAGAAGTTGGTCTTGCGAAACCCGATCCCGCTTTGTTCCTCCGTCCCGTACAAGACTGGGGAGTCACACCGGAACAGGTCCTGTTTATCGGGGATCATCCACTGCATGATATCAAAGGAGCAGAAGCAGTTGGCATGACGGCGGTATTAAAAAGTAATCAACCGGTCGTCAATAGTCCGTCCTCCTACACTGTGAACGATTGGTCGGAACTCGAACCCATTCTTATACAGCTTAATTCAGAAAGAAGGTCACGCTCATGACAACTACTTACCAGATTCGACCATACCAAGATCAGGACTTCCCCGCCATTCAGCGCTTAAATGCTGCGGAAGGCTGGAACCAGCTCGTCCGTCTCCATGAACGGACCCAACTCGCTTGGCAACACTCAAACGCTGCGCTTGTCGTCGAACATGCGGGGGAGGTCATAGGTTATGTCCGCGGAATGACAGACACTCAGGTCACGTTGTACATCTGTGAATTACTGATTGATGCTGAATTCCGGGGGCAAGGTATCGCGCAACAGCTGTTCGCCCGTCTTCATGACTGGTATCCGACGACCCGGATCGAAGTGCTTGCGTCAAGCAGCTCGGAAAGTTTTTACCGCGGTCAGGCGTTCCGCCCGTTTTACGGCTTTCGGAAGTCCTTTGAGTAATTAGTGTTACTGGTTCAACTGCTCCCAGACATCATCAAATACTGGCCCGTTGACGGCAAAGTAAAGGTCGAGCGGTTCATAATAAACATAGCCTTCACGAATCAACCGGAATTGGTTCGTCACCCCGTCTGCCATCGTCACGTTCAGAATCCGCAGATCGGTGTCATTTTGATACTCGACGACATCCGCCGCAAGATCCGACTCGCGTAACGGAACCGCCTTGCTCAATTCAGCAAATAATTGACGCAGCCGGGATCCTGCGGAAATCGGTTCCGAGTTGGTCGATTCCCATGTCGAGAACGTTTGATAATTAGCACGAAGAATTGTCTGTTGCAGGTGAAGCTGTTGGAAATAATCCGGACGGAATGTCGACCGGTCCAGCACGCGGACGATTTCAGCCCCGTCCTCCTGTCCGACCGCGAGCAGTCGGATCGCGGGATCATATCCTTTTACGACGTAAATCGTATAATTCTCTAGATTCGATCCAAGTGATTGCTTGACGTTAACGGCTTCCGCGCCTTCGGTCCAGGTATTTTTGGAGACACCTAACTTTTGTCCACGCAACTGAAACTCCGTTTCTTCGGAGATTGTCGTATCACTTTGCAGGTATATCGCTTTCTGGTAGACAAGTCCTGGAATCATCGAGGCGGTTGATTGGTCAGCCGGCGGATGAATCCAGGACTCAATCCGATCATACTGCAACAGACCGATCAGCAGGACGGCTGCCAACATCAGTTGCGGTAAACGATGTTTCCGTTTTTTCCGGCGGAGTCCCTGCTCCATCCGGGCGTGAACGGTATCCGGTACGGGAATGTCTTTTAATGCTGTCTCAAGTTGCTGTTTCATCCGGACTCTCCTCCTTTCGCTTGATGGCATTGTAGTTTTTGAATCGCCCGGTATAACGTACTTTTCACCGTACTGATCGGAAGGTCGAGTAAATCAGCAATTTCCTGAAAGGAATAATCGGCTTGATACCGTAACGTGACTAACGACCGTTCCTTGACATCGAGTCGTTCAAGTAAATCAGTCAGGTACAGTTGATCAACGACCACATGTTCAAACGACGGGATTTGCGGCTCACCCCTATCCTGTGCCGTATCGTTTGTCCAGACCAGCACTTGGTATTTTTTAAGATGATCGAGTGCTGCATTGATCGTGATCCGGGTCAGCCAAGTCTTAAAATAGGTGACATCCTGTAACTACTTCCGGTACTTCCAGGCGCGAAAAGCAACTTCCTGAACATTTTCAAGCGCTTCCTGCTCGTGTTTTAAATACAGATACGACATCCGGTAAATATAGCGTTCTTCGGCATATAACGCTGCGAGAAACACATCATCCGTCCAACTCCCGGCGATTTTTTTACGAAACACAGCACTCCCCTCTTTCTTCTCTATTCATTAGACTGATTAAAAGCCGATTTAGTTTCAAAAATCTGTAAAAAATTATACGACAGGAGATCGTTAGATGAACTTTTATACTGCTAGCAGCTTCCGCAACATCGAAGACGTCCGTTTCATAAACGACCAACTGATTAAGCAAGGTCATCACTTGACGTACGACTGGACGCAATCGGAACGGGTCGATACACCGGCTACCCTGCAACGGATTGGACAGCTGGAACTCGATGCCGTCCGGGCGATCGATTGCATGATTTTAGTCCTCCCTGCCGGAAAAGGCAGTCACGTCGAGCTCGGGATTGCTCTTGCCTCTCAAATTCCGATTTTTCTTTGCATGACGGACGAAACTTGTTGGACCGGTCCGGAAGCGAGCACGTTTTATCATATTGATGGCATTATGAAGTGTATCGGCCCTCCCCAAGACTGGGTCCAGACTATTCTAGACGCAATGAACGAGCAGACTGTCCGGTGAGATTGTGCTGAAAGAACGAATCTGCCAAAGTGTTAATATGCCTCAGCTAAACACAACGTTTAGCTGATTTTTTTATTCTCATTCGACCGGAAACTTCTGTTTCGATTTTCTATTCTCTATGTAATCATCTTTTATAAATAGACAAAATTTTCAAATAATATTACATTTATTTTACCTTAATTTGTAAAAGGAGTGGTTTGATGGATATCTTAGTCAAAGACGTCTCGCACACATTCAACCAGGCGGGACTACAGAGTGAAGTCTTAAAAGCGTTGACCTGTCAGTTTTCCGCGAGTGACATCACCGCCCTTGTCGGTCCGTCCGGATCAGGGAAATCGACGTTTTTAAGTCTGATCGGCTCGCTCGACCGGCCGACATCGGGGCAAATCGACTATGACGGACAAGACATCACGAAGTGGAAGAACCGGCAATTGTCAAAGTTCCGGGCGCAGGAAATCGGCTTTGTCTTCCAACAGTTTCAACTGTTGCCCGCGTTGACGGTCAAAGAAAATCTGCTTGTTCCCTTACTAAAACAAAAAACCGACTTCAACAAAAAAGACCGGATTGCGGAAATCTTGGAAAAAGTCGCGCTGACAGCGAAACAGGATGCCTTGCCGGCGCAATTGTCCGGCGGGCAACAGCAACGGGTCGCGATTGCCCGAGCCCTGATCAATCGGCCGCGCTGGATTCTCGCCGACGAACCGACTGGCAATCTCGACTCGGTCAATGGGGAGATGATCTTTCAACTGTTGCTCGATCTGCATCAAGAAGAACAATGCGGCATCCTGTTCGTCACGCACGATTTGGCACTCGCGGAGCGGGCGGACCGGATTCTATTCATGCAGGACGGGCAGATTGTCGAAGACCGGCGGAAGCAAACCGTTCGGAGTGTGTAAAAAAATAACAATAGAGGAGGTTTGAGATGTTACGTTTTGTCCTGAATCACTGGCGCCGGCAACGGTTTAAATTCATCCTGAAGCTTGTCGGCGCGCTCATCATCAGTGCCGGTCTCAGTCTGATGTTCAACCTGACCGACTCCAGCCAAGGCACGGTCGAACAGACGTTACAGAAAAAATGGTCGTCCGCTTACGATATCGTCGTCCGGCCAAAAGGCAGTCAAATGTCGACCGAATCAAGTGACCTGCTCGAACCTAATTATTTAAACGGTATCAATGGCGGGATTTCTTTTAAGCAATATGAAGCAATCAAACAGATGAAAGAGATTGATATTGCCGCACCAGTAGCTGTGATGGGCTACGTCAATACGACGGTCAATTTCAAAAAAAAATTGAAGTTTCCAAGAACACCAGGTTTGTACCGCATCACGACAACCAACTATATTCAAAACGGTTTTAACAAAGAACGTCAATCGCAAGTTATTCTGCATGTGGCACAAGGAAGTAAAATCTCAATCCCAGGAAATGTTTCGTTTTTGACGGAACCGATTGAAGCCTTTGAAGATGCAGTCGCAAGTAATTCCGTTCTTGTAGTTGCGATTGATCCGAAGGAAGAAGCACGACTTGTCGGTTTAGATAAAAGTGTCAATTCAAAAAATAAATCGCGTTATTTCTCGTCTCTTGACCGCTATGAGTACGATAAAAGTACAAGAAAAAATACGATTCCCGTTTTAGTTAATCCCAACTCTTACAATCAGGGAAACTACACCTATAAAATCGAAAAATTAAATGCGCCCTTCAAAACAGAGCAAGATCAACAAAAACTGGTTGATGAATTGATTAAAAAACAACCAAAGCGATCGCTTGACCAATCGGTTTTAAATACATATCCTTCTAAGGTCATCGAACGTGTAAATATTCCGACGTCTAAAGTGGAAGAAACGTATTTACAAATGTTGATCAATAATACAAACGTGACGTATTCCGATTCGGAAGAAGAAGACGGCGGAATGCTCCTTTATAACACTGGTCCTCTTCAATTCAAGTCGGCATCCAGCCCTTACCCGAGTCGTTGGAATACGGCTTACGAAGTTTCGTCGTCACCGCTTGACATGAAAAACTGGGAACATGCTAAAAGTATCTTCCCTGCTGAAGGATACCGCGCCGTAAAATCTATCGGTAAAAAAGTAAAGAATCTAAAGCCCGGCGAAGTGGACGTCCTCTTTCCTTATCTCGCTTTTAAGGTCGTTGGTCTGTATAATCCGAACAAAATCAAAGTTTCCAAAGATCCGCTTAATGAACTGCCGATGGAAACGTATCGTCCGTCCTCTGCCGATCTCGTCCTCGATGCGAAAGGTGAGCCGGTCAATCCGGCGAAATCAATCGATACGTCCGGCAATCCCGTTGGTTTGCTGACGAGTTCACCAAACATCCTGACGACACTTGACAGTGCACGTGGCGTTATGGGAGAACAAGCGATTTCGTCGATTCGTCTAAAAATCAAAGGTGAAACGACCGTCAGTGAGGAGTCGGAACAACTCCTGCAAAACGTTAAGACTCAAATCGAACAGAAAACCGGACTGCTGGCAACGATCACCAAGGGTTCTTCCCCGCAACCGGTCGTGACGAAAGTCGTCGATAACGGCAAGACGCTCGGCTGGATCGAACAGCCATGGGTCCATATCGGTGTTGCGATGACAATCTTCCGCGAGACGAACGTCGGCTTCTCCGGTGTCATCTTCGCGATGCTTGCTGTCGCGATCGTCTATGTCCTCGCGACAAGTTACGTATCGATGCTAGCCCGGCGGAAAGAATTTGTCGTCTTGCTAGCACTCGGTTGGCGGACAAAAGACCTGTACCGGATTGTCCTGATTGAAGCGGCCTTGCTTGCAGGGTTTGTCTCTATCGTCGCTTTAATTGTCGAAAGCATTTTCTCGTATGTCCGAAGTGAGACGATGAACGGTTGGAGTCTGCTCTGGATCACACTGTTCAGTCTCGTGATTTACTTGGCCGGTGCGGCCTGGTCGTCGTTTACAATCCGGAAGATCTCGCCGTACGAAGCAATCAAGACGGGCGAATATGCGTCGTCGTCGCACGTCAAACTCGCTCTCCGGTCGACCTGGACACTGGCACTGAAAGAAATCTTCGGCAAATGGAAACGTAATGCGCTGTCGATTCTGTCAATCGCGTTACCAACAGCCTTGCTGACATTCTTCCTGTTCGTGACATTCCACCTGCAAGGGGTCCTCTATACGTCCTGGCTCGGTCAGTTCGTTGCCTTACAGGTCGGACCGATGCATTACGTGACGATGGGCGTTGCGATTACGATCGCGATCCTGACAACAGGGGAAATCATGTGGCAGAACGTCACCGCTCGCCGGGCGTCGCTCGCCATCCTCAAAGCCGTCGGTTGGACGAACGGTTCCGTCCGTCAGTTGATTGTGTTAGAAGGTATGCTGATTGGATTTGTCGCCGGAATCGTCGGCCTGAGTATTTCCTATCTCACGATTTATGTCTTGTATGATCTCGTCCCGTGGAATGAGCCGCTTTTGATTGGCGTTTCATTGCTTCTGCCGGTGTTGTTCGGAACGATTGCTTCCCTGTTGCCGGCGCAAATCGCAGCCCGCGTCAATCCATATCAGGAGCTGAAGGATGCCGGATAACCATAATCAGTAGACAAACTGAAGACCGGCTCTCGCCATACGAGGTCCGGTCTTCCGGTCGTTCTGGTCTTGTGGTTCGTCAGCCGCGCTGTCCCCTGATGGATGAGCCAGGCAACCACCAAGATGAACGGGAAGAGAAGAATTGTAATGGAAATAAAAACAACAGCAAGGTTGCGGTGACAAACGGCTGTTTGAAGATGACCGTACAACTGGCGGCGACGCTGACTGCGATCAGCAGGCCCGGTGTGTACGGGAAAACGGACGCTAAGGCAAATGCCATCGCCGTACTGGAAAAGACTGCCGGAAAGATTTTTCCGCCCCGCCATCCGAACGAAAAACAGACATGGGTCAAAAATGCTTTCCCGATGGCGATACTGATTAAGAATAAGACCGATTGATCGAAGGCAATCCGGGAGAACTCGAGAATTTTTTGTTCGCCTGAAAATAAGAAATAAGACGACAGGCTGCCGAACAGACTTAAGATTGCACCGGCTGTCAGGGCTAGCCCCAGTGGATGCGGATACTTCCGTGCCACCGCGTCCTTCCAGCGGCCAAACATTACAAATAGATACCGGAATCGTCGTCCAAGTCACATGAATCAGCAGATTCGACAATGCCAGAAACAGCGACGCAAGTGCCTCGACAATCAGCCCGAGCAGACAACTGTAGAGGACGAATACCAGATTAAAGTTTATCTACTTCACTCCTTATTCACAAATGCCACCTGTCACTTCCCGTCTGGTTTGTTTTTGTTTAAATGAAATTCTTTTAACGCCCGGTTAAAATTCACAATCAGAGCACTGATGACACCGATTCCAAGCAAGACATACCCCATCGTAAAAATCTTGCCGATAGGCGTGACCGGATGAATATCACCATATCCGACCGTCGTCAGCGTCATGACAGAAAAGTACAGTGCGTCGAGGTAACTCAGCTGTTCGACACTGTGATAAAAAAACATCCCGACCGCCAGCAAAAAGGCGACGGAGAACATGACGGCTTTTTGTTCATCTTGACGAAACAGGATTTTCAGGACGTAATACATATTGCGTAACAGAATGAAAAAGGCAATCATCGCATCCTTCCTCTCCTCACAAGCAGACTTGACACGTGAAGACTGTCGTTCCTTTGCCTTATCTATGGAATTACCCGAAAAAAGGGAGAACGATTCTTAAATCGTCTCCCTTCCCAAGTGCTCTTGTTTACTTCTACTCGCCTGTATAACGATTGACTGTAATCGAATAATGGAATATTTCAATGTCAGGATGAATGAACCCACGTTTTTGTGCACCTTTTAATGTCTCATACATATTGGCGCGCACGACGCCGTTATCCGTGTGAATGTATATTTTCTTCGCCATCAACCCATTTTCACAAAAGTATTTAACAAAATCGTAACCGTCGGGTAACAAATTCCCTTCGTCATCCTCTCCTAAATCATGATCAAGTGATAATATATCCACTTCATGTTGTTCAAACAGGGCAATCGCTTCATCCATCGTTCGAGCAATTGTAAAACCTTCCGGACAATCACGCAAATCATCCAAATAGATATTCATGTCAACACATCCGTTTCTAGTTATTTATTCGGCTATCCATTTCATAGAATGATAATATGAATGATAAAAGAATCGCTCTCATAGCGTTAAGGAGGTCAGAAACATGCGGATTCAAATCATCGGTGGTTCCGGCACCGGTAAAAGCACGCTCGGCCGGTGGATCGGACAACAGGAAGGGATTCACTGGATCGACACGGATCATTATCTGTGGAAAGACCAGACGTTTACCGAAAAACGGTCGATTGCCGAACGTTATGCGTTATTTACTCCGGATATCGAGCGGCATCACCGGTATGTCGTCTCCGGTTCAATCTTTTCCTGGAATGAAACCGGATTTCATAACCGGGAATTGCTGGTCTTTTTAACTTTGGACGAAGACATACGAATGCAACGATTAATCAAACGGGAACAAGAACGCTATCCTGATTTCGACGGATCCAATGAATTTCTCGATTGGTGCCGGACGTACCGAACCGCGACCGATCCGGCCATGATTGGGACGTTAGCCGAGCACCGACTTCAAATAATTCGTTCGGCGTCCCCTGTCATCGAAGTCGATGCCGCGTTGCCGACGGATGTGATGTACAAACAAATCAAATCCGCCTATCAGAAACTGACAATCTGAGCCTACCGGACGGCATCGTAAATCTGCAGACCTATCCACATGATTAGCGTGCACCACAGCAAGAGGATCAAAGCGCCGACAAACCAATTTTTCGTTTTATCCGTTCCGAGCCGTCGTTCTGCCTTGACGGTACAGTCGTCGATGACTTCCTGCGGTAACATCCTTAATACAAGCAAGATGCCTAAAGGGACAAGAATGATGTCGTCCAGGTATCCTAACACCGGGATAAAATCCGGAATCAAGTCAATCGGACTGAACGCATACGCGACGACACAGGCCGTAAATAATTTGGTGTACCAGGCGACCCGGTCGTCCTGGTAGGCAAAATACAAAATAAAAATCTGCTTTTTTAATTTTTTTGCGGTATCCTTCAATTTTTCCAACATGATGATTCTCCATTCTTCGTCCGTTTAAACCGGCGGCGAACCCTTTCAACATTTCCGGTTCACCGGAACCAGTTGGCTCCCTCGCGTTCGAGAAAATCGAGTTCTTGTTCGTAATGCGTGACGTGCCCCTCTTCGATCATCCGTTGAAACGCTTCGTCACCTTCCGCCGCTTTCCGGTGAATCGTTTTGATCAATGCTTCCACACGAAGCAGCACGGTTTCGTACATCTCGCCCTTCAGCTCCGTTTTGCCGTAGGAAGACAAAAACAGATTGATTCGGTGCCGAATCCGTTCCTGATCGTTAACCGGATTATAATGAGCCGGCTCACCGTCTGCCGTCATTTGATGCCGGCTTAACGGGACACAGGTGTAGAGCGTGTAGGCCACATCCCAAATCCGCGGTCCCGGGGCAGCAACGTCGAAATCGATGATTCCGACAGGCCGTTCGCTTCGGAAGATGAGATTATAGACAGCAAAGTCATTATGACATATGAGTTCGAGCGGTTCCGGTGTTCCGTCGAGCGGCTGCCAATCGTTTGGTACCGGAAAATCAGCAATAGCATCATGGTATCCCCTTAACAACCGGGCCGTCTCCTCGAGGACACGGTCTGACCGCATATACGGCTGAAGCGGATAATTCCCGGCTTCGCCTTCGATGAACGACAGAATTTCGCGCCCCTGTGGATCCATTCCTAAATAGCGCGGGCTTCCTTCAAATCCTTTTTGCTCAAGATGTTGTAGTACCCGGTGGACTCGAAGACTCTCCGGTTTTTGTTCCCGTCTGACCGTATCCCCGATCCGTGAGACGTCGGAGACATTCCCGCCCGTCAATGGTTCTTCCTGTTCCGATTGTTTCATATTTTATCTTCCCCTTTTGACTGATTGAATACCGGAACAAGAATCGCCGCTCCGGCTAAACTGATGATGAGATCGCGCCATGAGACTAACCCGATATCAAAATGAAGGATCGTTGCCACTCCGTTCGTGACAACCAGTAAGAGGACGTACAATGTCAGACTGAGCGGCACCATCCGTTTAACGAACCGCGGCACACGTAACCACAGCCGTAACAATCGTTCTCCGGTCTTGTTCATCTCATTCACCCCAAACTCCAGTTTTTCCCTGTTCCTGTTTAGCTTATCATGTCCGAATGAATCACTCAAAGTGTTCTCCCGCTGGATCAACTGGTAGACTAAAAGCAGAAGAACCAGGAAATGGAGAGGATTTTCATGAAAGCGATGACGATTTCAAAATACGGCCAGGT
>Ga0308158_10000801_pt1 | contig 41697 bp, 39 predicted proteins | sample PhyBR2_FD_201038 | JGI IMG/M metagenome (GOLD analysis project Ga0308158, IMG submission 201038) | Phyllosphere microbial communities from UC Gill Tract Community Farm, Albany, California, United States - DLSLB.R2 | ecosystem: Host-associated > Plants > Phyllosphere > Unclassified | place: USA... | reverse complement strand
CGCCATCAAAATAAATCTCCATGCACCATCTCCTTTAATAGCTGTATTTAACTCTTGGAGAAAGTGCTACCTGCAATTCTCCTATTAAGTTCTTCAATGGATATGTCACAGCGGGAGCCTTTGGATAAATTGGCCTTCTTCTCCATCATCTGAAGATTGTGGTGTGAGGCAATGATCTTGGGATCGATACCTCGACGAAACCCTTCCTTGATGGAAAACACATGGTCGAGATGCCATAAAGATCCACGATGGATATTAGTTGGATTGATGGAACTCTTATACTTTTGGTATGCTGCTTCTGTCAGCTTCCAGACGCGATCATAGTAGGTTTTCTTGCGTCCTCGGGCTTTCGCGGAATTCTGACAAATAGAACACCCTCGAAGATCTGGGACACTTTGATGATGAAGAAAGTGATACCGGGTACGGCGTTTATCAATCTCCCGCTTACGATTGATCGAACGGCATGATTGTGTCAAATCTACCATGGAATCATGGTCTCTGAATGTTCACGAATCCTTACGAATCTGTCTGACTTTGTCATTGATTTCACTGAATCTGTAGAAAGTGGAATTGATGTCCAGATATAATGATTCAGGTGCTAGATAGCAAGAAGTGATATGAAAGCAGAAATTAGAAAGAACGAGCAAGCGAGTGATTGTTGAGCTTGCAGTAGGTAGGAAGCAGATGATCTTTACTCCCCCACACAGACCCAAATAAAAAGGTCTATGAAGAGGGAGTAAAAACTTGCAGTTGGAGGTTGTCGCAAGATCTTGAAACTAACACTGACATTACATCAGCGCCGGGGTCATCCGGTCGGCTTTGCAGTTAGGAACTCTGAAATATGGCGGTAGCGTGGTCCACACCTTTCAAGTAGCATGGGTCGCTTGCGAGGTTCCCAGTCATGGGTTTACCCTCGCTTCCTACGAAGAACCAGAGCTTAAGGGGAAAGTCTTGTTTGCACCCAAAAGTTGCTTCTCGGATCACCAGCTACGTTTTCTCCGCAGCCTTTGTTTATACTGGTGTGTCGCAAGCGTCTCCGCTATACCACCTAATGGTGGACCCAGTTCGCCCCTAGCAGCTACCATCCCGTCAATCGTCCGGGCCAGGTTTCTCTATAATCTAGGATTTCTAGCTATGTATGGTCCGGGTTGGGATCTTTATCCGTCCCGGACTCATTAGTTTTTATGTTTTGTGCCGGTGAGCTAGGTAGGGGCTATAAAGTAGGATCTGTGTGCATTTTTCTATTTATGCACACGGTTAAAAACGCGGATCGCGTTTCGATTCAGCTACATCTGAGATCGATCTTGGGGGCCGTTTGGCCCCCATTTTAGTAAGCGCGCTTCTTCATAGTGGCGAAGATGCGACCAGTCTTGGGCTGCTCAACATCCTGGTACTTTATCAAGTATGGCACCTGAGTGTACTTGATGTCAACAACCCAGGGAGTGGTGTTGATGGCCTCGATGCCAGGCTGCTGGTGCAGCATGATAAAGTTCCAGTGATTGTTGTTTTCCAGATCCTGTCCGGGGACGACAATGGGTCGCTCGCTGTATGGCGTGTAGACTTCCGAGAAGTCCCGCTCCTTGTAATAATAGACAGCGTTCAGGATGTTGCGTGGAATCTGCAAGTGGCGCTTGGTGACCAGATCATGCTTTACCAGGAGCTCAACAGGATTGCTGTAAAGGTCCTCGTCACCAAAAGCTTCGTCGTTTCGGTTGATCAGCTTGGCTGCCTGGTCCTTGTAGAACTCCAGCATCTGGCTTGCCATGTTCTTTCGAACCGTGGGGTGGATGAGACTCTTGGTTCCCGCTACCCCTAGGATGTTCAGCATACGCTCGTTTAGAAAACGAACGCCCTTGCTGTCCCGTCCCAACAGCATCTTTCTATGGGGCTCCAAATCCACCGGAAGAGCTGCATCGTCGGCGAACTTTTCATAGAGCTTGACGTCATGGCCGCCAAAGGCCAGCGCGTTCCAGAGATTTTCCCAATCCTTGTGGATTGCCAAGATGGTCTCCGGGAAAGTCCGTGCCCTTGGGCTGAGGACTTCGATCATTGAATTGTAATAGTGGAGTTCCTGTTTCATGAACTCCTTGTAGCGCATCTGATCCGTTACGGGAATATCCACCATTACGGTCAGATCACGAACTTTCTTATCCACAAACTTGCTCCTATGCTCTACATGGAACATGCGACATCACGCCTCGCTCTGTCACTAAATATCAGACTAGAACAGGAGAGTATGATGACCTCAAAGGCAAAGCAAAAGGGCAACAGCTGGGAGCGCGAGATCTGCGTTTTCCTCGGTGCCACGCTGGGCGGAAACTTCCAGAGGGTTCCCAACAGCGGTGCCTACATGGGTGGCAAGAACGTGTTCCGCAAGGCCACGATGAGCGACATTCAGATGAGGGCAGCCAAGGGCGACATCATCCCACCTGATGATCTTCCACACTTGAACTTGGAAGCCAAGAACTACGCGGACATCGCGTTCCATCAGATCATCGACGGAGGCTGTAAGCAGCTGGACACGTGGATTGATCAGACTGAGGAACCAGCTGATCCCACGGACTTTTCGGTTACGATCTTCAAGATCACCCGCAAAGGAAGCTGGGCCGCATTCAAGGCAGAAAACCTGGACAAGTTTGATATGACGGGACTCAGCTACGTGACGTACCGCAAGGCTTTCAATACCGAAAAGGCTTGTGATTACATTATCGTAACGCATGAGAAGTTCTTTACCCAGAACAAGGCCGCAGTGAGGAAACTCGGCGGTGCTGAAAATTGACATTAGGGTAGTCAATACTGCATAAAGAAAGCCGTCCAGTTGTCCTGGACGGCTTTTCCATGGAGTACAAATGAGCAAACTTTCCTTGAAGACGCTGGAGCGTAACAACCTCCCCTATGGAAAGTTCTCTTTTATGGTTCTCCTGAAGAGGACTGCCCACCGTCCCTACATCGCAGGTACCAATGCAGGGATTGTTGAGTCCATGAGGGATCTACTCCGCAACACCTGCGCGGGTGATTACAAGTTGGTTTGGGAAAAGAACTGCCACGACAAGCGTGTCTATACTGAACTCTACTTGACCAATGCCATGGACCTAGCAATGGTAAAGCTGGTCCACGGCGAGAAGCTACACAAGATCTACAAGATCAAGATTCCTGCGCGGCCCGAATAAACTTCAACGTTGTGTCAAAGTGAACTCGGATCTCAAAGATGATCTGGAGGTCATTGGTAAACAGGCTGGCACCTTCTCCACACACCTTTTCAGATGAGCGAAAAGCGAACCACTCCTGGGCTCGCTTCATCGCCTTGGGATCTAGAAAGTTAGCCTGATAGCGCCACTTGTTATTGATCAGGCGCTGGGTCGTTTGAAACTGCATCGAGGTTATCCACGTGCTGTTCTACCCGGTCGAACAGCTTATTGAAGGCTTCATGGTCTTGAAGCTTCCACATGATCAGAGGACCCGAGTTCTTCAAGTAGAGCTCGACCTCGCCATTGTGTGGATGTTCCTGGAGCATCCAGTCCACATCCTCGTCCCCGATTTCGCGCTTCAGCCGCTTGGCGAGCCGCGATCGTTCGGTGATCCTCGTGACCATATCAGTTGTGCCAGCGAGAACAGCCCGGATGGAAAAACCTGAGAATATCGTCTTGGGGTCCCAATCGGCCTCATACCGATTGACCTTGCTGATATCAAGTCTGCTGCTCATCGCTCACTCCGTATTTACACTCTCGAGGAATGTAGCAGACTTTGGAAGCATGTCAACCAGTTCCGCCCAATGAAGCTTGAACATCATGGCATCTTTGCGATAACGAAAGCTGAGCACAATGGGGTAGGTTCCCCTGAGACGCCAGCGCCACTTTCCAACACTGACGCTGTAATTGGGCTTGCCAAAGTTCAACACGCACCAGTCGTAGAACACGATTTGGGAGTTTTCGCCAACCACGCCCACAAGTGACATGAACTCAAAGGTAACCTTCCAGCCGCTCACATCCAGCGAAGCCAAAACATCAAAGCGGCATGGCGGGTACATTGAAGGACGATATCATGCTCGCCGGCTTTGTTGGGCTGTCGTTTGACATGCCAAGCGACTCCGTGAATGCCAATGTTATGCTCCATCCACTCCTGCACACTCTGACGAAAGCAAAGGGTTCGCTTGCCATACCTCAGATGTTTGCAGCCAGTGATGGGCTGATGGATCATCCCCACGTGAGTTTGAACAACATGGCATCTTTGGGATAGCGAAAGCAATATACCCTGCGGTAATCATTGTCCACTAGATCGCGGCGGCCGGTCCACCAGCGCCAGTCATCTACTTCAAGATGCTGTCGGTGTGGTCCCATGTTCTCAGTCAGCCAATTCCACACAACATTGCTGTCGTGGCGGTTGTCCATGGGAACCTTTGTGGGAATCTCATATAGAATCCGGGAGTTACGATCTACATCCACTTGAGTTTGAACCTCTGAGCATCCAGTCGATCTTCAAAGCCTAAAATCCATGTTTGCCACTGGGCAATTCGAGGGCTTATCCAGTGACCACCAACCGCATTGTTGTTGCCATCGCGGATCGTATAGCGACCACGGATATCAAGGTGTGCTTCATCGGCTAGATACAAGCGCCAAGTGGGTGATCCCCTGAACTGATATACAATGCTGGGACGATCTTCTGGATCATGTTTGCTCCAGGAGTCGTTGACCAGTATGCCACCGTCTTCCTCAAAGCAGAATCCACGATCTAGATTGAAATAGGATTCAACTTCAATCATAGCCATGTCAGCTTGAATAACATGGCGTGCTTTGGATCTCGGAAGTGCATCTCCAGTTCATCCTCTTCCCAGAACCAATCCCAGTGCCACTTTCCATGACCAACGTGCTCTGAAAGCCACGATCGGCACTTGTCAGTTAGATCAATGCCGGCAACGTTCTCGCGCTTGGCTATTCCCTGTTTGATCCAGGTCGCGCTATTACTTGCTAGGCAGGTCAACGAACATTCCACAGCTTGCCTTAACATCGAAGCCAACACGGGGTACGATCCGAGACTTCTCGTTTCCAAATGCTTCGGCGAGATAGTTGAAGTTGCGCTGGATGATTTCCTCGCTGGGCTCTCGTCCCTGGGCAGGACTGAAGGGATTGTAGCGGACAAGGTTGAATTTTACCTTGAGCCCACGGAAGATTACCGCCATGACGATCTTTTCCAGATCTTCCAAACTGTCATTCTCGCCCTCGATGAATGCCCCGTGAAGGGTGACCAACTCTCCGGTCTTCTGCTGCCAGTCGCTCAGTTTGTAAAGAGCATCATGCGCGCCCATGGCCTTGGGCAGCCACCGCTTCCGGAACTTCTCATCCATGCTGTAGAGGGAATAGTAAAGCTGGGCCCCACTGTCGCCGAATACCTCATAGAGGGATCGGTCGGCCATTTCCTCTGGCATGATGGTGCTGATGTTGTATTTGGCAACCAGGGCGTGCTGGCTCGCCAAGCTCTGAAGAGGCGCCTGAACCCGCGCCCAGTTTTCCAGAACCGATGGGTTGCTCAGTGGCTCACCGCGGGCCATGAAGTTGAAGTTGACGCGGCCAGCATCATCAAACTGACGGTAGTGGCGAAACACCTGAAGGGCCTGAAGATAGTAGTCATCAACGGTCGCGGGATCCATCATGGTCTGACGGGTTTGTGTCAGGTGACAGAAGCGACACGCCTTGTTGCAACCACTGTGGCTGCTCAGGTATGTGATAAAGTAGTCCTGCTCGCGGCGAACATACCGAGACTCGAACGCCCCACCCAGAGGATGAGGCGTTACAAAGTTCACACTGGCATCTTCTTCACTGTAAAGGATATCAGTCATTCTGCTCGGTGTCCGTCACGAAGGTTGTGAAGTTGTTCTCGTACTGTACGAGTAGCACCCTCGGTACCCTGGACGTCAATTCATCTTTGTGGCTGATCAGGAAAATGTTCTTGCCACGCTCACGTGCATTCTTTTTCAGAATCTCGAGAGCCAAGTCCATTCCCTTGCTGTCCATGCCGCTGTCGACCAATTCGTCAATCATCAGCAAGTTCAAGGGCTTGTTCATTGTTTCCCAAACATCTCGGAATGCCCACGCAAGTGCGAGCACAACACGATTCTGCTCACCGTTGCTCAGCTGCGCGAAATCGTATTCCTTGCCCAGGCGGGTGATCTCAACCGTTAGATCACTCTGGAAAGCAACCTCATGTGGCAACTGGATCTTGTCCAGGTAGCTGTTGAGGCGAACATTCAAGTAGCTCAAGTTCTGGTCGATGATCTTTTTGCGGATAAAGGAGTTCTTATCCGTTAGAAGCTTCAGCAAAAAGTCCTGATGCTCCTTGAGTCGAACCAGCTCATTCAAGTAATCGTATGTGATGTCCTGAAGAGAGGTGTCAATCAAGTTGGCAATTTGATCCAAGAAGGGACTGTCTTTGACACTTTCGCGCATGAAGTCACCATCCAGCTTGTCCAGTGTGTGACGATGATTGAGAGCCTGCTCCATTGTGGAGTAGCTGACAGTTGGCATCTCACCCAGTGCAGTCAGTTCACCGATTGCTTTCTCGAGGTCCACCGCAGCCGCATACAGCTCTTCCTCAGCCGTCCTACGCTCTTCCACGTACCGTTCCTTCCGAGTAAGCAACTCGGCTAGGATCTCTTGGTGCTTGTCGTCGTGAACGTCCTGTCCGCAAGTGTGGCACTTCTTTTGCTCAACTGTTGCCAGCTGACTGTCGATGCGCTGAACACTGGCGTCCGCGGTATTGAAGGTTCGCTCCACACGAGCAGCATCACGCTCAAAGCGCATGACTTCGTTGGAGATGCGATTGAACTCCACGAGGATCTTTTGGTTGTTGATCTCCGTTTCGATATCAATCTCGTTCAACTGACCAATAGCTGCAACCAGCTTTTCCATGGTCTTCATATGTTCCTTGTCCCAGAGCGAGCTCTTGAACTTTAGATCATTGATAGTCCGCTGGATTCTGTCATTGTTGTCCATCATGATCTTGATGCGAAGTTCCTCGCCCTTGATCTCGTCTCGGATTTCCTTTACCAGCACCTTCAACTGCTCAGCCTTGCTGCTCAGCTGTGTGATACCGAGAAGTTCCTCAATGACTGCCCGCTGATTGCCAGCGTTGAGCTCCAAGAAGGGCGTGGTTTTGCTATGCAGGGCAACCACATGCTTGAACAACGTGTGGCTGCAACCAATGGTCTTTTCGATTTCCTCTTGGGTGACTTTGCTTTCACCGTGCGCCTCATTGTCACCGTCCTGTGTTACCAGTCCATCGTTGACATAAAAGCGGAGGAAGTTGGGCTTGCGACCACGTTCAATACGATAGCTTCTCGAACCAATCTCAAAGTCCAGCGAGACAACCATTCCCTTTTGGTTGATCTTGTTGATCAGGTTGTCCTTGCGGATTGCCGTCAGGGCCTCGCCATACAGCGCGTAACAGATTGCCTGAATCAGCGTGGTCTTGCCCACGCCGTTTCGCGAACCTGCGCTTCCCTGGTCAACGTTCTCACCAAGGATTAGAGTAAGACCATGCTGGTCAAGCTGAACTGCCTGAGTGGTGTTTCCCACGCTCAGAAAGTTCTTCATTGTAATGGTGCGGATCTTGATCATCTTATGTTTATCGCCCCAGCTGGGAGTTCACCAGTTCCAGATTCTCCATCGAGCCGGTTACCTCCCCATTGAAATTAATCCCGCTAGCCAGCTTGACGATGACTGCGTTCAAATCAACGGGCACTTCTGTGAAGACGTAAGTTCCGTGCATGAACATCAGGATACCTGAGTTTACACCCTTTTCATCCAGAATGTCACGAATCGAAGACAGCGTGGTCTCAAAGTCATGCCTGCTCATGCTCTGATTGTTCTTCACAAAGGCGTAGACGTGCTGGAATGGCTTCTTGTCGCCATGCTTGTCAGATTCGCTGATCAGCTTGATCTGCCAGTCGTCGATGCGAAACTTTGGCGTATCAATTCCCACGCTGGCCCTGCTGGGGTCCTTGTCCGGATTGTAGTCTTTCATTAGTTCAGCCCCTTGTAGATCTCCATTAGGAGACCCTTATCAACAGTCAGACTGTCAATGCCCTTGAGACCCTCTAGAACAATCTGATCAACAGTCTGGAAAAGCACATCATCACCAAAGCTCTGATCGGCTTCCGCCTTGGCCCCTGGTGTGATGTCAATCTTACGTGGATTGAAGTGCGCCTGGAAGGTGTCCTTCATGAACTGACTTTCGTCGTAGTTGATACCCACGTCGGTTGTGATCCTCGCGTAGGTTCGCTCATCGAGAAAGTCCGTGGGTGCTTCCAAGAGTTCACTCAGTTTGAGCGTCTTGTACTTGGGCGCACCAGGCCATGCCTTGAACTTGGGTTCCTGACCCCAATCCAGGATCATCATGCCACGTTCATCATCCCACGCATCGGCGAAGTTGTGTGGAAAGGGATTGCCAATATAGCAGATCTTCCGCTTGGCCTGCCGCTTGTGAAAGTGACCGCTGAATGCCCAGTATGTGACATCGTCAAAGTGGTCTGCATTCAGTCCACCGTGATCGGGCATTTCCACCATGGCGTTCATCATAAAGTGAGGAAGCTCAAAGTGACCAAAGATGTAATCGGACTTCTTGGCCAGCTTGGCAACCCGCTTCCAATCATCACCAACCAGCCAGGGGCAGAACGTCACACCACCAACGGTCAAAAAGTCATTGACGATGGTGATGTTCTTCAGGTTCCTACCAATTGCAATGCTGGAAATCTCACGCTTCTCCTTATAGTAGAGATCGTGGTTTCCAGGGATAAAGTAGAAGTTCTCGAACTCGTTTGCCAGTCGTTCCATGTTGCTCAGCGAGTAGTTGAGTGTGGAAACGTGGATGGCATGACGGTTGTCATGCCAATCCCCGGAAAAGATGATCGTATCTGCTTCAGCTTCCTTGGCTTGCTCAATAAACCACTTGACGAAGTCTTCGCAGTCCTGATTGTGCTGTCGGTCGTTGTTTTTCTTACCAAAGTGAATGTCGGTAAAAACAGCGGCCCTCTTAAAGAGTTTATCGCTCATAATGGCTCCTAGTTTGCCCTTATATAGACTTTCTGGACACTAAAAGTCATTATTCAGGATGCTTGGCATAGTGGGCAGCGACTCGTGCCTTACGCGCGTCTAGCTCTTCCTGTGTGAGCTCCACCGTTTCAATCTTGGAATTGGGCGACGTGCGACGAACCAGCTTTTTCTGCTCCGGAGCCTCACCGTTTGCCAGTGCCCTCTGAGCGATGCTGTTGTCAATCTGACGAGTCATCGAAGGTGTCACACCGTGCATTACCAGCATGTCATCGCGGATACTCTGATTGCGCTTTTCAAGATTTAGAACGTGCGTGAATGCGTTGCCAACCATGACCGAATAGTAAGCAAAGGGATTGTCGGAACGCGCTTCGTTGAACTTCAATCCCATAACGCTCAGCTGCAAGAGAGCCTGACTACGCATCTCATCAATGTAGCTGTATCCGCGCCAGTTACCACGCTGGCTGTAACGCTCAACCAGCTTCATGAACATCAGTGCCAATCGGTTGGTGATCTTGCCGTGATCCTGTGAGAACTCACCGTTTTCCAGTGCGTTCTTCCAGTGACTGCGACCAACCTCACGGAAACCAGTGGGCTCAAGAACCACATGCTTGAATGGTGGAAAGTTCAAACGAACGTGGTTGTCGGATTCCTTCTTGGAGACCTTTGTTTTGCCAACTGCTTCTGGAATGTGTTCAAACGTCATTACGCGAAAGACCAAGCTGTCAACGGGAATGGTCGCTGGATCAATGTCGTCCACCTTGATCTGGTGGTTCTTCAAGCCCTGTTCCTTGAGTGTGGCCTTGGCCGCTTGCATCATCTTCTTGGCCTTGAGAGCCTGGGTGGCTTCAATCAACGCTGGAGTGATGTCCTCAATGTTGTCCACAATACCATCGTATGCTTCGTAGGATTTGTCGACAAAATAGCTGAAGGAATTCTTGCTCTTGTGGATCTCGCTTAGGAGTTCCTTGTTGGTCAGATAATTTACTTTGGGCGCTAGAGCCATGTTTTGCCGCTCCTTATGTTCTGTTCTGGCGGATTTGAATATTGTGCCCCGCATAGGTTTTAAGCTATCAGTTAGCACTGTTCTGTTTATACAGAATTGGAACTCAGAAGTCACTATTCTGGGATCAGGAAAGCCATGGCTATTGTGGTCGTGTTATCTGCATACTTTATAGGGCGGTAAATATGAGTGGAGGCCAGATTAACGGAGTGGCACTATTGGTGGGGAGGATGAATCCACCCACCGAGGGACACACCATCTTGGTCCGAAAGCTCAAGGAAACTGCCTTGCGTCTGGGTGTTCGACCAGTTCTCTATCTAACCGATGGGGAAAAGAGCGGACTGGACAAGAGAAAGAATCCTTTGTCGGCGGAACAACGTCTTGTCATTGCTAGGAAGCTCTTTCCCGGCATTACCATTGATGTTGTGGCATCCGCTTATGAAGCCTTGGAGGTCCTGGATATTCAGGGATACAAACTCAAGGCTTGGATTGCTGGCTCGGATCGTGCCTCCAACTACCGCAAACTCGTAGCCAGTGAACAACTGGATTGCGAGGTGGTTGAGGTGGATCGTGAGGCAGGCGAAGCGGATGGCATTTCGGCCACGGCAGCGCGCCAAGCGGCACTTGACGGAAACATGGAAGCGTTCTCGCATCACATGCCCGCCCTCCCAGCCACTGAACTTGCGGACATTGCACAGATGATTCGCGAGGCAAATGATGGCTACCAATCCCGGAATAGACTCCACACCCAAGGCAGCTAACGCTCCAGTAAAGAGTGGTAGCGGTGGCAAATCAGCCACCAGTGTCAACGCCGAGGCAATCGCAGCCGGCGACTTCGCCTATGGTTCGTTGGGAAGTGGAACCGCAGGCGGAATGGGCAATGCTGCCCTTCTGAGCACCACGACCATTCTACCCAACACCAAGCGAACGCAGGTCAGCAAAAAGCAGCTGGAAGCCGCTGATAAGAATTACACCACGCAGATGAATCTGCTCAGCCAGCACTGGTCGGTCAATGACACGTCCAGTGAAAGCTATCTGGCGCAAAAGCAAGCTGCGATGTCCAGTCAGTACAGTTGGGAACTTGCTCGAAACAATCTCGAGGAAGTTGCAACCAACGAAAGCAGCAATCTAACGGTCTCTGATGATCTCTTGAATGCCGACTTGCCAGTCTCAGCAACTGCGATCGATCTCGATGGTTTGGGAACTTCTCTTCCCGATCTCTCAGCCGAGCCTGAAGATATTGTGGTCACTGGTCGTAAGACGGACAATCGCGTTCGCATCCGCCCCAAGCTACGCGGTGACAATGGTCTCTTCCCCTTCTATGGTGATGAAACCAGTGTTCTCTATCAGCTGAATGAAACCAATGGCGTGTTCTTTCCCTACACTCCAACGGTTACCTATCTTCACAAAGCTGTCTATAGCGAAATGGCACCCACGCATGCCAACACCAGCTATCACACCTACAACAATACACCGGCTGTTCAGATTCAGCTGGAAGGTCAGTTCACAGCCCAGAATCTTGCAGAGGCCAAGTACACACTTGCGGCCATGCACTTTTTCCGGAGCGCAACCAAGATGCACTTTGGTGAGAACGATCCCGATGCAGGTCTTCCGCCGCCCATGCTGGTTCTCAGCGGCTATGGTGAGTTCATCTTCAACGACTTGAATGTGATCTTGACAGACTTTTCGATGGCAATGCCCAACAACGTTGACTACTTGGAAGTTACGATCGGTGACAGCATCGCGTGGGTTCCCAGCTTGACCACATTCAGCCTTACGTGCGTGGTTCAGCAGACTCCCAAGATGCAGAGAACGGAGTTCAACCTCAATGATTTTGCTTCTGGTAAAATGATGAGCGGTGGTGCTGGTAACATAAAGGGTTGGATCTAATGTCAAAAGTTGATTACAAGAACAGTAGCCCCTACTCTGCCACCCAGCAGACCAGTTGGTTTCTGAGTAACATGACCTATCGGGATATTCCTCGCGATGGCAGCGATCAGATCAAGATCCTTGAGTCACGTTATGAGAATCGTCCTGATCTCTTGTCCTATGATCTCTATGGAACTCCCAACTATTGGTGGGTCTTCATGGTGGTCAACCCCGACAAGATCAAGGATCCAATCTATGATTTCAAGCCCGGCATGGTGATCTTTACACCAACGGTAAATCGCTTGACTCAGATCCTGGGAGGCTAACTTGGCAAAGAATCCCATTATTCCCAAGCTGACACTTGATGACGATCTACTAAAGGACCTCAAAGAAGGCGGTGTTCGTGAGAGCAATGGCCGTCCAACTAATGCCAGCCCCGTAAACAACAAGGACCCTGGCAACATCCAAGACGGAACCAACACTGGTGAGGGATTCCTAAAGGGAATTGGTTTCAAACCACAACCCAACCCAATGGGCGATGTGTTTCAGCCCAGCTATCACTTTTCCTTCTTTCTTGATGGTGAGTTGCCCAGCGAGAGAGGTCCAGGAACTGAGTTCGTGATTGCTGAGACTGGTCTGACTGGTATGAACATTCAGGAGGTCAACATTGATGCAGTGGTTGGTCCCAACATCCGCACCAAGAATGCGATGACCACCAATGTGACGATCCGCATCTATGAACCCTATGGCGCCCAGTTGCCCGATCTGTTGTATCAGGCAGCGGTGTCCAAGGGCATCCGAAACTACCTCAAGGCTCCCTGGTTTTTGAAGCTAAAGCTTCGTGGATACGACGAAGAAGGCAATGTTGTTCAGATTGGTGCTGGATGGGATTGGTCCCTTACGCTGATTGATGTGGCGAGCACGATCAGTGAAAACGGATCCATGCACACCATCACGGCTATGCCCATTTCCGAGCAGGCACTCAACGATCAGTATTGTATGCTGGCACAGCCCTCACAGGCAACTGGCACCACTGTTGGTGAAGTTCTGCAGAGTGTTATCAAGGGTATGAATGAGTCGGTAAAGTACAGGTATGGTGCATCCAGCAAGCCACTTGTGGAGTTTGCTGTTGAGCAGCTTCCATACCCCTACGATACCAAGGTTGGTGTCAGCAATCCATTCGATCACCCCATTACCAACAGCACACCAACTGTTGGAAATCAGACAACCAACAAAGCCTATGACAGTCAGACGGGACACTTCAGTCCTGGTACGGACTTTCCAGCTATTGTGGATATGACGATGGCTCGAAGTGAAACGGCTGTGAAGATGGCACGTATCAGTCGTGAGCTACCACCAGCATCTGGCAATGATGACGAAAATGAGGTGCGCGATGTGGTCAGCATCTTGCATCGCATTGACACCAAGGTGGAATACCTAGACTACGATTACGCGGCTGGTGATTACTCCAAGAAGATCACCTACATTATCAAGCCCTATGCAAGCCTCCGCCTCTTGACCTCGATGGGTCGAGCAATGAAGTTTGACAAGGAAAAGACGCTCAATCAAAACAAGGCAAACTTTGCTCATCAAAAGGCATTCTTGAAGAAGCAATACGATTACATCTTTACTGGTTTGAACACCGAAGTTGAGAGGTTTGATATCAATGTCAACTTCAACTGGGCTGTTCAGGTTCCCATGTTCCAGGGTCAGAATACCAACACGGGAACACCTGCACAGGTTGACTTGAGCAAGAATGTCCAGACACTTCAGGCCGATTTGAACAACAAGAACAATGAGTTCAATGATGCACAGAAAAAGCTGGATGATCTAAATCAGGAACCCTCTGATCCCAACACTCCACCGAGTGCAGAGCGCACAAAAGCCAAAGAAGATGCAGCGGCCCGCTTGGCAGTTCTAAAGAAGGAACGTGAGGATATTTCCACCGTTCTAGGCAAGAAAACCGACACGCTCAATGCTGAGATGGCCAAGGAACGCGCTGCTCAGCTGGCACGCAATCCCCTGCCACAAATTGGACGTGGTGAAGGTGAGGATCTTGTTCACGAGAACGCGCAAAAGACACAGTATCAGGGTGCAGAGCAAAAGGGTGCCAGCTATCTGCCGATCACCATCGTACAGGATTCCAACAATCCCGGTCTTCGAACCAGCACGGGAACGGCCAATGACAATGACCCCAACAAAACGGTCTATGGCTCACTTTTGAATCAGCTCTACGGTACCATTGATGGAAACCTGCAGTCGATTGAACTTGACATCCGCGGCGATCCCTATTGGCTTGGACCTGGTGACAAGGGTCTTCCCTTTGATGCACCAAGCACGGATACCTGCCCCAACTTCATGAACGGCGAACACATGTTCTTGTTCCGTTTCAAGCTGCCTTTGGGTTATGATGCCAAAACAGGAACTGTTGCTGTGACAACCGGACCACAGGCAGGAACTGATGCAGGCGCCAAAGCAGGCGTGGGTGATCAAGCCGACAGTCAGAAGGTTGGAACTCTCAGCAACATCTTCACGGGCTTCTATGCAACCACTGAAGTCAACCACAAGTTCCAAGAAGGTCGCTTCACACAGACGCTGAAGGCAACTCGCATCCCCGGATGGTCCTATGAGAACATCATCGAGGGACGTGAGAATCCACTCAACGACAGCACGGTTTACAATAACTCCAAGGGTCCTGACAAGCCAGCAATCACTCCTGGTTCCAACACTGGTGGTGGAAACATGACCGGAAACAACAGCACGGTCAAGAACAGCACCATCTCCAACGGAAGTGTCAATGAGCGTCAGCTTCTCGCACTCACGTTGGTTGAGGAAGCAGGCGGCGAGGGTGCCAAGGGAATGCAGGCAGTTGGCAACGTTATTGCCAATCGCGCACGTTATGGTATTCGAGGCAACACTGTCAGTCAGGTCATCACAAGTCCCAAACAGTTCAGTGCTTGGAATGCACAGGGTTCCATCCCTCGGTCGCTTAGTCGTCGCGAGGGAACGCCCATTTACAATCAGGCTTACCAGATTGCCGGTGGCATTCTTGATGGTACTTCCAAGGACATTACTGGTGGTGCAACGGACTATTATGCTCCGGCCAAAGTAACCCCCAGTTGGGCGAACGTATATACTCAAACTACGGTTATTGGCAACCATAGATTTATGAAGAGGTAAGCTAATGCCCAATCAGAGCTTTCGTCGCAGCTTTCGCACGCCCAAGGGCTACCATCAGGATCCCGGTGGTCGCGTTGCGCTGTTCAACCAAGTCTACAGGGGCTTTGTGAAGAACAACGAGGACGCCTTTTCAATGGGTCGCCTCCAAGTTTGGATCCCCGAGTTTTCCAGCAATGAAAACGATGAGACTGCTTGGTTCACTGTTCAGTATTGCAGCCCATTCGCAGGCGCAACGTCCGTGAAGAGCAACACCAAGCAGGGACAAAAGCTGTCCGACACCCAGCAGTCATATGGCTGGTGGGCAGTTCCACCGGATCTTGACAACGAAGTGGTCGTTATGTTTCTCAATGGTGATCCCAATCAGGGAATCTACATTGGTGGACTCTACCAGCAGTTTATGAACCACATGGTTCCCGGCGTTCCCAGTGACAAAAGCTACACCGATGGCGTGGAGGGAAATGACCCACCGGTCGCTGAGTACAACCGCTGGGACCCCAATGTTCCCAACAGTGACAACCACACCCGCGCACGCTTTGAACCTCTTCATGAGGGCTTGGCCGCACAAGGTCTGTACACCGATAGTGTTCGTGGACCCACGGACGCTGGTGCTCGACGTGCTCCAGTCAGCAAGGTCTATGGCTTCAAGAGTCCAGAAGGCCACAACATGGTCTTTGATGATGGTGATGAGGGCTTTATCCGCTTTCGTACCAAGAGCGGCGCACAGATCTTGATCAACGATGCCACTGGCTATGTTTACATGATCAGTGGAAACGGCAACAGTTGGTTTGAAATCAGCGATGAAGGTATTGACGGCTATTCGGCCAAGAGCGTGAGCTTTCGAAGCAACGGTGATATCAACATGCACGCGGATGGAAACATCAACCTCCATGCCAACAAGGGCTGGAATGCCTATGGTGCTGGTGGCGGCTCCATTCAGTCGGGAGCGGACTTCAACGTTCTAGCGGGTGGTGCGCTGAACATGAGCTCTGCTGGTGATCTAAACCTCCTGAGCAAATCCAACGCCAACATGACTGCAAGCGGTAACGCAAGCATCAAGGGCACTGGAACACTTGCCTTGCAGTCAGGCGGAGCACTGGGCGTCACCGCAGGTGGCAATGTGGTCTTGAAGGGCGCGCAAGTTCAAAGCAACGGTGGAAGTGGACCCAAGGCAACGGCGGCCAAGGAAGCAAAGGGTCCCAAGCCGGGAGATCAGGGAGATCGTGATCTCGATCAGGGTTCCAACTATCCTCAGATCACAACCAAGAGCATCACCAGCAGGATGCCCGCTCATGAGCCCTGGGACGGTCACCCAGGTACCAAGAGTGGCGCTGTCTCGATGCCATCGGGCGAAAATAGCAGTGGCGTTGAAAATGTGGGTACAGGAAATGAAGTGGATGAGAGTCCACCAGTGATCGTTCCCGATGATGGAACCAAGTTCTGCATGCCAACAAGCGGTAGGGGAACTTCACCGTTTGGCTTCAGGACCCATCCTGTTACCGGCAAGCGTAAGATGCACCAGGGCGTTGATATTGCGGCACCCACGGGAACGCCCATCTATGCAACCAAGGGTGGCAAGGTAACCTTTGCTGGTCAGCAACGCGGTTATGGAAACATCATCATCATCGATCATGGAAATGGCATGACCTCACGTTATGGTCACTTGAGTCAGATTGGTGTGGCCAAGGGAGCGGATGTCAAGCAGATGCAGGCCATTGGCCGAATGGGCAACACTGGTGTTTCAACCGGTAGCCACTTGCACTTTGAGATCAGAAAGGGCGGTACGCCGGTAAACCCTGCTCAGGTGGTTCCATTCCACATGGGTGGACAGAACAAAGCGGGTGCTCAGAAATAATAAAGGGGGACACGTTGGTCCCCCTTTGTCATGCTCGGTTTGGAATGCCCTTGATGGGATCCATTCCGCGCTGATCGCGCATCATGTTAATAAACATGGCGCCTTGCTCAATGGCATCGTCGATTGCCACATGGGTATGCGGCAGATCATCGAACCAATGCTTTGGCATTGTGCGTTTGCTGCACGACTGAAAGTGCCGTCCCAGTATTGCCCATGCGTAGCTCTTGACGTCAACGGCCCTACTAAAGCTGTAGGGATTGTTGCCAAGAAACTTCACGCAATAGTAATCAATCCACTTGAAATCGTAGACTGCCGGGTAGCCCACAAAAATGGGCTGTCCGGGTAGGGTCTTGAGCCATTCCTCATAGGCCTTCATGGCTTCTGCAGGATGTTGGACGTTTACGCGAGTTACTTCGTAAGCGGCCTTGTTGGCATCACTTTCATTCCAGAACGCCATTGTCTCTGGGTGCGGTTCAGCACCTTCGAGTAGTTCGAGGTTTGCCTCAAACGTACCAACGAGGTTCTTTTCTACATCAAAAGCCGCAGTGGCAAAGCTGAGCATACTGGAGAGACCTGGGCACTTGCCGTCGGCCTCAACATCGGTCATGCAATAGATTTCACGCTTGCTGCCCATTTGCTCACCTTTCCGTCCAGCTGTCTGGATCTTAGGCTTGAGAGTTGGGATCGCGCTTTGCCTTTCTTGCTGCCTTGCGAGCAGCAATAATGTCCTCAGGATCCACTACCCATTTGGGATTGTGCTCATCTGGACTCTTGAGATCAGGAACGTTTAGAGTCCTGCGCCCCTGACTACCTTTGGTAATCAGTGGCTTAGTCGTCACCTTCGTGATGCTCTCAAACTTGGCACGATCCGCCAAGGCCTTAGCCTCAACAGGATCACCTTCTTCTGGCTTTTCCATTCCTCTACAATGTAGCACCAGTGCCCATTCTGTCAATATCCTGCCCATTAACCACGTGGTTTATAGGACGGTAAATATACATACATTGGAGGGCGGTATGGCGCAGCGTAGTCTTTTTATCGGATTCAGCACGCAGGAGATGGAAGGCAAACGGGGCTGGTCAGTCACGGATGTTCAGCTTATCAAGCGCGACCTCCTGAACGAATTCTACACCAGAAAGGGTGAGCGCCTGATGCTCCCACTTTATGGAACCGGCATCTGGGATCTGCTTTTTGAGCCCTTCACGGATGGTATTCAGGCAGCAATCGTCGATGACGTCAAGCGCGTTGTTGGACATGACCCCAGGGTAAGCCTGCAGGGTGTCAATGTTTCAACCAGTGCCCGCGGAATCAAAGTTGCGATCGAACTCAAGTATGAACCCTGGGATAGCCTGGGAACATTCTCGTTGGAGTTTGATCGCCGCGCTCTCGAGAGGATCTAACTATGAGCCAGAGTCAACGTCAATCGGAGCTCTTTGCTGGTAATGACTGGCTGGCAGCGTATCGCGCCTTCACGGAAGTCAACCTCAACGCCTTTGACTTTTCGACCATCCGCCAGGCAATGGTGGAGTACATTCGACGCAACTACCCAGAGGACTTCAACGATTGGATTGAGTCCTCGGAATTTGTTGCGCTCATCGATCTGCTCGCATACCTTGGTCAAAGTCTCGCATTCAGAACGGACATCAACGCACGCGAGAACTTTCTCGATGTGGCACGTCGTCGTGAGAGCATCCTGCGTCTTGCACGCTCGCTCAGCTACAATGCCAAGCGAAACTATCCAGCACGCGGACTTGCCAAGCTAACCGAGATTCGTACCACGCATGACGTCTATGACAGCACAGGTCGAAACCTCAACAGTGTGGCAATTCGCTGGGATGATCCCAACAACGCCGACTGGTTTGAGCAGTGGGTGCTGGTTCTCAATGCTTCGTTGATTGAAACCAACCCCTTTGGTGTTCCCTTGAAGACTGAAAGCCTCGAGGACGCAGAGACTCAGCTTTATCGAGTGGACAACGTTGCGAACACCGCAGGCAACTATCCATTCACAACCAGCGTCAACAATCAGAACTTGAGCTTTGATGTAGTGAATGCGGACTTCAACACCACATACGGTTTTGTGGAGCAGACGCCCAATCCCAACACCAGTTTCCATCTTATCTACAGGTCGGATGGCAACGGCAACAGCTCACCCAACACAGGCTTCTTTGTTTACTTCAAGCAGGGAACTCTGCAGAAGGAAGACTTTGGTATCTCGGAGCCAACTGAGAACAGGACAATCTACCTCGACACCGCAAACATCAATGAAACGGATGTGTGGGTTCAGAGCGTTGATGATCTTGGTTCCATTGTGGCCGATGGTGAATGGACTCGTGTGGGTCACGTTCCCAGTGATGATATCGTAAAGGTTCTCCTCACAACCGAGAACGTTACCTACAACAGCGTGGACAGCGACGTTCAGACCATCTACCAGGTGGTAACGCAGGAAGATGACAAGATTGCCCTTCGCTTTGGTGATGGTCGTTTTGGTAAGAGCCCAGTTGGCAACTTGCGCGTTTGGTATCGAGTGTCTGCCAATCAGAACATTAACATCCGCCCAGAGGATGTTCAGGGCATTTCCATCAACGTTCCCTTCTATGCAAGGAACAATACGCAGAAGCGTCTGACAATGACCTTTGCGCTCCAGGAAGCAGTCAACAATGCGGTTCCCACGGAGTCCAGCAATGAGATTCGTCGTCGTGCATCGCGCGTCTATGGAACGCAGGGTCGCATGGTCAGCGGCAGTGATTACAATGAGCTGCCAGTTCAGACCAACCTTGCTGTCAAGCTGAAGGCGGTCAATCGCGTCTACAGTGGTCAGAGCCGTTACATCGACTTGAACGATCCCACGGGAAACTACCAGAACACTCAGGTGTTTGCCGACGATGGTGCGTTTTATCTTGATGAGAGTTCTGAGAGTGTTGAAGTAGCCCACACGGTTGCCGGCACGGAAGAAATGATGAACAACTACTTGGCTGTGGCAGCTCAGAGCATTGCGCTCAGGGACTTCTTCAGCAACTTCTTGTATCGTCTGGTCTCCGATGATCGCATTGATATCACTAACTTGTTCACAAGTGAGTACACCAACAAGAGTGAAGTGCGTCGTCAGGTACAGGACAACTTGGACTTGAATCGTACCTTTGCACTGGGCTTTGACAACAGGGCTTCTGAGGGCTGGTACGTTCTAAACTCCAGCGAGATCAACCCCAACTTGGATGCCCAGTATGGAGTCGAGACCGCAACGGGAAAGGGTCCCAACAGCTGGTTGATCCACTGCGAGTACACCAGTGACTTCTGGCGCATTACAACCCGTGGTCTCAACTACGTCTTTGAGAGCGAAAAGGATTGCAAGTTCTTCTTCGTCAACGAGTTCAAGAGTATTGATCCTCAGACTGGCCGTGCTGGCAGCGATACCGTAACGGTGTTGAAGGCTCCCAACAACTTCAAGGGTGTTCGTTTGTATCAGGGCACCAGCCCAATCAGCTTGAGCACCGACTTGATCTTCAAGTTGGAAGCACCATTTATCTATGCAGACGGCTTTCATGAGCCCGGCAAGGTAAAGGTCCGCTTCAATGACCGCAACGGTGATGGTAAGCCGGACGTTCCCTTTACCTACAAGGTACTGAAGAATCTGGACACCGCACAGAATGCGATTGTTCACTGGAAGACCTACGATACGTCGGGATATCCTGTGGAGCGCCTGGTTACTCGATTGGAACTGGACACGCAGAACAATCGCTTTGTGACTCAGTTGCTTCCCGGTGATTACGGCTACTTTGAGCGCCAAGAAGGTGCCCAGAGGGTTGTGGATATCTACATTGGTCAGGCCGATCACTTGATCCCCTTGTTGAACTCCTCAGACCGCATCGCGATCAACCTTGCGGTCTCCTACTTTGCTCAAACCTACACTGTGGGAAATCAGCAGTTTGTGGTTCGTGAGGGTGTCAACAATCTGATCTATCAGTGGAAGCATTTTGCACCAAGTAGCCACCGGATTGATCCTGCGATCTCCAACATCATCGACATCTTTGTTCTAACTCGTGAGTACAATGATGCAATGATCAGCTGGCGCAACGCAGGTGCAGATCCTGCGATCATGCCCAAGGCTCCCAGTGAGTTGAACTTGAAGACCACGTTCAGCGACTTGGAAGCATACAAGATGTTCAGCGATGAGATCATCTGGCGACCCGTAAAGTTCAAGCAGCTCTTTGGACAATCGGCGGCCAGTGCATATCAGGCCAAGTTTAAGATTGTCAAGCTGGCTGGTACGGCAATGAGCGATGGTGAAATCAAGAGCCGCGTTATCGAAGGAATCAGGAATTTCTTCGAGGTAAGTAACTGGGACTTTGGAGAGACGTTCTTCTTCTCTGAGCTGGGTGCCTTTATTCACAGGCAGTTGGCAACGGCAATTTCAAGTGTGGAAATTGTCCCAGTTCTCGACAACAGTTACTTTGGTAACTTGCGCGAAATTAGGTGTGCACCAGATGAGTTGTTCTTCGCAACAGCACAGGTAAGTGACATCGACATTATCACTGCAAATACGCCAACGAATCTCAGGATCAGGTAATGGCCAAAAACAACAATCCTTTTGCATTTACTCCCATTGTTCTCGATCAGGACAGTCACGAAAAGCGTCGTGTAATCAAGCAGCTTCCTGGTGTTCACCAGACTGAGACTCTTACCAAGTTCTTTGGCGCCAGTGCCGATCATCTCTTTGATCCAGGCAAGGGTCGAGCAATCAATGGTTATGTGGGTCAGAAGCCGCTTTGGTATGATCCCGATCAGGACTATTACTTGGAAGAGGGCACGAGCGATCGTACCTTCTATCAGCTGGAAGCTGGCATGGTCAGCCGTTCCGCTGAGGGTGATCTAACGGATCTTCTCCCTTATAGCGACCTGATCAATCAGTTGCGCTTTCAGGGAGCCCTGACTGAAAATCACAACCGACTGTTCTCGCAGGACTATTACACTTGGTGCCCACCCATTGATCTGGACAAGATGGTCAACTTCCGCCAGTATGTCTGGCTTCCAGTTGATGACGTAGAACCAACGAGCACGTTTGATGATGGTCCCAATGGCTGGACGCTGGCTGATGGTTCACCGGCCAACACCGAGGGTCCCTACAAGGGTCTCAGCAAGTATCTGGGAACTCTTGGTGGACTGCCCACCGATCAGCAGCAGGTAAGCAAGACCTTCACACTCAATGGCAGCTCAACAACCACTGACATTCAGCTGGACATGCTCAAGTTGAACTCCTGGGATACTGTCGCTGGTGTTGGTGGCGTTCAACCGCCGGCCGCTTACGGTGATGAGCATTGCTCCGTTTGGATCAACGATCAGCTGGCTTTCAACTTTACACCAGTGGGCATCAGTGGCCTTGGTGGTAGCAGCCTTGGAAGTGGTAGCTTTGATCTGGGTGACATCAAGGGAACCTACAACATCACCTCGCCGGGTGTTGACAGTGACCTCGATGGTGATCATGTTGTTCCCAACACGCCACAGACCAACCAGCCCAGTAATTACTATGATCGTGTCTACAACTTCTCGATCAGCCTGACTGGAACTGGCAAGACTCTCAAGCTGGGCTTTGGTCTAGTAGCGGATGAGGCCACGACCAATGAGGGTCTTGGTCTAGATAACGTTCGAGTCTTCCAGAGCCGAAGCGACACCACGACGATTCTCGTCTATGGTCCCAGTCACACGCAGGTAAGCGATGGCACGACCTCGGTGTGGAACCTTCCCGGCTATGGCACTTCGGATCCTGAGCTCAAGAAGTTCTACGACCTCAGCTTGCTAAATCAGGATTTGATCACAGCGTTGGTCGATGGTGTGAGCCGTCCCTTCACTTATACTCCTGGTGCTACCACGATCACATTCAATCAGCGCCCAGCAGCAGACGCGGATGTTCAGATCTCCGTTTACAGCGACTTGGAAAACAATGCCGTTGGTCATGCAACTCCCGATCCTCGTGCGTTCGGCGGAGTCAAGCTGAGCAGTGGTATGAGGATCACGGTAAAGCTGGACAAGAACACCGACTACACCAATGGCAACGTTTGGATTGTGGAAAATGTGGGTCGCAGCTTGTTTCTCCTTGAGGAAAACCTCAAGGGATCAGCAACCCCTGACTACATGGTCATCGAGCGTGGCTCCAAGAACCGCAATGAGTGGTCAACTGGTAACCGTTGGTTCCACGTGTCCACCTTGTCGCCCAACTTGGATCCCGACTTTGTACAGGCTCACCGCGCAACTCGTCCAATCGTTGAGTTCAATCGTGATGTAGAGATGTTCAACTATGGTCTGACTCGTCGTCTAGACGTTGATGTCTTGGTTGACAACATTGAGGATGTCAACGGCTACTTGAATCAGTGGCCGCAGGATGTCACACTTGGTGGAGTTCGCATCAGAACGCTGGGCTCCAATCTGATCACTGTTGATGCAGTGAACCCAGATACCGGTGTGGTCTATGGTGACGTGGAGAGCATTCGCTTACTGATCCGCAACACGGTCAATCCACTGCTCAACAACAATGTGTTCGTTCTCGTAAACCAGGGCAACGTCCTGAAGTTGATCCTTGAGACCGATGGTCAGAACCCCAGCGGCCTGCCCGAGTACGGAGAAGTTGTTCGTATTCGACTGGGAAGCTATCAAGGAAAGAATTTCCACTGGGATGGCAGCAACTGGGCACAAAGTCAGTCCAAGCTTCGTGCCAACCAGGCTCCGCTGTTTGAGCTCTATGACCTCAACGGTTCCAGCCTTCGTGATCCATTCCTGTACCCCAACAGCAACTTCAACGGAAGCAAGCTGTTCAGTTACAAGCTGGACAACACGGGCACGCGAGTAGCTGACAAGATCCTTGGCATCCCACTCCTTCATGACAACAAGGGTCAGATCCTCTTTGAGAACTACCTCCACACCAACTCCTACGAGTATGTGGTTGGCGGTAAGCCTCTTCCAATCAATGGCTTTTACTTTCACAGTGAAGATGGTCACCTAAGCAACGACTGGTACAAGGCCGCTGGCCAGACTCGTCAGTTCATGGTTGACCGCTATGTGAGTGATGGTCGTACCAAGCTGTTTAAGGTCAGTCAGGATGCACAGGAGATCAACGTAATCGTTGGTCGCGTGAACTCCAGCAAGAGCTTTGAACGCATCACGCTGGTTGAGGATCGTGACTTCATTCGCGTCAACCGCGATATCATGATCATCGACATCAAGCGCGGTGACATCATTGAAATCAAGACCTACAGTGACCGCAATCCTCCACAGGATGCAACTGGTCACTATGAGGTTCCTCTGAATCTTCAGGCCAACCCAGACAACGATGCGATCTCGCAGGTAACCAAGGGCGACTTCTATGATCACTTCAGTGAGATCATCAAGAAGCAGCCCGGCTTTGCCGGTGCGGAGTACGCGGACAACAATTACCGTGACACTGCCCGTGACACCACACTTGGCACGCATATCATCCAGCACTCTGCTGGTTTGCTCAAGACCATGTTGTTGGCAAGTCAGAGCCAGCTGGATATCACAGCGGCTATCCGCTACAGTGAGAGTGAGTACAGTCGCTTCAAGGACAAGTTCCAGCAGAAGGTTCTCAGCTATGTGACGAGTGGTCGTTTGACGGCTTCCACTCCCTACAATGTGTGGATCAACACCGCACTGGACGAGCTCAACAAGGGCAAGACCAAGCACTTTGCATTTTACCTCAGCGGTATGGCAAAGGATGAGGGAAATCAGCTTCCAACATTCATTCCCGCAACACCCAGCTATCTTGGTGTGTATCCAATCTTCCAGCCAGCACTGATGTCTGAGGAAGTTCAGACCACTGGTGGCAGGACGACTGTTTGGTTCCTTCGCGGACACGATGGCTCCATCTCTCAGATTGAAGATGGCACCACAGCGGCAGTTTGCTTGGCACTTGAAGAGAGAATCTTCAACAGCATTCCAGCAACCGTCCGTGATCGTGAACGTCCTGTTGTGGACTTTGATGCAACGCATGGTGATCAGTATCGTGTCAACGATTACAGCCATGATGAGTGGCTTCAGATCCTGCGTCCATCCTTTGAGCGCTGGGCAGTCACATTCCGTCTGGATTACAAGGAAAATGATCAGGTCGATCTGCATGATCCTTGGACTTGGAACTGGAGCAGCCAGGGTGTTCCCGGTCACTGGCGCGGAATCTATCAGAAGTTCTACGGAACTCAGCGTCCTGATCTAACTCCTTGGGAATGCTTGGGATTTGCTCGTAAGCCCAGCTGGTGGGATGCTCGCTATGGCAGCGCACCTTACACCAGCGAGAACTTGGTTCTCTGGGAGGACATTGAAGCCGGATACATCGACGATGGTGATCGTCGGGGAATCAACAAGGAATGGGCACGTCCAGGCGTTACCCAGCATATTCCTGTGGATCCTCGTGGTCGTCTTCGTCATCCTGGTCCCAGAAACCTTGCAGGTGATGGAAACTATCCCAGCATGTTGACCACCGATGGTGTGATCAATGAGGAAAAGTGCAGCGAGTTTGAGTACGACACTTCCACGTTCTATGGCTTCTGGACCGCCGATACTTCGTTCATTGCACGTCAGACCGTTCAGTTGGCACTTCCCAATCTTCCCGTTGTTTGGATCCAGGCTCTGGAAAACCACAAGTCGGAAGCAGAGTTTGATGAAAGCAAGTGGAAGGTTGTCAACGAGCCAGTTCTAGGCTGCGGAATCCTACAGAGTGTTCCCACAATCAGCGACCGTAGGGCCGACTGGGATTGGGGAGACCTGGGTCCTGTTGAACAGAGCTGGAGGCGTTCGTCCGCGTATGCTTTCGCGGCAGCAACTTCCGCTTACCTGATGAAGCCAGCAGCCTTTGTGGAAATGGGTTGGAACACTCAGGACTTGGGCCTGTTCTTCAAGGGAACCAAGAGCGAGCAGCTTCTAAATCAGGACACCAAGGGTCGTAGCCGTCACGCAGAATTGCAGGTCCATGGTGAGGTACTCGAGGACTTGAGTCTAGTAACCAAGGTTGGAATTCAGCAGTGGATCTCTGATCTGTTGTCCAGCAAGAACTCTTCGATCAACGAAAACCTTGCAGTCAAGGTTCGTGGTCTGGGAACTCAGCTCAGCTACAAGGTTGCAGGATTCACCGACGCTACCACACTTGTTACGGTCTCCGACGCATTTGGTCGTATTCCCAGCGAGGATGTCACGGTAACTCTCTACAGGTCGCCAAGTGTCCGCGAGGAAACATACAGCGGTCTGGCTATTGAGTGGACGGGACGTGGTTATCAGATCCAGGGCTATGACGCACTGAATCCCTACTTTTCCATCATCAACGGAAACCAGTTTGGTCCCAAGACCAGCGTGGGTAGTGGTGCAGCGGCTGCCAGCGTTCCCAGCTGGAGGCCCAGCACCTATTACAGCGTCAATCTAACGGTCAAGGAAGGCGATAACTTCTATCGCTCGCTGAAGACTCACACCAGCTCAAGCTACTTTGAGCCAGAGTTTTGGTTGCAGGTTGCACGCCCGCAGTATGCCGATGGAACCAGTCTTTCGTGGGCACTTGAAGGCGAGTTCGAAGCACCAGTGGTCAAGGTTCCCTATGGAACGGTCTTGAAGACTCCTCAGGACGTCGCTGACTTCATGAACGGCTATGAGCGCTACTTGGAAAGCCGCGGTTGGTTGTTTACCAATGTTGATGGTGACCAAGAGATTCGCGATTGGCAGAACTCCCTGAAGAACTTTATCCTGTGGAGCAACAATGCCCAGAGGGAAGCAGGCGACTACATTGCGTTGAGCCCCAGCAGCAAGCTGGTTCAGTTCAAGAGTGACACGGGAACAATCCAGCCCATTGAGCAGATTGTCAACGGCCTCTATGCGGTTGTGGATCAGAATGGCCAGCCCATTGACAATCAAAAGACACGAGTCATCCGCAATGATGGCAACTTGTCGGTGTCCTGCGACAGCGTGAGTGGTGGTATCTTTGGTCTCCGCCTCTACATCAGTGAACTAGAGCATGTTTTGGTATTCAACAACCAGACGATCTTTGGTGACACCATCTACAGTCCACTCCTCAACATCAAGCAGCCAAGGTTGCGTGTTCAGGGCTTTAAGACTGTGGGTTGGAAGGGTCGCATTGACGCTCCAGGCTTCATCGTTACCGGCGACACACTGACGCCAAACTTTGAACGCGCTGCCGATGACTTCAGGAGGTTCTTTGAAACTGAATCCATGGAGAACAAGGTTCTCCAGGACCGCGCACGCGCGAACTTTGGTTATGAGGAAAAGGAATACCTCAACAATCTGCTCCTGACACCAACAAACCAGTTTGAGTTCTATCAGGGCATGATCCAGCAAAAGGGCAGCCCAACGGCAATGCGTCGTCTCCTTCGCAGCAACTTTGTACGCCACAACAAGGGCTTGAAGTTGTTTGAGGAGTGGGCATTCCGCGCAGGTTCCTATGGTGGTCAGGAAGTCAGCCCCTCGCTGGACATTCAGATCCGCCAGAGCGAGTTCAAGCACAATCCACAGTTGATCAGCTTTGAACAAGCACCACGTGGAACAACGACAAGCAACACCTATGGTGTCATCAAGGTAACCGACTTCACGGTCGATGGTGTCCTAGATGGATTCGATGAGCGTTGGACCTGGCGTCCAGACATGAACAAGATCACCTGGCCTGTCAAGGAATATGGTCCCGATGATCTGCCAACTGCCGGCTTCGTGAACTTGGATGAAGTACGCTTTGCAGTTCATGATGATGTGGCATTTGGAAACCTCTACGGAGACCAGCTGGACGCACAGGAACCCATCAATGCAGGTGATCGTGCTTGGATTTATGGAATGGGTGCAAAGAACCCCGATGGTTCGCCAAACTTCAATGCTTGGAAGACCTACAAGTTCCACGACACTGGCTTCAACATGCTCAACATCTTCCCTGGAACCTATGCGGATCAGGGCGCAGTCGTGCAGCTTGATCAGACAGTCAATGGCTTTGCGGATGGCGTGGGAAATCCCGACGACTTCTACTTGAGCCAGAACATCAAGAGCGGCTTGCTTTCCAGCATCACTGGTTACCCAATCAGTGGTGAAAAGCTGATCATGAAGAACCTGCTTGGAAACAACCTACAGGCTCGTCAGACCTACACGCCCAAGTTCCATGGTCGTGTGATCCAGACTATTGACGCAATGAGCAACCCCAACGTGTTCCTGATGGGCTTTATGCCAGAAGCATACCAGCTGATCAAGAGCATCAAGGTAACAGTCCTGGATGCTTTTGAAGAGGGCTCCGTGTTGGAGATTGGTCATGAGAATGATCCCAACTACTTTGTGGCCGTTCGTGAGGAAGAAGTCCGCCCCATCTATCCAACCAACTATCCCAATGACACGGTGTTGATCCAGACACCAGCAGTTTCCTACATTCCAGGAAGCGCAGATGTTGCCGACGTTGACTTGATTCGCGTGGGTAAGAACTTGAATGTCTGCGGTGAGACAACGGTTGAGTATGAGTGGGTCAGGGCTAGGGATCAGTTCCGTTTGGTTCAGAGGGTCACCTTCCCTCGCCCCAGCGACTATGATCCCACGCTTCCCGACAATGCCAACTATCTGAGGAACATTCAGCTTCCGCTGATGACCGAGGGTGAACCAGCTGGTTCGGAGGGAACGCTGATCATTCGCACCAATGGTGCTGAGACTGATCGCCAGTATTTGAAGTTCGTGAGGACCCAGAGCGCAGGAATCAACGTCGTTGATCTAACGCGCCAGCGAACCTACACGTTCAGCAAGGAAAGCGGCTACTCGATGTTCCCCTTCAATACCGCAGTGGTATCGCCGGCGCGCAACATGATGGCAAACCTGTTGAGCACTGGCATCAAGGGCCGTCTGGTAATCGAGGTTGAGTACTTTTACATTCGTGGTTGTGAGTTGGTTCAGATTGATGATGCCAACGGTGTGACTCCTGTGGGCATTGGTGAAACTGGTGCAACCGCAGACATCCACACTTGGATCAAGACCCGCTACCCCACAAAGGCTGCCATTCCAGCCATTGGCAACACTTGGAACAATGGCGACATTGTGGAAGTTGACTCGGGTGAGGAAGCCGGATTGTGGTCCACATACAAGATGGTCAATGGTGGCTTCACTGAGCTTCGTCGCCAGAACCGAAAGGTAAACAGCGATCTCCTGACCAGTGCGGCAATCTTCAACACCAAGGAAAACAAGCAGAAGATGGTTCTTCAGCTTTACGATCCTGCCAAGGGATACATTCCTGGTGTGGCTGATCGTGAGCTTGAGTTCAAGATGATCGTCGATCCAGCAAACTACTCCGACACTCAGTATGTTTGGGGCAAGGAGCAGGTTGGCCAGCTTTGGTGGGATCAGAGCACCACACGTTACCTCGATTATGAGATTGAGGATAACATGGGTCATGGTATCAACTACCGCTGGAAGAATTGGGGTCGAGTCGCTCCAGGCATCTCTATTGATGTCTATGAGTGGGTTCGTAGCCCTGTGTTGCCCAGCGGTTGGAACGACTTCGTGGCCAGCAAGGCAAACCTCAAGATTGATGGAAAGCCCAGCGGTGAGATTCGTGATCCTCTGGTCGTGCCCTATGTGGTATCCGAGGAGTGGAACGATGAAGCACAGGCCGATGAACTGGCCTATTACTTCTGGGTCCGCAACCCATCGATCACACCACTTCGCCCAGGTCGAAAGCTGAGTGCTCAGCAGGTCTCGAACATCATTGGTAACCCCAGTGCCAACGACATTCCATTCTTCGCAGTTATTGGCAAGAACCAGGTAATCGTCGGCGGCATCAAGCAGTTCCTGAATGAAACCGACACTGTCCTGAAGGTAAAGTGGAACATCGACGCAGAGATCCACAACAACCACCACAAGCAGTGGATCATCCTTCGTGAGGAAGATGAGCGCAACACAATCCACGACAGTCTGTGGAGCAAGATGCGCGACAGTCTAGTGGGCTGGGATGCAACCAAGAAGCCAGTCCCTGATGCACGCTTGCCGCGTGCCCAGCAGGTTGGTTCGCTGGTTCGTCCTCGCCAGAGCTGGTTCCCCGCGCAGCCAAGCCCCAATGGTGGCCAGCGTCCGCATCGCGAAGCACGCGAGGCATTCGTTGATATCATGAACAATGTTTTGGCTGCCCAGCCATTCATCGATCAGTGGTACAACTGGCGTGAGGTATTTGAGACTGGTGAGACACCGCCAACCAGCGATCGTTATGTGACGACCGCGTTGGATCTTGATGAGTTGAAGGCACTGATTCCAGCATCGCGTAACTTGGTGCAGGTAAACGAATGTGTGTTCATCCCAGCAACTGAGGCAGCCAGTGGTTTCTGGACCCTCTGGAAGATGGTTGAGATCAATGGTGCTCGTCAGTTCATCCTTGAGGACACGCAGAAGTGGCGTATGCAGGAAGGTGAATTGTGGAACCTCGTTGACTGGTATGATAACAACTGGTCGGCCAAGAATTTCCCCAACTATCGCTTTGCAACCACCGCGGCACGTGATGCTGCTGGTAACTTGGACGTAACGCTTCTAAAGGGAACGTTGGTTCAGATTGACCATGTTGACACCGACAGTCGCTGGACCTGGGATGTGTACACCAACACAACCAAGTATCAGGTTGCCAAGCACAACAGCACGATGAAGCTAAGTGACGCATTCTACGACAACGCACGTCGTGAGTTTGGTCCTGAGCAGGTCTCGGCACTGCTGGACACCTCGCCGGAAACGCGCTTGACTCCTGATAGGATCCAGGTCCTTGCAGACATGATCAACTATCGTGATGGTAGTCGTGAGATTGAGTTCATGCTTAACACCATGAGGACTATTCTTCTGGACACGCTTCAGAGGAACAAGATCTTCTTCAGCATGGTCAAGAGTGCATTCCGTCAGAGCATGGTTATCGACTGGGCGTTTAAGACATCATTCCTCTACTTGGGTGGTTACTCGGAAACGCTTCGTCAGAGCCCAGTGGCATTCAAGGACCAGATTGACAACGTTATCGCATACTTGGAGGACGTCAAGCCCTACCACGTGAAGATTCGCGAGTACGTTCGTCGCCTAAGCTATGGTCCCGATGTTGCTGATCTTGCGATCACGGACTTTGACAAGCCCGTGTATCCTGATGGTGCAGCAAACCGCGTCCTAGACGTCAACAATCCAGCCGATGTTCAGACCATGACGCTGAATCGTCCTTGGAAGGATTGGATCACCAATTACCAGAAGGACGCCAAGGATGTGGCCGACTGGGACAAGGATTGGAATGGCGTTCGAAAGCTGAAGACCACGATCAAGTATGATCGCGTTAGCTGTGGAAGTCTTCGTGGATGGGATGTGAACCCCTGGGATCCATCGCTGGTTGTCTATGATCAGCGTGGTGGCCAGCTTCAGACTCTAAGCCAGTTGACTGCCAAGTATCGAGCAGGAGCCACCAATGGTTCGGCCAACTACTATCAGGATCAGGCAGTTGAGACCATCGAGGAGCGCAACTATCTGGTACGTAAGGGAATCGTTGCTCCTGATCGTCCAGGCTCCATTGTGGTCGTTATCGCACTGAAGAAGAACTTCATGTGGTCTGGTGCCGATTGGGTTGAGTTCCAGTCCATTGGTTGGAATCAGGATCCCGACATGGGAACCGCTTCTCGCCTTGAGGCTTATCGTCCACTTCCTGGCATGGCACGCACCGACGATCCCAACTTGATTGAGGGATGTGGATTCGATGGCACGATTGTCAGCAGCCCGTTCCTCGATGGTGCATGGGATGTGTTTGAGTGGGATAGCAGCCTCTGGACCAATGAAGTCAGGGCGCGCGCAGGTGATGACTATGATCGCCTGGACGGCAACTCCACTCCAGCCGATGATGCTGATCCTGCGGGCATCCGTGTTGATGGCAACTTGTTTGCCCAGCCCGGAGTCAATGGCGATCGTCCTCGCGAGTTGGTTTACATCAAGGGTGCAGAGAGCATCATCGTCAACGTTACCCGCAGTGGCAACTTGATCCAAAAGTCCTTTATGGACACCAAGGGCATCTGGCAGGACAGCTCAGTGACTCGTGGCACACTTAACTTCGTATCATACGATCAGAGTGCGCGGGAACTAGTCATCCAAGGCCAGTTGGCTCAAGAGGATAACAAGGGCTACACTCCACTTCACAACCCACAGCGGCCTTCTACGGGCTTTATGAGGGATGTGGCAATCAGCAAGGGCTTCCGTAGCAGCTCGCAGGTTGATATGACGACCCAGGGAGCCAAGACGTTCAAGCTGAGAAACAGCAATGAACTGGATGGTCTTCCCGCTGGTCTGATGGGCAATAACGTTCGTGTTGCAATCGTGAACGTCAATGATCCCAGCAAGCGGGCAATTGGAACCGTGGTAAACCAGACCAAGGGAAGTGAAAAGGCCAACTGGAATGGCACCATTCAAGTTGATGTTTCCACCGACTTCGTGGATCTTGGAAACGGCAAGAGCTGGAACATCATCCCTCTTGACAACTACAATGTTCCAGGCGTGGTTTGGATTGGTAACGTTCGCCTAACTTACACCGGCATGGAGCAGCGCGGAAGCGAGTGGCATCTAACTGGTGCGAAGATTGACAGCAATACGATGGCAAGTCTCACAATCAGCAATGATGGAACTGTGATCCAGATTCCAGGTGGCGAGGTCGTTGATGGTTCTCTTCAGAGGAAGATGAACTAATAAATACGCATATAATAGGAGTGGACACACCATGAGCGAAGATTTCAAGGATACAGTTCTTTCCAAGATTCAAGGTCACGTTCTAATTCGTGACCCTGAGTCTGGTCTGGTTCTGTTGGACAAGAAGAACGCCATCCACTATGAAAACATGAGTCTAGCCATTGGCTACGCGATGGCTGGAAAACTCGAAGGCTTTATCTACGCCATGGACTTTGGTAATGGTGGATCAGCGGTTAGCGGAACGGGTGCTATCACCTACTTTCCAACCAACACGCAGGATCCCAAGGCCGATCTCTATGATCCCTCTTATAAAAAGCTGATCACGGGAAGCAACACCAACTTCATCGAAGTCAAGCACCTTCAGGGCACGCCATACACTGATATTGTCGTAACCTGTACGCTTGATTACAATGAACCCAGTGGTCAGGAAGCCTTTGATACCGGTACCAACAGCGATGATACTTTTGTGTTCGATGAGCTGGGTTTGAAGACCAACGAGGGAGTTCTCTTGACTCACGTTATCTTCAATCCTATCCAGAAGTCTCTGAATCGTCTGATTGAGGTTGTCTATACCCTCAGGATTCAGATGAGCTAATCCACTAAGTAAGCAGATTATAGGATAAGATATGAACAAAATCTTTTACAGCCCTGAGTTGGCTGCATTTTATCTTGAAGGCGTTCATCCTTACATCCCCGGCGATGTCTTCGAAGTGGATAAGGAAGAATATGCGGCTCTTCAGGCCGCAGTGGGTGATGGCAAGAGGATTGTCTACAAAGGTCGAAAGCTCAAGCTGGAAACTCAAGTCATTCCTCCAATCACTTGGGATCAGATCCGAGAACGTCGTGATACTCTCTTGACAAAGTGTGATTGGACCCAGCTTCCTGACAATGCTCTAACCGATGAGCAAAAGACGGAGTGGGCAGATTATCGTCAGGCTCTGAGGGATATCACGACCAAGTACAAGGACCCCACAAGGGTTGTCTGGCCTATTAATCCAAACACCAAGGAGTAAGGTACTATGGCTTATGTAGTCAACAATAGTACCGGTAGCATTGTCGCTGTTGTCAGCGACTACAAGAAGGAGATCGTTGCTGGTCTTGCTCTCTTGGGCTATGGGTACGTCAACTATGGTGAAGAGATCGCAGAAGACTTTGTCCGTGTGGCTGAGAACTTTGCGAGTCCTGCTTCTCCGGCAAATCCGCTGGTCGGCCAGTTGTGGTACGACACAGCTGATGCCAACTTTCCAATCCTGCGTCAATACACCAGGTCTGGTCAGTGGACCAAGCTGTTCGTAATCGACGTTGCGAACAATCGCGCTGGTCTGCTTTACAATGGTGTGGCAGCTTTTCCTGATCTCAACCCAACTCCTGGTTCGCTGGTTGTTCGTGGTGCTGATGGTAAGGTTCCCGCTGAAAGTCTTCCAGCACAGAAGGAAAGCGTTCAGTATGCAACCAATTCCGGTCACGCTGATTCCGCTGACAGGCTAACGACTGCTCGGGTCTTTGGATCGCGCAACGGTGGTATTGGTTTTGATGGACAGCAGAATGTTCCACTGTCCACAAGCCACATTGCAGAAGGCGACCAGCTCTATTACAGCGATGGTCGTGCAAGGGCAGCTCTACGTGGTGGCCGTTACATTGATATCGACACCAACACTGGTGAAGTTCGATTCAATGGTCCGGATCCAACGAGTGGTGGTCAGGGACCCCAGGGCCCAGCAGGTCCACAGGGACCCAAGGGCGATACTGGTGCTCAAGGCCCAGCAGGTGCTGGTGGCGCTGGTTCGGTTGGTCCTCAGGGCCCAGCAGGTCCTCAAGGTCCACAGGGCCCAGGTGGTCCAGAAGGCCCCAGGGGCGCTGACGGCAATCCTCAGCAGGTTATCACCAGCGCAAGCTACGGGACCCAGGGTTACGTGATCTTCGCCGGTGGCTTTTGTATGCAGTGGGGTCAGTATCGTGGCACCAGCTATACGGAAATCTCGGTGTACCAGAACTTCCCAATTGCCTTTACGGGCTTGGCGAAGAACATTTCGGTGAGCCCTTATCTTGCAAGTTTCCAGACCCGCGCTGATATGTGGGTTGATGTGTTGGGCGGCGGTGATGCTGGAGGCTTCACGGCCCAGTATCAGGCTGCGCGAGATGAGGACAAGCGTATTGACGGCTTCAATTGGGTTGCTATCGGTACAGTGGGTTTTGATTCAGGGAACGACCCCGTCTACGTTCCCCCTGTTGACAATGGCGGACCTGGATATGCGGCCATGGGCTTTATTGCTTATGGTCCCCAGGATGATTATGCGGGTATCATCGAGATCACCGCAGATAAGATTTCGACATCTGGTGATCCAACTTGGTACATTTGGTCTCCTGGAACCTACGCGGTTGCAGATGCATTCAAACTTGCCAAGAAGATGAAGTCCAGCACTCCAGCGTTGAGCATCGCGGTGCCCACTGGCTGGAGGCTTCAGGTCTATTCGGGTGCTGGTCTAACTGGTACTAAGACGCTGGATATCACGGGCCCCAAGATCATTCAGAACGTAAATCTTCTAAATGGTTATGCGAACAAGCCGTACACAACTGGTACCAACTGGTTGTCCACTGATTTCTCGGGTTTGCCACTGATGAAGGATTACCCACCTTCCACTCGACAGAACATGAACATGTCGAGTAGTTCAGTGTTGCCCGGCTACAGTGGTAGCTTTTCGATCACAAGGGTATAACAGAAAAGCCTGGGAGTTTCCTCCCAGGCTTTTTCTTGACTGAACACCCTGCTTAGAGGTTGAACGTGGTCTTGAACTCACCAAGCTCACGCTTGCTCATTCGGAAGTGTTCAATGAACTCTGCTTCAGTGCTGAACTGCGCCTGAATGTGATCGTATGCTTCCTTGAAGGAAAGATCGAACTCATTGCTGCGGTTGATCAGTGCCTGGAGAAGTTCCACTTCCATTCCGCTGAACGTCTTGCTGTCCCGGATATAATCCTCATAGGCCTCGCAAGCTGCTGGGAAGAGTGGCTGAATCAGCTTGTAGATACCACGTGCAAACTCCTGGATCTCCCACTGAGCATGGGAGTCTTCACGAAGGCGAAGCATGTGGAACAAGTTGTGGAGATTCTGCTTCCAGTAGAGCTCCGTGTAGCCGGCCACTGGCATCGTGATACGTGCCAGTTCACGAGTCATGCCAGGGAAGTCCTCTGTGAAGCCCAGTGCTTCATTGCTGCCCTCGCCCAGCAGGGCCTTATAGACGGCGTGAGAGTGGCGGGTTGCGTCGGCTAGAAGCTTTTGTGCCACGACCTGATCCTGCGGATCCATATCGCCACCACGACCCTGCTTGTTCAGCGCGCTCTGTGGCTGGATGTTTTCCAGCTGTGGAATGTACATCTCATCAGTCAGTACCGAGTAGCGACCCGAGTACTCATTGAGGCTCGAAGTCCGGTGACGAACCAGCTGGCGCATGACAAAGATGGGAAGTTTGAGATGCAGCTTTACTTCGCACATCTCAAGGGGGCTGGTATGCTTGTGGCGCACCAAGTAGCGGATAAGCCCACGATCCTCACGAACACTCTTGGTGCCGTCGCCGTAGGACACTCGCGCTGCGCTGACAATCGCTGCATCGTCGCCCATGTGGTCAACCAGGCCTACGAAGCCGTGATCCAAGATGGGAACGTAACGAGCATCGCCAGTAACGTCGGTTTGAAGGGTCATTCTACACTCCTGTGTAATCTGGATTGAGTGTTTTGTTTCTCAATCCAGACTATACACTGGGAGTGGCTTAAAGCGCGATATCCTTTAGAATGATTTCGCTATAATGACGAATGGTAGCCTTCACTTCAGGAAGATTCAAGATCAAGCCCAGCTCGCTGATTCCCTGCTCTTCAAGCGAGGCTTCATCAAGCATGATCTCTTCCAGTTCTTCTCTGGAGATGATATAGGTTTCTTCTTCGGTGTCGGTGACACAGGCACCTTCAACGAATTCAACCGGAACGTGCTCTGGGTCAATCTCAGCTAGGATTCGGTCCAGCACGTCCTCAAATTCCTGTTTCGCCATTGTCATCACTCCTCGAGAGCTTGAGGGCTACTTGTAGCCTCTCATACAATTTGCGAACGAGCGGATTCTCTCGAATAGCCTTTCGTTCACTAATGTATTTAACTAGTTCTTCACGGGTGATGTGCTCAACGGAGTTGTCGTCCATGCGGACTTCGACCTTGCAATCCTGCTTTCCAACTTGTGGAGAGATCTGATACCTAGCGAATGTATCGCTGTAGATCGTGGTGTTCCAGGTATGCGGCTGAGTAACTGAGGTGTTGATCACGCTATTGTAGATGGGATATGTTTCAAAGGACGTATCCAGCGCGGTAAAGTATCCAGGAGTTTCCTTGTAGGCAAGATCCTCTGCATACTTCTTCATCAAATCATCATAGGTGTCTTTGACGGTCTTTTGGATTTGCGTGGAATTGTAGATCAGAGGATTTGTCTCAGGTGTCTCGTCCATGCCCATTACTCTCTTTTATCATGTCCAGTAATCCGCAGGGTCATCATCATCTTGTCCCACGCGGCACGGACGAGTTCATTTCCTTTGACGGCTTTCAACAGTTCATCGAAGTGTTGTGCCTTTGGCTCACAGCTACTTAGCCGCCGGTTCATGTCGCCCATTTGTTCCTTCAGGGTCCTGACATGCGCTTCCAAGTTGGCAACTCGCGTCTGGCTTTTGTCCAGGGCCTCAATGGCAGCATCCCTGTCCTTTAAAAAGCTGTAGCCCTGAATCTTGTCCTTAGACGGCATCGCTGCCACGAAGTTTCCGGATCATCTGCATGTCCTTGAACATTTTGCGAACCTGCTCATCATCCTCAACCTCTTCCTCGAGGTATGCCCACTTTAGAGCATAGAGGCTCATCTTCCGGTATGCTGATTCAAAGCGACGGATGGAACGCTTCAGTCGCTCTTCGCGCTCTGCGTTGGTTTCCAGATCGAGGTCTTCCTGAAAGCGAAAGTGAAAGCTCTGGAGGACACCATCATACATGTCTTCCTGATCAACTTCCCCGTCATAGCACTTTTCACTGTAGTCGCCGACGCATTCATCCAGATCATCGTCATAGACGTTGAAGACGCTCTCGGCCATGCCTGGACCAAAGGGATTGCTTTCCCTCTGATAATTGGAATTGCTGCTGGAAGCTACCGCGTAGCCTTTGGAGATACCAAGGTTTTTGGTAGGGTAACGACGTTGTTTGCTGCTCATAGAAAAATCCTGGTTAGCATTACACTAACCAGGATTCTACATTAACCAACCATGAAGTGCATTATTGAAGTTCTTCGCGAGCCTTCATGACTTCTAGATTTTCCAAAGCGGCGACAATCACTGCCGCAGCCTTTACCAACTGGTCTTCAAAGTCCTCAGCAAACGGAACACTTCCGTTGCGGCGAACCTCAGAACCCACATAGTGGGTAGCAATCGCTACCCAGTCGGCTGGGGTATTCTTGGCATCCCACTCACTTCCGGGGAGGTCAGCCTGACGCTGACGCTCCTCACGGATGAGATCGATGATACGCTCAAGCATTACTTCTTTGCCTTGGGCGGACGACCGCGCTTCTTTGGCTCGGGAGCAGGTGCTTCAACCTTCGTACCAGCGGGCTTGCCATCATTGCGAGGGCGACCAACTGGCTGCTTGGGCTTTAGGCTTTCCTGGAGTTCCTTGTCGGCCAAGTCTGCACGATGGGCAACGCGATCCAGGAATGCCTGGACTGCCTCGTCGGAAGTGTCAACGCGGTTTCCCTTGTCGTCATACTCCGCGCCATCATCGTCATCCTCGAAAACTTCCTTGGCAATGCCATTGAGTTCCGTCTGGGTTGGAAGTGGCTCATCGGAAGTCCTGAAGTTGTCGTGAAGGTCTTCCACAACATCACCGGGGTTCAGGGTGTAAACCGGACCAGGAACCAGTGGTTCGCTGGCAGCCTCTGGACTATCGTTTACCACGAAGTCGTATTCAGGGGCTGGGGCCGACTCGTTGACGGGTGCATCAGCAACCGCAACGCTGGCCTCTTCTGGATCACTTGGAATGACCATTCCCTCGTTGGCAGCGCGATGCTCGTCTAGGTACTCATCGCTCTCACCATCTGCAGACTCCGATGCCTCGGTTACTTCTTGACTATCCGTCACCTGTGGGCGAAGGTGTGGCACAATGCGGTATGCCTGCTCACGCTTGGCATTTGCGCTGTTCTCGAGATCCTGCGCCTGCTGAAGCATGTTCTGCGCGATATCAATCTGGCTCTGCGAAGCATCAGCCTTCTGATTCTCGAGGATGCGGTTCTCCAGCTGACCCATCTCTGCCTTCTCTTCGGGGTTGCCGTTGATGTAATCAACGATCGTGCGAAGTGGGCAAGGAGCGTTTGGTGCTGGGAACATCACAACATTGTCGATGTCCATTGGACGAAGCAGACCCTGCGAGTGGAATGCGTTCATCATGTCAGTGCCCATGTCGGGCATTACGCGACGAGCCAACAGCTTGTGAAGGTGTGTTTCCTGCTGACCTTCCGTGGAGTCAATGACGTCCATCAGTGCGTCGTGGAAACGATCGGGTAGTGCATCGGTGTCAACGATGAGGGCGCTGTCATCATTGCCTGGAATCTGCATGTAAACGACCACGCAGCGACGATCAGTGTTCCTGATACGTCCAACGTGCTTCTTGAAATTGCTCATTGTAGAGTTCTCCTTATTGGACGATTATCTCGCCATTCCAATGAGATCAGGCTTCAGCCTGATCTTCATCGGTGGTCTCTTCCTTGGGCACAACTGCCTCGAGGAATGCGGCCAGCTTATCGCGAACCGAACCCACGCTGGTGAGTTCATTGCCACGGTAGGCACCGCGCGTCGCTGCGACATCAATGACCTGGAGGATGTTCTGCAAATCAACGATCGTGATCTGCGGAGCCTCTTCCTGGATGGTTTCCGACATACTATTCTCCTTGATGGTACTCTTTACCGATCTTCAGAGAATACAGGAACCCACACCAGAACATCAATATAATAGCGGCACTCAACCGTATTTAGTTAAGTGCCGCTAAAATAGAGCCTTAGAGGCCGGTCTTGCGACGCTTCCTGGGCTTCACAGTCACCAACGAAGGATCCCAACCAGTGAAGTCCATCCAAGACTCATGCGGTACCTCGATGGGCATCTGCATGGACTTGGCGACCAGCTGGAAGTAGTCCGGACGCTTGGGCGTACCGCACTTGGGCTTCATGGTCATGAAGTGAGCCTTTTCCAAGTTGCACTTGGAGCAAGCGGCAACCACGTTTTCCCAGCGAGTCTTACCACCGTGGAACCTGGGAACCACGTGGTCGAGCGTCAGGGGCTCCTTCAGCTCGTGCGACTTGAGTCCGCAGTATTGGCACTTGTGGTCGTCGCGAAGCAAAACGTTGGCCTTGCTGAACTTGACCCCACGAGCCACCTTGACGTACTCACGCAACATCAGCACCGAAGGCACTTCCAGCGTGGTCGAAGGGCTGTGAACTTCCCAGTCCTCATACAGCGCGAGGACCTCGGCGTTCTCGAGGAATTGAAGCTTGATGGCAGCCTGCCAGTTGAGGGTGCTCAAGGGCACCACGCTCAAGGGCAAGCCATCTGCGTTGAGGATCAAAGTGTCAGACATTGGGTCACCAATCGTTCTACTGCGTTGTGTGTACCCCTACACAGACTTATTTATAGTGGGTTACATACTAGGACGTCAACCACTCTTTTCGGGGCCTGGCTAAAAACTTGCTAACTCAGTGATACTTAAAGGCTTTTACGTTGAGGTCCTCACCCTGGAACAACACGTCGGCGCTTGTTAGGCGACCTCCCTTGCCCGAGCCAGTGTCCATAAAGTACGCCTCGCCACCAGCGTCTCCCTGCACTACCATGGGCATTACGGTGCTTCGAATGTCATGACCAACCATCACGCGCTTTCCTGCTGGGATGCGGTTGACCCATTCATAGATCCTCGTGGGGTATCCATCTGGACGAGGCGCTGCGGTGTTGTCCACTTCTCCAAAGAGAGCCATTGTCTCAAACCGTCCAGTCAGTCGACCAGTGTTCATCTCAAACATCTCGGGCTCAGCAGCACCATGTGTGAACAAAGTGTTGCCTACCAGCCAGTGGTGACGAGAGAATCCCAGCAATGCTCGGAAACGAACTTCAAAGCGACGACGCTGGTCAGGATTCAGTGCATCAATGGCGCGTGTGGTAACCTTGTTTCCCTCACTTAGGCGAACCCTCACATCATTGTAGCGGGACTGCTCCAACCAACGCTCAATCTTACGTTCATGATTTCCCATAAGCGTGATTCCCCGGCCACGCGTCACAATGTCGTAGACGTAGTCCACGCACTCCAGTGAAGCAGGTCCATAGTCAACAATGTCTCCGAGGAAAACGCAAAACAGTCCACGCTGAAGTGCCCACTCGGTTGCATTCTTAACTGGTTCAATCATGCCATGTACATCGCCGATAACCATTAGACCACGAAATCCACGCTCACGAATTGGAACTTGGATATCGCCGATTGGCATCTTGCCAATGGGGGAGAAGCTTTCAACTCGTGTATCAACCACATTGGCAACACCATCGCCACGTACAATATCCCGCTCATTGTTGCGGAAAACATGCTCATGCTTGGTGATGATACCTTGTGGACTGTGACGCCAACTGTTATCTGCTTCCTTGAGCTTTTCCTCAAGGGGTCGATTACATACGATGTAATAGATTGGTACGCCAAGGCGGACACCAATCTCAGCCAGTCCAAGGCGGTCCTTTTTGCGAAGATTGGTTGCATCAATGACCACACGTTCGCCCATTTCCAGCTTCATGTGGGTACGTCGATGGATCTCTCGGAACACGACATCGTTGATGTCCATTCTCTGGAAATCCCCAATCAATTCAAAGCGCACGGCTTCGGCGCCAATGATCTCATAGGACGCAAACTTGCTGGCTGCCGTTGTTTTTCCACCACCGGCAGGTCCAACCAGGATAACTAAGCTGTGCAGTGGAATCTTTTTCATATCACCAATCTACTTGGCAATTGACTTTGATGTCA
>Ga0308158_10000799_pt1 | contig 41765 bp, 35 predicted proteins | sample PhyBR2_FD_201038 | JGI IMG/M metagenome (GOLD analysis project Ga0308158, IMG submission 201038) | Phyllosphere microbial communities from UC Gill Tract Community Farm, Albany, California, United States - DLSLB.R2 | ecosystem: Host-associated > Plants > Phyllosphere > Unclassified | place: USA... | reverse complement strand
CTGTGGGAGGCGCCGCGCGTCGTTGAACTGGTCAACAACACGGGCGATGGCGCGCGGCGCACCCGCGTGATTACCGCAAACGGCACTTACTGCCTGACGGACCGCGCGCCGACCACCGACGTCGAGATGTTCGAAAAGCACGGCAAGCAGCGCTACACGACCTGTCCGAAGGATGAAGAACCGGCCCGGCGTCAGGAATGGCGGACTGCGCGTGATTGAGCCGGTCACAGGAGACCCTGATGAAGACATTGATGTTGCTGGCTGCTGGCTGCCGGCCTGACGTGCCTGGGGCCGGCGGGCGTGCTGCGTGCGGCCCCAGTCGTCAGCCATTTTCCGCAGCAGGGTCTGGGCCCGTTCCTGGCCAGCCACTTCGACCTGGCCAGTATCCGAAGCTCGTTCGGACCGCGCCGGGACAGACGTGGACAGCGCACGTTGGCCGACTTTGACCTGACGCCAACCACGGCGACGGACAATGATCTGATCTATGACGTTCCCGGTGACTGGTATGTCCGCATGCAGGTAATGGGGCGCCGCGACGTCAACGGCGACGGCGTCGAGGATCTCGAGGTCTGCTTGACCGACCGCGCGCAGAATGGCGGCACGTACCGCAGCGTGCAGGGGCTGGTGATCACGCGCTATGCGAGCGACACGTATGCGCTGGCGCTGAGCTTCACTGCCAGCGGCGAGGTATGCGGTGGCGCTTCCGGCAATTAGCACTTGCCCGCGAGGCGCAGGTACAGGCTGCTCGCTACGCCAATGGCATTCTATGGCGAAGAATGAATGCCGATCCAGGTGTACCAGGCAGTCGCCCGGACGTCAAAACAAACCTGGAACACTTGATTGACGAGGATTCACGCACCCGACCCGCAGGCGTATTTTGATACGACACCGATTGTCCGATTTGCGAATGCCGAGCTCTCTTTTTTATTGAATACCGCCCATTCCACCAATAACGGCTGGTTGAGCACATGAAAGTGCTCAACCAGTGCGAAGGTGGCCCTGTCGATTTTGATAAACGAGGAAAGTTTCATTGTTAAAGATGCGGGATTTTATCCGACATCTTTCAGGGGCACCGGGAGAATATTGCGATCAATGCAATATCTCGTTTCAACACGTCGCTCGTCAAACTTTCCTGCGGCGAAATACTGTCAGCATGCCGAGCATGGCTGCGCCCAGAAGAGAAATGGAGCTTGGTTCAGGAACATCGACAGGCGGAGGCAAATCTGCCGAATTGACATTCAGGATATCGAATGCCCATGATGCATTGCGTCGATCGCCGCTTTCGTCAACAAAACCGTTACGGAATTGACGATACTGCACGCCGTCGCGCACGAAGCCTGCCGAGAGATTACCGTTCGAAAAGTTATCGTATTGTTGAATACTTGCCGTATACACACCCGCACCGAGAATCGTCGTGAAGAACGTATCGAAGCACCGGTTAGTGACAATGTCAGCGGCAACATTCCCGCAGGGGGCGTCATCCTGTTGCCCGACCCTGTTGCCATTTGCATCGAACAACGCCAGGATGGGGTCAAAGCCTCCGCGCGCGATGGTTTGTCCACTTGCATTCGTGCCGCCTGCATAGGACCAGCTGCGCAGGCTCACCTCGGAAGGTGCTCCCACGGTAAATTGGAACAACTGTACATCATTATCGTATTGGAATTGTCCGGTAAAGGAGAAATTGGCTGCATGGGAACTTGCACCCGCAGCGCATAAAACCACAACCGCGATGAACTTTTTCAGAATCATTTCAGGGCTCCTAGTTTTGTCCTACATCAGAAGGTTTGTGTTGCATCTGCTGTACAGCACAATCCATGCCAATAAAACAAGTGCTTGAATTCATTAATTTTTTGATTGGATGGGCAAGCAGCTCGTATTATCTGTGTAAAAGTTATCGACGTTGTAAATACGCACTAAATATAACTTATATGAACTAACTGGGGATTGGTATGTCGCGTCGTCAGCACGATATTATCGAGCACTGGCATTGAGCTATATATTCTCGGTCGAATAATTCTTCGACACTTTCATGCTCGCAGACTCTGGATATTTTCAATGTCTGGGCGTAGACGATCAGGGGTATATACAAGTTCAGGAAAAGCATTGGAATACTGGTTCAGGTATGCCGAATTCGCACGGGATGAATCATCCAAAAAATGACAGTGCTGCTCCAGAGATAGAAAACAATTGCCAGACCAGTCGGCGAACGCGATTTATCAGGCGACGGACGTCGTCGTTGACGGTATCGTGGAGGGTCTTGATGTGTGCTTTACCAACTGCGCAACGAATGACGGCAGGTACCTTGACGCGCCGTGGCTGGGGATTATGCTGCAACCAGCGGCGCGGCAGGCGGTCGTGATACTGCGAGTCAGCGTTCGTCCGCGCGCCGCAGCCACAGGCTGCTGGCCCATCCTTCGACATCCTTGCCATCGAGCGTAGTGCGCACCTGCCACCAGTCGCCATCGCGGCGCCCGGTCGCAATCACGCGCGCACCGCTCGGCACCACCAGCAGGCGCTCGGCGCCGATGCCGCCTGCGACGCGCAGATTGAGCGCATCGCGCACGCGGTAGGGCGCGCCGGCCACGGGCAGGTCGGTTGCCGGCAGTGGCGCTTCGGCCAGTTCGACGGACGGCGGCAGCGTGCCCGGTGCGCCGAACAATGCCAGTAGCAGTGCGCCGCCGGCCGCGGTGCCGGCGGCCAGCATGCCCAGTGCGCGGGCGTTGGGCCGGCGCCACCAACTGCGCGGCGTGAGCCACGCGCAGGCGCATAGCGTCAGCACGAGGGCCGCGCCGAACGCACCAATGTACGTGGCGAAATGCGCCGCGATGTGGGTCGACGATGGCATGCTGGCCTCAGGCGTCGAAGCGCAGCACGTAGTGGCCGGCCACCAGGTGGTGGCCCGGTGGGATCAGGTACGGCGCTTCCTGCGTGGCCGCGTCGATCTGCGCCACCAGGGCCAGCTCGGCGTCGAGGTGATACAGCGCCTGGCTCGGCGACAGGCGCACGACGCGCAGGCCGTCGCTAGATGCTTCCCAGCTGAAGGCGCTGCGCGACAGGCCGAGGCGGTCGGCGCTGGCGGTGGCGCCGTCGGCCTGGCGCACGAACTGCGGCGCATCGAGCACGCGCAGTGCTGCCAGCGATGGCATGCCACGTCCGAACGTCAGGCGCGAGCCGCCCGCCGCCGGTTGCGACGGGCCTTGCGGCAGCACCAGGAGGGCGCTGTAGCGCTCCGCCATCAACTGCGGCGCGGCGAGCAGGCCGATGCTGGCCCCGTCCATCGGTGAGAACTGCGACGGTACGGCAATCCGCTGGCGACCGGCCGGGGTGATTGCATGCAGTTCGTCCGCATCGTCGATGGCGAAGCGGATCACGTTGTCCTTGCCTGGGGCGGCCGGGACGAGTTGCGCATCGAGGCCCACTTCGAGCGCCTGGGCACCCGTGTCGCGGTAGCGGCTCAGGCGTGGCAAGGCCAGTGCGGCCAGCGTGATGCGATGGCGCGCGACGGGCGCGTAGGTGGCGTCTGCCTCGGACGTCGGGGCGGGCGTCGTAACGGATACGGGCGCAGGAGCGGACAGCGGCATCGCAGTCAGGTCGGCCGGCGGCGTGCTGCTGCGCGACTTCCAGACGGCGGGGCTGCGCTGGGGCGCGGCGGCTGGCGCTGCAGGTGCAGCCGCCACGGAGACCGGCGGCTTGACGGCTGCGCCGGCGCGGCTAATCCTGAGCAGCAGGCGCTGGGCGCTCGCGCCTTTTCCGCGCAGGACGTAGTAGCCATTGGCGGCGTCGAAGACGCAGTCGAAACTGTCTTTCGGGCGCACCTGCAGCTCGAGGGGCGCTTCTGGTCCGTCGTTCACGAGGAGCAGGCCACCGTCCGGGCCGAACGGCCAGCCCGGCACGGCGAACGTGGCGTTGGCGGCATCCAGGCCCACCAGGGTCAGGCGCTGGTTTGGGTAGATCGCGCACACGGGCTGCCAGATCGCGCTGTCGCGCGAGGCGGTCACCGTGTACTGGACCTGTTCGCCCGGCGCCGGCAGGTAGACCGCGTGGCCAAACTTGACCTGTACTTCGCCCGGCGCGATGCGCTCGTCGCCCGAAATGAAGTAGCGCACCTCATCGCCGCCGAGCAGGTCGCCGAAATCCTTCTGGTGCAGCGCGGCCAGCGACTGCGCCAGGTCGCGCACGCGTGCGCCGCGGGTCAGGTGGCGGTCATCGTCGACGTCATCCTGCGGCAGCACCAGCGTCACGTGCGAGAAGCAGCGCGTTGCGGCGCGGCCGCGCAGTTCGCGCGGCGAGCGTTCGAGCAGGTCGCGCAGCAGCGCGCGGCGCGAGAACAGCGACAGACCGGGCGCCTGCCACAGCGCGTCGGCATTGAACACGTCTTCTACCTTGCCCAGGACTTCGTGTTGGACATAGACCGGCATGATTGAATCTCCTCGTTGAATGGGGTGCTTGCCATGCCAAACGCTAGCAGGGGGCAGATGAAAAACAGCAGGTGCGAGCCGCCGGCCGACAGGAAACTCATCGGCTGGCCCATGATCGGGAACATCGCCAGGTTGGTGCCCCACGACAGCAGCAGATGGCCGGCGACGAACGCGGCGCCACCGCACAGCGCAAAGCACTGGAAGCGCCCCAGCCAGGCGCGCCGGAAATCGTTGGCTGCCGATGCACGGGACCAGGCACCGGCGGCAACCCGCACCAGCGCCACCAGAAACAGCGCCTGCAGCGTCCACAGCGCCAGGCCGGCGACCAGGCCGTGGCGCTGCAGCAGGAAGGCCGGGGCGAAGTCATCCTGGATCGCGGGGATCGCCAGCGCGTCGCCGGCCGCGCCACCCAGCGCCGCCAGACCGAAGGCATTGTCGGCCCCCAGCCAGCCACCCTGGGCGATGGCGCGCGCGCCGAGCAGCATCTGCTGGCCCGTGTGGGGGTGGACGGTCGGTGCGCTCCAGACCTGGAACCGTTCGGGATAAAAGCCCAGCGCGCCGAGGAAGGCGCCGCCGCTGCGCATGGCTGCGCCGCTGGCCACCAGCAGGCAGATGGCAACGGCGGCCGTGACGAGGGCGGCGCGGCGGCCACGGCTCGCGCACCATACCAGCGCCATCGCGCTGCTCCAGACCAGCAGCAGCACCAGCGGCGAATAGTCGTCGACCCGCACCAGCGCGACGCCCAGCAGGAACACGAACAGCAGCACGGGCGCGGACATGCGCAGCCAGAAGCGCCAGTTGCGCTGCTGGTGCGTCGCACCGCCCGCGACCAGCGCCAGGCAATGCGCGCTGAGCGCGGCCAGCGCGAACTTCGCGAACTCGAACGGCTGGATGTCGAACACGCCCGTCTCGCTGCCGAAGCAAACCTGCAGCAGCACGCCGACCAGCGCGATCCCGGCCAGAATCAAGAGCACGCGCTCGGTGACGGGGCGCGACAGCTTGTCGCGGCCAATGCCCGACAACAGCAGCAGCGCGCCGGGCAAGCCTAGGCCCAGCAGCGTGGTGGAGTTCTGGAAGTGACGCAGCCAGGCAGTATCGCTGGCGCCAAGGCCCATCTCGAGTTGCACCAGCAGGCCGGCGCCCAGCAGCAGCACGGCGGCGGCGGGCAGCAAGCTGATATGCGCCTGAAAACGCAGGGTCAGCCACAGCGTGGCCCAGGCCAGCAGCAGCGAGACGCCCACACCCGGCGCGCCGCTGCTGCGCTGGGCGACCAGCAGCAGCGTGGCGCTGGCGGCGATCAGCGCCGCAGCCACTGGCATGGCAAAGCTTGCGCGGGTGGCGCGCTGGCGCAGCAGGGGCAGTACACTGACCACACCCAGCAGCAGCACGCCAAGCGCGGCGGTCCAGGCCATCGGCGTGGGTGCCGGCAGCGAGAGCAGGGTGCGTTCCTGCCACTGCCAGCGCACGGTGCCGGGCAACTGGACCTGCGGCGCGTTCGACAGCGCGACCTGGCCCGATGGCGTCAAGTGCAGCAGGTCGCCATTCGGCGTCAGTGTGAAGACGGTGCGGCCAACGGCGAAGGCATCGGTGGCTGCCAGAGGCTGGTCGCGCTGGGCAGCGTCTTCCCAGCCATCTGGGGTCGAAACGAGCACTGGCTGGTCGCCCCGTACCGACAACGCGATACGGCCATCGGGCAGGCGTCCCAGCATTGCCGTGCCCGCCTCGAACGTGCTGCTGGCCAGCCGGTTGCCGCAATACAGCAGGCCGCCCAGGCTGACGGGTCGCGCCAGGCTGAGGGGGTGGGGCGTGACGCGGTTCCATAGCGCGAGCGCGCGGCTGGCGAGGGGTGCATCCGGGCAGGCCGGTTGCAGTGCGCCGTCCTGCAGCAGCGTGGCGCCGTCGTAGCGCCAGGTGCGCTCGCCATGTGAAAGCGTCACGCTGCCGGCATCCTGCGCCAGTACGTCGAAGCGCGTGGCGCCGGACTGGATCTGCTGGCCGCGTTCCAGCGGCACGTCGCTGCTGCGCACGCGGGCATCGCCACGACGCAGCACGATCGGCTGGACCGGCTCGAGATTGCGCAGCCACCACGCGCCGTCGGCGTCGCGCCGCAGGGTCAGCTGGCGCGAGGCAGCGCGCGGCGCGCCCAGTTCCGCGCGGCCCAGCACGATCGATTCGCCCGGCTGCAGGCGGACCGCAATCTCGCCCGGCAGCCAGGCGGCAGGTGCGCGGAGCACGGCCAGCAGCTGCACCGCGCACAGCAGCGCGAGCAGAATCGAGGCCGTCGCGGCGCCGAAGGACATGCGCTGGCGGCTGGATTTCATGCTGCGCTCCTGGCTGGCGGAGCGCCGAGCAGGCTGGTCGCTTGTCCAAGCAGGCGGCTGATTTCCAGCGCATGCTGCGGCCGCTCGGCAGGGCTGTCAGCCAGCAGGCGGCGCAGCAGCGCCAGGCCCGGGACGGCGGCTGGCCCCAGGTGGCTGGCGAACAGTGTCGCCTCATCGAGCTGCAGCACGGGCGGGCGCGCCTGGTGCGTGGCGAGAAGCGTGGCAGCGCCATCGCGGCCATGCGCCTGCCAGGCCTGGCCGCAGGTGCTGCTGTAACGCAGCAGGCGACCGCAGACGAGGTAATAGAAGAGGGCGCCGAGGGCAAAGTAATCGGTGCGCGCTTCGGTGGCATAGCCATCGGCGGCGGGGTCCGGGAAGAATTGTTCAGGCGCCTGCCAGTTGGCGGTGCCGGCATAGGTATGGGCGCGCAAGTCATCCAGTCGCCGGTTGGTACCGAAATCGGCCAGCTTGAGTGTGTCGGCAGCGCGGTCGAGCAGCAGGTTGCCCGGCTTCAGATCAAGGTAGCGCCAGCCATTGGCGTGGACCTTGGCCAGCGCCTGGTTGACCTGGCCGGTCCAGGCGAGAGCGCGGATCGGGGCAATCGTGCGACCGGAGGCAGTTTCCTCCGCCAGGTAGGCGGCCAGGTCGCCATCGAGCAGTTCGAGGGCCAGCGCCGGCAAGCCGAGATGTTCTCCACTGTCGAGCAGGCGTACGATGTGGCGGCCGTCCCATGGCGCGAGGCTGCGCAGGAACGCGATCTCGGTGTTGGCGCTGTCCAGCCAGCGGGTGCGCAGGGCGGCCGGGGCGCGCGCCATCTGGTCGAGGTTGACGAGCTTGATGGCAACCGCGCCGGTGGCATGCAGGCTGTCGGCACGCCAGACAACGCCATAAGCGGCGCCAGCGAGCGGTTCGCGCAAGCGGTACTGGCCGCCGGTAAGCGAAATGACGGTGCCTGCGTCGTACATGGTGTCCCCCGAGCATGGCGCAATGCGCCGATGCAGAAGCAAAGCAGAGGGGAGGAGAAAAGCCTGGAAAAGCCGAGGTCAGGTCTGACATTGGAAAAGCCGGGGTCAGGTCTGACATTTGGACACGACCTCGACAGTCGCCTAGTCCGACCTAGGACGTGGCTGGGAACAAGGCCACGAAAATACTGGGGAAGGCACCGTTGGAAGTGGCCAGGGATGAGGTCGTGTCCGAATGTCAGACCTGACCCCGGCTGTGACCCCGGCTGCTGGCAAAGAAAAAGCCGCGCACGGCGCGGCTTTCGGGGTTAGCGGCCGTAGCCGCGACGGTCATCGCGGTCCCAGCGGTCGTGGCGATCATAACGGTCGCGGCGGTCATGACGGTCCCAGCCGCGGCCACCGTCACGGTATTCGACGTAGACGGGACGTGGTTGCACGTACACCGGACGCGATTCCACGTACACCGGGCGTGGCTGGACATACACAGGGCGCTGCTGGACATAGACCGGGCGCTGCTGGACGTAGGCCGGCTGCGACTGGTAATACCCGCCGCGATTGTCGTAATAGTTACCGCGATCGCCGTAGTGGCGGCGATCATCGCGCGAGTGGACGGAGTTGCCCACCGCCGCGCCGATCACACCGCCCGCCACCGCGCCGCCGGTACCGCCGACCGTGTGGCCAACGACTGCACCGAGCACGGCGCCGATGGCCGTATTCGTACCACGATCGCCGGCCATTGCCGCCGGCGATACGGCGACGGCGGCCAGCAGCACAGCACCAAAGGTCTTCGATTTCAACATGGCTTTTTCCTTTTGACCCCGGCGGAGATCGGAATGATGTTCTCGCTCACCGGGTGAGAATCACTATATTCTTGGTTCTAAATAGTTCCATCTGCTAATACAGATTTTTACAAGTCATGCGCGGTCTGTAACATCCTCGCTTGCATCTCGGCCTATGTGCCCCATGTAGCTCTTATTGCTTTTCATCCATTCCCCACATGCGTCCAAGCCGAAGTTTTCTCGTCGTTCTCTTTCTGATGGTTCTGCTGCTGGTGTATCTCGGCATCCGTTTGTTGCCCGACCTGGCCCTGGGCATGGTCGGCAACCTGATCGCCGGATTACTGTTGTGCCTGCTGGGCCTTCTGGTGCCGATCGGGTTGATGTCGGCCTCGATGCGCCGGCGGCGCTGGTCCGATGCCGTGGCCTGGGTGGGCTTGCTGTCGATGGGCCTGTTCTCATCGCTGCTGGTCGCGACCGTGCTGCGCGACATGGTGTTGCTCGTCCTGATGGTCGTTGGCGCGGTGACGGCGCCGGTGCTGTATGTCAGCGCCCTGGCCGCGCCGTTGGTGGCGCTGGGGGTGACGCTGATCGGCTATATAAACGCGCGCCGGGTCGCGCGCATCGTCAAGGTCGATGTGCCGATCCGCGACTTGCCGCAAGCGCTGCACGGCTACACGATCGCGCAGATTTCGGACGTGCACGTGGGCCCGACCATCAAACGTGCCTACCTGAATGCCATTGTCGACAAGGTCAACGCGCTGGAAGCGGACGCGATTGCCGTCACGGGCGACCTGGTCGATGGCAGCGTGCAGCGCCTGGCGCCGCACACGGAACCCCTGGGCCGCCTGCGCGCGGGCGACGGCGTGTACTTCGTGACCGGCAACCACGAGTACTATTCGGGCGCGCTCGAGTGGATTGCCGAAGTGCGGCGCCTGGGTCTGAATGTGCTGCTGAACCAGCACGTGATCGTGCACAAGGGCGACGCGCGCCTGATGATCGCGGGCGTGGCCGACTATCACGCCCATCACTTCCACCCGGAGCACAAGAGCGATCCACAACGCGCAGCGGCAGGCGCGCCGGCCGGGATCGGTGCGCGCGTGCTGCTCGCGCACCAGCCGCGCAGCGCGACGGCAGCAGCGGCGGCAGGGTTCGATTTACAACTGTCGGGCCACACGCACGGGGGCCAGTTTTTTCCGTGGAACCTGTTCGTGCCGCTGCAGCAACCGTTCGTGGCTGGCTTGAACCGGGTGCGCGAGATGTGGGTGTACACCAGCCGCGGCACCGGCTACTGGGGGCCGCCGAAGCGCTTCGGGGCGCCGTCGGAAATCACGTTGGTGCGCCTGATAGCGGCCTGACAGCCTGGCCCCGGCCCCTCCATCAGGAAAGCCGGGGCAAAACCTTGCCGGATGCGCTATTGTTTGAATCCTTTCAATACCGCAAGGATTCCCGCATGAACTTCCCCGTTCGCCATCTTCGCCGTCTTCCCATCCTGGGCGCCATCGCCGGCGCGCTGATCGTCACACCGGCCCTGGCCGCCAGCCCGGGCAACGATCCTGCTGCGCTGGTCAAGATCCGCGATGCGGCGATGACGAGCGACTACGCCTGGCAACGCACGGAAGACATGACCGACCTGATTGGCCCGCGCCTGTCGGGTTCGCCAGGCGCAGCGGCGGCGGTGACCCAGGTCGCCGAAGCCATGCGCAAGCTGGGTGCGAAGGTGACGCTGCAGCCGGTGAAGGTGCCGCACTGGGTGCGCGGTATCGAGACAGGCGAACTGGTTGACTACACGGGCCGGCCGGCGGGCATCACGCAGCGCATCGTGCTGACCGCGCTGGGCGGCTCGGGCGCCACGCCGGTCGAAGGCCTCGTCGCGCCGGTGCTCGTGCTCAATAGTTTCGAGGAACTCAAGGCGCGGTCAGCTGAAGTGAAGGGCAAGATCGTGCTGTTCGATGTTGCCTTCGACCAGCACATGGCCGACCGCGGCCTGGCCGGTCCGGCCTATGGCGCGGGCTCGAACTACCGCCGCAACGGCCCGCGCCTGGCGGCCGAACTGGGCGCTGTCGGCGCGCTGGTGCGCTCGGTCGGTGGCGCAGCATATCGTTTGCCGCACACGGGTTCGTCCGGCCTGTCGGACGATGCGCGCATCCCGGCAGCGGCGGTGACGGCGGAAGACGCGATGCTGATGGCGCGCCTGGCCAAGCGCGGCCCGGTCAAGCTGAAGCTGGTGCTGACCCCGAAAAACCTGCCCGACGCCGACAGTTTCAATGTGATCGCCGACCTGCCGGGCGTCGAGAAGCCGGAAGAAATCGTCATCGTTTCGGGGCACCTCGATTCGTGGGATTTGTCACCCGGTGCGCACGATGACGCCGCCGCCGTGGCCAGCGCGATGGCCGTGTTCGACATCCTGAAAAAGCTCGATTACCGGCCGCGCCGCACGATCCGCTTCATTGCGTGGATGAACGAAGAAAACGGCATGCGCGGCGCGAGCACCTATCTTTCTGCCGAACAGGCAAATGCCGCCAAGCACTTCGGCGCGATCGAGAGCGACAATGGCGTAGGCCGCCCGTTCGGCCTGCGCGCCAGCGTCACGCCGCAGTCGGTCAAGCTGTTCGCGCCCCTGCAGGCGGCGCTGCAACCGATCGGCGCCGGCGTGTTCCAGCGCCAGGACGTGCTGGCGACGGGCGACCTGGCCGGCCTGGAGCGCGCAGGCGTGCCAAGCTTCGCGCCGATCGTCGATACGGCGAACTATTTCGACATCCACCACACGCCGGCCGATACGCTGGACAAGGTCGATCCCGACAGCCTGCGCCGCAACGTTGCGCTGATGGCGGCGACGGCCTGGTATCTGGCCAATATGGAGCAGCCAATCGGCCGCTCCAGCGTGCCGGCGCCGTGACGCGGGTCAGGCCACGGGTCAGGCGGCCGTACTGATCCGGCGTATCGCGCGCGCATGCCCGCGATATGGCCGGCCATAGATGGTCTGGATGCCGCTGGCGAAGTTCTGGCCCCAGACCAGCTGGGCGCGCGTGGCATGCGGCTCATTGGACCAGTACCAGTCGCGCTGGAACGATTCGCGCAGGTTGGCAAACAGCAGCGCCAGTTCGCGCCGTGTGGGCAGGGCGCCGCCCCGGCTGGCGGCCCAGTCGGCGGCCGTGGGCCAGCTGACGTCTGCGCTGTCGCCTGGCAGCAAGACCAGGTGGTAGTCGGGGTCGTCTTTGCCCAGGATGAGACCAGCGTATTCTTCACCCTCTTGCAGCAGGCCCCGGATTTGCATGTATTCGCCCATGGATTCACCTCACGTGTGGTAGCAATCCGGTAAGACTGGCGAACACGACGTTTGGTTGCATTCCCGGTTCGATCCAGATCAGACAACGGCCGGGTTCCAGGATATTCGCACCGCCCGGCTACGCAGCGGTATGGCTCAGGCGTCGCTGTCGATCGGTTGTGCGACCTCAGGTCCGCCGGCGCCGGCGCGATTGACCTGCGTGCTCACTTCGTGCCAGGCAAACGCGTCCGGGGGCAGGGCGGCCGAGCGGGCCAGCGCCAATGCTTCTTCGCTCGAGAGCGCCGGATCGAGCCAGCGCTCGGCATCCTGCGCGTCCAGCACTACCGGCCGCCGGTCATGAATATCGAGCATGCCGCCCGACGCATCGTCGGTCACGATGACAAAGCCGGCCTCGGCGCGGTTTTCGGTAAAGCTGCCAAAGTTCGCCAACGCCAGCATGAACAGCGGCGCACCATCCTTGCGATGGATATGCCACGGCTGCTTGCTGCCTTTTTCGCCCGTCCATTCGTACCAGCCCGAGGCCGGCACGAGCGCGCGCCCTGATTTGAGCAAGCCGCGCCAGTAGCGGTTGTCGAGCTTGTCCATGCGCGCGTTGATGGTCACCGGGACCTTGCCCTTGGCCCAGCGCGCCTGGTAACTCCAGTACACGTCGTCAATGCGCCGTTCGCCGTCCTGCAGGTGCAGTACAGGGCGATACGTGCCGGGCGGCACGTTATAAGCCGGTTCGGATTCGCTGTCATACACGGCGTCGAGCCAGCCGATGACGCTGGCGTAGTAACGGGCCGTTTGGCTTTGGTCAAGTCGTCCACACATGGGGGTCATGGTAGCGCAAGGCGCCCGGATGCGGCGCACCGCGTTTTGCCGGCGCGCGACGCGTGTGGCATTTGGCCGCAGCACGCCGCAATGGTATGCTCAGGAATACAACGATTGATGAGGAGCAGGTATGGCAGCAGGTTGGTGGACAGTATTGAGAACCGTTCCCTGGAGCGACGTGATCAGCGCAGCGCCACAGGTGGCAAACGGCGCGCGGCGGCTGTGGGACACGGTCAACCGCAACCGGCAAGGCATGCCCGATGAGCCCATGGGCGTGGCGCCCGGGATGGCGGGGCAAGAAGACGACGTGTTCGATATCCTGATCCGCAGCGTCGAGCGCAATGATGCCGAGATTACCGACTTGCGCAACCAGATGCGTTCGGCGTCCGAGATCATCGCCAACCTGGCCGACCAGAACGCGCAACTCATCGCCAAGATGGATGCCCAGCGCCAGAAGATGACGTGGATGGGCGCAACCGCAGCGCTGTCCGGCCTGCTGTCGGTCGTGGCGCTCGTGCTCGTGGCCGTACGTACCTAGTCAAGCAAAGGCCGTCATGAAAGTCGTCCTGATTTGCGCGACGTTGTTCATCTTCTTCTCGATGCTGATGAACAGCGCGCGCAAGCGCGGCAAGCTCGGTGATAACGCCAACCGCGCCGTGACCGGCCTGGCCACGTCGATGCGCATCTTCGTCTATGGCCTGCTGTGCTGCGTCGTGATCCTCTGCTGCGCGATGGCCTGGCACATGCTCGGCCAGCAAGCCTGACGGGGTAAAGACGCCGGGGCCGGCCCGGCTGCAGTCCCGGCCCCTGGGCACTAAACCGGCAGCGGCATCTTTTCCAGCAGCTTGTCGAGCGTGACCGGATACTCGCGCACCCGCACGCCAGTGGCGTTGTAGACCGCATTGGCAATCGCTGCCGCCACGCCGCACAGCCCCAGTTCACCCACACCCTTGGCCTTCATCGGCGACGAATACTCGTCTTCCTCGTCCAGGAAGATCACGTCCTGGTGCGGGATGTCGGCATGCACCGGCACCTCGTAGGTGGCCATGTCGTGATTCGCGAAGAACCCCAGGCGCTGGTCGACCACCAGGTGCTCCATCAGCGCGCCGCCCACACCCATCGTCATCGAGCCGATCACCTGGCTGCGCGCCGACTTGGGGTTCAGGATGCGGCCTGCAGCGCAGACGGCCAGCATGCGCCGCACGCGCGTCTCGCCCGTGATCGAATCGACCGCGACCTCGACGAAATGCGCACCGAAGGTGGAGAGCTGGTTCTTTTTCGCCAGCTCGCCGAATTCGATGACGTCCTCGGCCACCAGTTCACCGCCCTCGGTCGCCTTGGCCAGCGGCTGGCTGGCGCCGCCAGCGCGCACGACGCCGTCGGCAAACACCGGGTCCGTCATGCCCAGCCTGGCGGCGATCTGCTCACGCAGCTTGACGCAGGCGGCGTACACGCCGGCCGTCGCGCTGTTGGCGCCGAACTGGCCGCCCGAGCCGGCCGACACGGGAAAGTCCGAGTCGCCCAGCTTCACCTTCACGCGCTCGAGCGGCAGGCCCAGCATCTCGGCCGCCGTCTGCGCAATGATCGTGTAGCTGCCAGTGCCAATGTCGGTCATGTCCGTTTCCACGGTCAGGATGCCATCCGTACCCAGGCGCACGCGGGCGGCCGATTTGACCACGGGACTGTTGCGAAAGGCCGCCGCCACGCCGTGGCCGATCAGCCACTGGCCTTCACGGACTTGCGCGGGCTTGGCATTGCGCGCCTTCCAGCCGAAGCGTTCGGCCCCCGTGCGCAGGCATTCGACCAGGCGCCGTTCGGAGAACGGACGGTTCGGCTTTTCCGGATCGACCTTCGTGTCGTTCAGGATGCGCAACTGCACCGGGTCCATGCCGAGCTTCTCGGCCAGTTCATCCATCGCGATTTCCAGTGCCATCATGCCCGGCGCCTCGCCCGGTGCGCGCATTGAATTGCCCTCCGGGAGATCCAGCACGGCCACGCGTGTCGCCGTCATCCGGTGTGCGCCCGCGTACAGCAGGCGCGTTTGCTGCGTGGCGACCTCGGGCCGGCCGCCCGGCAGGTTGCCGTTCCACGTTTCATGGCCGATGGCCTGGATCCGGCCATCGCGGCCCACGCCAATGCGCACGCGCTGGATGGTCTTTGGCCGGTGCGTCGTGTTGTTGAAGATCTGGTGGCGCTGCAGGGCCACCTTGACGGGGCGGCCGGCGGCGCGGGCCCCCAGCGCGGCCAGCACGGCGTCGGTGCGCAGGAACAGCTTGCCGCCGAAGCCGCCGCCGATGTAGGGCGCGACGACGCGCACCTTGTCCTTGCCGATGTTCAGGGTTTTGGCCAGATCGGTGCGGCACCAGTCGACCATCTGGGTCGACGTCCATACCGTGAGCTTGTCGCCGTCCCAGCGCGCGGTGGTCGCGTGCGGTTCCATCATCGCGTGCGCCTGGTCGGGCGTCGTGTAGGTGGCGTCGAGCTTGACGGGGGCGCTGTCGAACATGTGCTCGAAGTCGCCGACGCGGGTGTCGGGCGGCGCGTTGCGTTCGGCCTTGGGCGGGGTACCGCTGTCTTTCACGCTGGCCAGATCGAAGCTGCCCTTGGCCTCGCGGTAGCTGACCTTGACCAGATGGGCGGCGGCGCGCGCCTGCTCGAATGTCTCGGCCACCACGAGGGCGACGGCCTGGTGGTAGTGCATGATCTCGGGGCCGCCCAGCAGCAGGGCCGTGTTCTTCTGGCCCTTGCCCAGTTTGCCGGCGTTGGCCGCGGTGACGACGGCCAGCACACCGGGTGCGCGGCGGGCCGCCCCATCGTCGATGACAAGGATCGTGCCCTTGGCGATGGTGGCGCCGACCATCACGCCGTGGGCGGCGTCCGGTACGGCCGCGTGGTGTTCATACGCATATGGTGCCTGGCCGGTGCACTTGAGCGGGCCATCGACACGGTCGTACGGCTTGCCGACGTGGTGCAGCGTGTCGATGGGATTGGTGGTGGCAGGGGTAGTAAATTTCATGGGCTCGTCCTTTGTTCGCCTCCGCATGGCGCGGGGGAGGGATTCGGTGCACCGGAAAAAGAGAGGAGCGCCTCATGGCCGCCAGGGACGGGGCCACGAGGGCAAGGTGGCGAACGGCGTCATGCCGCCGCCACGGGTACTTCAAACGACCATCAGACCGACAGCGGCATCTTTTCGATCAGCTTGTCGAGCGTGACCGGATACTCGCGCACACGCACGCCGGTCGCGTTGTAGATCGCGTTGGCGACTGCCGCAGCAACACCGCACAGGCCCAGCTCGCCGATACCCTTGGCCTTCATGGGCGACGAGATCTCGTCTTCTTCCTTCAGGAAGATGACTTCCTGGTGCGGCACGTCAGCGTGCACCGGGACCTCGTAGGTTGCCATGTCGTGGTTGGCGAAGAAGCCCAGGCGCTTGTCGACCACCAGGTGCTCCATCAGCGCGCCGCCGATACCCATGGTCATGCCGCCGATGACCTGGCTGCGTGCCTGCATCGGGTTCAGAATACGGCCTGCTGCGCACACGGCCAGCATGCGGCGCACGCGGGTTTCGCCCGTGACCGAATCGACCGCGACTTCGACGAAGTGCGCGCCGAACGTCGACAGCTGGTTTTTCTTGTCCAGGCCGCCGGTGAATTCGATCGTGTCTTCGCCGACCAGCTCACCACCCGCCGCTGCCTTGATCAGGGGCTGGGTGTTGCTGCCCACGCGCACGGTGCCGTCGACGAATTCGGCGTCGGCTTCGTTCACGCCCAGCTTGGCGGCAACCTGTTCGCGCAGCTTGACGCAGGCCGCGTACACGCCCGATGTCGAACTGTTGGCGCCCCACTGGCCGCCCGAACCGGCCGATGCCGGGAAGTCCGAGTCGCCCAGGCGCACATCGATACGGTCGAGCGGCACGCCCAGCATTTCAGCCGTGGTCTGCGCGATGATCGTGTAGCTGCCGGTACCGATATCGGTCATGTCGGTTTCCACCGTCACGCGGCCATCCGTGCCCAGCTTGACGCGAGCGCCCGATTTCATCACCGGGCTGTTACGGAAGGCAGACGCCACGCCATGGCCGATCAGCCAGCGGCCTTCACGGACCTGGCCCGGCTTCGGATTGCGCTTGGCCCAGCCGAACTTGTCGGCGCCCATGCGCATGCATTCGATGTAGCGGCGCTCAGAGAACTTGCGGATCGGCTTTTCCGGATCGACCTTGGTGTCGTTCAGGATGCGGAACTGGACCGGGTCCATGTTCAGCTTTTCGGCCATCTCGTCCATCGCCACTTCGAGCGCCATCATGCCCGGCGCTTCGCCCGGTGCGCGCATCGCGTTGCCTTCCGGCAGATCGAGCTCGGCCACACGGGTGGTGGTCATGCGATCGGCGCCGGCGTACAGCAGGCGCGTCTGCGCGGTCGCCACTTCGGCGCTGCCTTTTGGCAGGTTGCCGTTCCAGGTTTCGTGGCCAATGGCCAGGATGCGGCCGTCACGGCCGGCGCCGATGCGGATCCGCTGGATGGTCGCCGGACGGTGCGTGGTGTTGTTGAAGATCAGGTGGCGATGCAGCGAAACCTTGACTGGCCGCTTCGCGGCGCGCGCGCCCAGGGCTGCCAGCAGCGCATCGGCGCGCAGGAACAGCTTCGAGCCGAAGCCGCCGCCGACGTACGGCGAGACCACGCGCACTTTTTCTTTCGGGATGGCCAGGGTCTTGGCCAGGTCGCTGCGGCACCAGGCGATCATCTGGTTCGACGTGTAGACCGTGACCTTGTCGCCTTCCCAGAAGGCGGTCGAGGCATGCGGCTCCATCATCGCGTGCGACTGGTCCGGCGTATGGTAGGTAGCGTCGAGCTTGACAGGCGAGGTCTCGAAACCGCGCGCGAAGTTGCCCGTCTTGGTATCCGGCGGATCCTGTTCACCGGTCGGTTTGACGGCGTTGCCTTTTTCGGCGTCGAGGTCGAAGCGACCCTTCTGGGCCGTGTAGTTGACCTTGACCAGGTGCGCAGCAGCGCGTGCCTGCTCGAACGTCTCGGCCACCACCAGCGCGACAGCTTGGTGATAGTGCTGGATGTTCGGGCCGGCCAGCAGGTGGGCGGTGTTCATGTCGCCCTTGCCCAGCTTGCCGGCGTTCTCGGCCGTGACAACAGCCAGTACGCCCGGTGCGCGGCGCGCCGCCTCGATATCGATCGATGCGATGCGGCCCTTGGCGATGCCGGAGCCCACGACGAAGCCTTGCGCGGCGTTCGGTACTTCCTTGTGATGCTCGTACGCGTAGGGCGCGGTGCCGGTGGTCTTGAGTTTGCCGTCGATGCGGTTGGTCGGCTGACCGACATAGCGCATGCGGTCAATCGGATTGGTGGTTGCTGGAGTCAGGAATTTCATGGCTTAGGCTTTCTTTGCGTCTTGCATTGCTGCGGCCAAAATACGGTGTACCAAAGGAACCTTGAAGGCATTCTCTTCGGTGGTCTTGGCGCCGGCCATCAGGCGGTCGGCCACGGCCTTGGCGCCCGCGCCCATCTGCTGCTCGGCGGCTTCGACGCGCCATGGCTTGTGGGCCACGCCGCCAACGGCCACGCGGCCGCTGCCGTCCGGCAGGATCACGGTGGCGACCGACACCAGCGCGAACGCGTACGATGCGCGGTCACGGACTTTCTTGTACGCGTGCACGCCGCCCAGTGGCTTTGGCAGGGTCACGTAGGTGATCAGTTCACCCGGTTCGAGCACCGTTTCGATGTGCGGGGTGTTGCCCGGCAGGCGGTGGAAGTCGGCGATCGGGATCGTACGCTTGCTGCCATCGGCGCGCACGGTCTCGACTTCGGCATCCAGCAGGCGCATGGCCACGGCCATGTCGCTCGGGTGCGTGGCGATGCAGGCGTCGCTGGTGCCGACCACGGCCAGGTTGCGCGTGAAGCCGCCGATGGCGGCGCAACCGCTGCCCGGCTGGCGCTTGTTGCACTTTTGCGCGGTGTCGTAGAAGTACGAGCAGCGGGTGCGCTGCAGCAGGTTGCCCGACGTCGTTGCCTTGTTGCGCAACTGGGTCGAGGCGCCCGACAGCAGGGCGCGCGACAGCACGGCGTAGTCCTTGCGCACGCGCGGGTCGGATGCCAGATCGGTGTTGCGCACGAAGGCGCCGATGCGCAGGCCGCCGTTGGCGGTGGGCTCGATCTTGTCGAAGCCCAGTTTATTGACGTCGACCAGGGCGCCCGGGGTTTCGATCTCGAGCTTCATCAGGTCGAGCAGGTTGGTGCCGCCGGCGATGAAACGTGCACCTGGCGTGCGGGCGACGGTTTGCGCCGCCTGTGCAGGCGTGGTGGCGCGTTGGTAAGTAAAGACCTTCATGCTTTGACCCCTCCGACTTCCTTGATGGCATCGATGATGTTGGAGTAGGCGCCACATCGGCAGATATTGCCGCTCATGCGCTCACGGATTTCTTCCACGGTCATCTGTGGCTTGGCGTTGAGGTCGGCCGTAACGTGGCTTGGCATGCCGGCGCGAATTTCTTCGATCACCGACACGCTGGCACAGATCTGGCCCGGGGTACAGTACCCGCACTGGTAGCCGTCGTGCTTGACGAAGGCAGCCTGCATCGGGTGCAGCTTGTCCGGCGTGCCGAGGCCTTCGATCGTCGTGATCTTGGCGCCGTCGTGCATGATCGCCAGCGACAGGCACGAGTTGATGCGGCGGCCATCCATGATGATGGTGCAGGCGCCGCACTGGCCCTGGTCGCAGCCTTTTTTCGAGCCGGTCAGGTGCAGGTGCTCACGCAGCGCGTCGAGCAGCGTCGTGCGCGTGTCGAGTTCGAGCGTGACATCCTTGCCGTTGACGTTGAAGGAGACGCCGACCTTGACCGGCTCCGGGTTGGCGGCCGGGGCGTTGGCCGCCGTTTGCGCGTTTGCGCCCGGCATTGCCACGGCCGACGCCGATACTGCGCCGGCGATCAATACATCGCGCCGGGACAGCTTGATTTCCCTGAATTGTTCCATGTTTGGAAGTTCCTTCTATACAGTACGTTGTTCACCGTGATGTTGGCGTCGATACGATGACGCCGCCCAGGCAAAAAGAAATGACAAGATAATGCGTTGATTTTATGTCAGCCCGCATTAAGGCCGCGCTCCCTTGAAACCTGAAGCACTTTGGCGCAATAGCCATGTTGAGAGTGCGTGTTTATATTGGGTGGCGCAGCTCAGCCACTAACACCCGGGTTGCTCCACGTAGTACAATCCGGGCGGCGCGGGCATGGCGAAATTGGTAGACGCATCAGACTTAAAATCTGCCGCCGTGAGGCGTGCCGGTTCGATTCCGGCTGCCCGCACCACGAATGATCCCGGCGCTCCACAGCGCCGATGCACGAACCCTGGCGCGCAACCCCCAACCATCCAGGTAGGGCAAGCGCAGCTCAGCGGTCTCGTCTGTATGGTGTAGCATGCCATGCGGCACCTCAATGCCGCCGCCGCACCACGACACTCCCCAGCACGACATGCAAGGACCCGAATTGAATATCACGATCAACGACGAATTGCGCTCTTTCGTCGATCCACTCAGCCCGATCGAACAAGCCGCGCTCGAGCGCAGCCTGCTTGCCGAAGGTTGCCGCGATGCATTGGTACTCTGGCGCGATACGCTGATCGACGGCCACAATCGCTATGAACTGTGCCAGAAGCACGGCATCCCGTTCCGCACCGTCCACAACAACACGTTCGAATCGATTGAGGACGTCATGCTGTGGATGATCGACAATCACCTGGCGCGCCGCAGCGTGTCGGACTTCCAGCGCGGCGTGCTGGCGCTGAAGAAAAAAGAGATCGTCTCGGCCCGCGTGGCCGAGCGTCCCGCCGATGAGGCAGCCGATGCCGATGCGGCGCCCGATTCCTCATCGCCGCCATGGAACACGCGCGAAGATGTCGCGCGTGCGGCGCGCGTGTCGAGCAATACGATCAGCCAGATCGAACGCATCCAGAAAGCGGCCACGCCCGAGCTGCGCGAAGCGGTGCGCACCGGCACCATTTCCATCAATGCCGCTGCCAACGTGGCGCAGTTGCCCGAGTCGGCGCAGCTGGCCGCCGTGGCCGGCGGACGCAAGGAATTGCAGCAGGCCGCGCGCCAGGTGCGCGAACAGAAAAGCGCGGCCCGCCCGCGCAAAGAGAAAGAAGTGGTCGATCCGGCCGACGAGCTGGCCACGCTGCGCAGCGAACGCGCGGCGATGAAAGACCGCCTGGCCACGCTGCTGACCGAAAACGAACGTCTCAAACAACGCCTCGTCAACGCCGGTCTCGGCGCCGACTGAACCTCGCCACGTCCTCAAGGAGCCAGCCCCCATGCCCACGTCACGTTCGTTCACGCCGGCATTGCTCGGCTTGCTCTTGATCGGCGCCGCCGCGCCATCGTTCGCCGTCGCGCCCAAAAAGACGCCGATCGTCGCTACCAGCGCGCAAGCTGCGCCGAGCGCAGCCACGGTCGCGCGCTGGAAGGCAACGGCCGAGCGCGTGACGATCATGCGCGACAAGTGGGGCATTCCGCACGTGTTTGGCCGCACCGATGCCGACACCGTGTTCGGCACGCTGTATGCGCAGGCCGAGGACGACTTCAACCGCATCGAACTCAATTACATCAATGCGATGGGGCGCCTTGCCGAAGTCGAGGGCGAGGCCGAGATCTGGCGCGACCTGCGCATGAAGCTGTACGTGCAGCCGGCCGCCATGCAGGCGCAATATGCGGCCAGTCCCGCCTGGCTGCAGAACCTGATGAAGGCGTTCGCCGATGGCCTGAACTATTACCTGTACACGCATCCCGAGGTCAAGCCAAAGCTCCTGACCCATTTCGAGCCGTGGATGGCGCTCACGTTCAGCGAAGGCAGCATTGGCGGCGACATCGAGTCGATCGAGCTGGCCGACCTGGCCGCGTTCTATGGCAAGCGCCCGGCGCTGGCGCAACTGAATGCACAGCGCCAGGATTCGCGCGGTTTCGCGCCCGAACCACGCGGCTCGAACGGTTTCGCCATCGCGCCGAAACTGAGCGCCAATGGCCACGCGTTGTTGATGATCAACCCGCACACATCGTTCTATTTCCGCCCCGAAGTGCACATGGTCAGCGAAGAGGGTCTGAACGCCTACGGCGCCGTGACCTGGGGCCAGTTCTTCATCTACCAGGGCTTCAACGACAAGCTGGGCTGGATGCACACGTCCGGCGGGGGCGACGTCATCGACGAATACCTGGAAACGGTCGTCGACCGCAACGGCGAGTACTTCTATAAATACGGCAAGCACGAGGCGCCGATGCGCAAGGTCGCGATCACGCTGCCGTACAAGACGCCGGACGGTGCGATGGCCAGCCGCAGCGTCACTGCCTACTTCACCCACCACGGCCCCGTCGTGCGCGCCGAAGGCGGCAAGTGGGTATCGGTCAAGCTGATGGACGACCCACTGAACGCGCTGACGCAGTCGTACACCCGCACCAAGGCGCGTGACTACAGTGCGTTCTACAAAGCCATGGAGTTGCGCACCAATTCGTCCAACAACACGGTGTATGCCGATGCGAAGGGCAATATCGCCTACTTCCACGGCAACTTCATCCCGAAACGCGATCCGCGCGTGGACTGGACCCGCCCGGTGGACGGCAGCAATCCCGCCAATGAATGGCAGCGCCTGCACGAGATCGACGAGACCATCACGCTGCTCAACCCGGCCAGCGGCTACATCCTGAACACCAACAACTGGCCCTGCACGGCGGCCGGCGTGAGCAGCCCCAAGTGCGCGAACTACCCGTCGTATATGTGGTCGCTGCCCGAGAATGCGCGGGGCCGCAATGCCGCGCGCGTGTTCAAGGAGGCCAAGGGGCTCGACATCGACGGCCTGATCGCGGCCTCGTACGACACGCGCCTGCAGGCGTTCGAGCCGCTGGTGCCGGCCGTCATTGCCGACTACGACGCCTTGCCGCCGGAAGACCCGCGCAAGGCGGCGCTGGCCGAACAGATCGACGCGCTGCGCAGCTGGAACATGCGCTACGCCATCGACTCGGTCCCCACGTCGCTGGCAGTGTACTGGGGCCAGGACCTGGTGGCGCAGCACGGCGCGCGCGCCAAGCTTGAGACGGTCCCGCCGGTCGACTACATCGCCCAGCGCTTGAGCCCGGCGGACCGCCTCGACGGCTTGCTGCGCGCGTCGGAAAAGCTGACCGCCGACTTCGGCGACTGGCGTACGCCATGGGGCGAGATCAACCGCTTCCAGCGCCTGTCAGGCGCGGTCGACCAGCAATACGACGACAGCAAGCCGAGTATTCCCGTGCCGTTCACATCGGCCAACTGGGGTTCGCTGGCCTCGTTCGGCATGACGGCCAAACAAACGACAAAGCGTATCTATGGCGACCGCGGCAACAGCTTCGTCGCTGCCGTGGAGTTCGGCCCGAAGGTGCGCGCCAAGAGCATCCTGGCCGGCGGCCAGAGCAGCGATCCCCGCTCGCCGCACTTCAACGATCAGGCCGCCATGTATGCGCGCGGCGAGTTCAAGGACGTGCTGTTCTACAAGGACGATATCGAGCGCAATCTTGAGCGGAAATACCATCCGGGCAAGTGAGAATCCGGTGGCGATGGCGCTGGCGATCCAGGTTGCCGGCACGCTATAATCGCAGCCTTCATCGCATTGGATAGACAGGCAGGACAGGGCAGTGGCCAAACTTTATTTCAGGTACTCGGCGATGAACGCCGGCAAATCGACCGCCCTGTTACAGGTCGCGCACAACTACGAAGAGCAGGGCCAGCAGGTCAAGCTCTACACGGCGGCAATCGACAACCGCTACGGCGTTGGCGTGATCACGTCGCGCCTGGGCGCGCAGCGGCCGGCCGAAATCTTTCACGTGGACACCAACTTTCTTGACCAGGTCGAGAACGTGGCGTGCCTGCTGGTGGACGAGTCGCAATTTTTGACAGCGGCCCAGGTCAGCCAGTTGCACCAGCTGGCCCAGTTGCGCGGCGTGCCCGTGATCTGCTACGGCCTGCGCAGCGACTTTCGCGGCGAGCCGTTCCCCGGCTCGGCCTATCTGCTGGCGCTGGCCGACGATATCGAGGAAATCAAGAACATCTGCACCTGCGGCAAGAAGGCGACGATGAATATCCGCGTCGACGAGCAGGGCCGCCGTATCCGCGAAGGCGAGCAGGTCAGTATCGGCGGCAACGAAAGCTACCGCCAGGCGTGCGGGCGCTGCTTCTACGCACGCTGACGCGATGCTCGGCGGCTGCAGCGCCTGGCTTCCCGCCGCCGCCTGCGCCATGGCGGCATCATCGCTCGACATCCTGATCTACCTGATTCCGTCGGCCGCGCTGGCCTTCCTGCTGTGGATCGCCTCGGCCGCCCACCCCGTCTTTTTCCTCTTTACCGCTGCCGGCACGCTGTGCCATGAGCTGGCGCATTTCTCGGTGGGCCTGCTCACCAATGCCGAACCCGTCGGGATAAGCGTGCTGCCGCGTCGCATCAAGCGGGCCAAGGGCAGCAAGGCCAACGGGCACAACTGGGAACTCGGCTCGGTCACCTTTGCCAACCTGCGCTGGTATAACGCGGCGCCGGCCGCGCTGGCGCCGCTCCTCGTGCTGTTCGTGCCACTGGGCGTGGCGTGGTGGCGAACGCGCCATGGGCTGGCATTCGAGCCGGTCGACCTGGCGTTGATGATATTTCTCGCGCCACAGTTCCTGTCGTTCTGGCCGTCGCCCGTTGACTGGAAGCTCGCCGCCCGTTCGTGGCCATGGGCGCCGCTGCTGATCCTGGCCGGTTTGGTCTGGTATTACGGCGACGCGCTGTGGATGCTTGTCAAAGGGTAAATACGGGGGCGTGAGCAGGCTTACGGCAACCTTAATTGTCAGTATTTGCGTTGCCGCAAGCGGGTCAGGCCGCCGCTTGCGCGCCGATCTACCTGTAGAATGAACCCAAAAGCGCGGTATGGCAGGTTTGCCTTGCGCCATGCCGCAACCGCAACAGGAATCCCGTTCGGAGAATCGCAGAATGAAGAAGCACGTGCTCCTCGCCGCCATGGCGTTTGCCATGTCCGCCCATGTGGTGACCGCGCAGCCCGAGAAATCCGCTGCCGTCGCAACGCCACCGGCTCCGGCCAAGCCCGCCGATTCGGCGAAGTCTGCTGCCAAGCCCGCCGGCAAATCCGCCACCCCGGCCATTCCCGCCGACATGAAGCCGATCGCCGCCCAGACCCAGGCCGCGCTGTGGGCCTCGCGCGTGCTGGGCCGCTATCACTACAGCCCGGTCCCGCTCGACGACGCGATGTCGGCCAAGATCTTCGATAAATACTTCGAAGGCCTCGACAGCGAAAAACTGTACTTCGTGCAGGCTGACCTCGACAGCTTCGGCGCCCTGCGCACGAAGATGGACGACGCCATCAACAACGAAGACCTGAGCGCGCCGTTTTCGATCTACAACATGTACCAGAAGCGCTTCGGCGAACGCATGGCGTACGCGCGTAGCCTGCTCAAGGGTAATTTCGACTTCTCGACCGAAGAAACGATGCAGTTGGATCGCGAGAAAGCATCGTGGGCCAAGAGCGAAGATGAAATCCACGATCTGTGGCGCAAGCGCGTCAAGAACGACTGGCTGCGCCTGAAACTCGCCGGCAAGGACGATAAATCGATCCGCGAAACGCTCGACAAGCGCTACGAGAACTACGTCAACCGCATCGGCAAGCTGAACAACGAAGACGTGTTCCAGATGTTCATGAACGCGTATGCGACCGCCATCGAACCGCACACCAACTATCTCGGCCCGCGCTCGGCCGACAACTTCGATATCGCGATGCGCCTGTCGCTCGAAGGCATCGGCTGCGTCCTGCAGTCGCGCGACGATTACACGATCATCCGCGAAGTCGTGCCTGGCAGCCCGGCTGAAAAATCCGGCAAGCTCAAGGTGGGCGACCGCATCGTCGGCGTCGCACAGGGCAATGCACCGTTCACCGATGTGCTCGGCTGGCGCCTGGACGACGTGGTCGCGCTGGTGCGCGGCGAAAAAGGCACCACGGTACGGCTGGACGTGATTCCTGGCGACGGCGGCGTCGATGCCAAGCACGTCAGCGTGTCGATGGTCCGCAACAAGATCAGCATGGAAGAACAGGCCGCCAAGAAGTCGATCATCAAGGTCAAGGAAAACGGCGTCGAGCGCCGCATCGGCGTGATCGCATTGCCGACCTTCTATCAAGACTTCGAAGGCCGCCGCAAGGGTGAAAAAGACTTCCGCAGCGCCACGCGAGACGTCGAACGCATCCTGGTCGAGCTCAAGAAAGACAAGGTCGACAATGTCCTGATCGACTTGCGCAACAACGGCGGCGGCTCGCTGACCGAGGCCGTCGAACTGACGGGCCTGTTCATCGACAAGGGCCCGGTCGTCATGCAGCGCACGGCGGAAGGCCGCGTCGAAGTCGAAAGCGACGTCAAGGCAGGCCTGGCGTGGGATGGCCCGATGGGCGTGCTGATCAACCGTGGTTCGGCCTCGGCGTCCGAGATTTTCGCGGCGGCGATCCAGGATTACGGCCGCGGTCTCGTCATTGGCGAGCCGAGCTTCGGCAAGGGCACGGTCCAGACGCTGATCGACCTCGACCGCTTCGCACCGGGTGAAAAAGCCCGTTATGGCGAGCTGAAGATGACGATCGCCCAGTTCTTCCGCATCAATGGCGGCACCACGCAGCTGCGCGGCGTGACGCCGGACATCAAGCTGCCGGTCATGACCGACCTCGACAGCTTTGGCGAATCGTCGTACGACAATGCGCTGCCATGGGTGGCGATCAAGCCGGCCACCTACATGCCGGCGGGCGACCTGAAAGAACTGGTGGCGCCGCTGCAGCAACGGCATGAAGCGCGTATTGCCAAGGACAAGGACTTCCAGTTCCTGCAAGAAGACATCGCCGAAGTGCTCAAGCTGCGCAAGGAAAACGTGATTTCGCTGAACGAGACCATCCGCCGCAAGGAGCGCGATACGCAGGACGCCCGCTCGAAGCTGCGTGAAGCCCGCCTGGGCGGCACGTCGGCGACGCCGGACGAACCTGTCAGCGGCCCAGGCAGCAAGGAAAAGCGCGCTGAAGCGCCGGATCCGACCAAGGCCAAGAAATCGGTGGTTGCCGTGCGCGGTACGCCACGTCAGGATGACGGTCTGCAGGCCGACGAACGCAATCTGCAGTCAGAGCTGGCAGCAGAGAAGGCGGCCAAGGATGCCAAGGACGTGATGCTGCAAGAGGCGGCCAACATCCTCGCCGACGAGGTGGGCATGCTCAAGACGGACATGCGGATGGCGTCGCGCGTGATGCCATACATGGTCGTCGCGCCAGCCGGCGGCGCTGTCAGCGCCAACGTCAAGTAAGCGTCGTACCTGAAGCGCGGCGGTATCGCGCTGACCGATCAAGGCTGCATCTCTGGATGCAGCCTTTTTCGTTGGCGCAGTCCACGTTGTTTGTTGATGGCACCGTTGGAGGTGCGGAACAATTCTTCTAGCAACCTGACCCGCCTGCAATCCTGGACCGATGGTGGATTTGTCAGTCTGGAATGCCGCGAATGCCGTGGTTGATGTCGTTTCGTTATTGGCCAGGGGCAGGACTGACGCCAAAAGCCGACACATTTTAATTCCGTGAGTCAATTTTTATTCTTTCTGGCATAGAATCTACGCTGCAAGAATTTGACCAAGGAATCGTATGGCAAGGCCAGAGAAAGTGCGTCTCGGCGAAGTATTGATGCAGCAAAAGCTGTTGAGTGAAGAGCAGCTGCAGCAGGCCCTTGCGGACCAGAAGCGCACTGGCCGCAAACTCGGGCGCGTGTTTGTCGAGAGCGGCTTCGTCACCGAGGACCAGATTTCCGGCGCACTGGCGCGCCAGCTCGATATCCCGTACATCAATCTCAAGTTCTACAACATCAACGCCGACCTGGTGCGGCTGTTGCCCGAGACCGCTGCACGCCGCTTTCGCGCGCTGGTGCTGGAAGACCGTGGCGACGCCATGCTGGTGGGCGTGTCCGATCCCACCGATCTGTTCGCCTACGACGAGATCGCGCGCCTGATCAAGAAGGGCGTCGAGCTGGCCGTGGTCAACGAGACCGAGGTGCTGGGCGCGATCGACCGCATCTACCGCCGTACCGGCGAAATCACGGGCCTGGCGCGCGAAGTCGAGGCCGACCTGGGCGACGTGTCCATTGACTTCGGCGCGCTCGCGGCCAACCCGGGGCTCGAAGAAGCGCCGATCGTCAAGCTGCTGCAATCGGTGTTCGACGATGCGGCGCAGGTGCGTGCATCGGACATTCACATCGAGCCGCAGGACGGGCGCCTGCAGATCCGCTTCCGCATCGACGGCGTGCTGCACCTGCAGACCGAGGCCGACCTGAAAGTGGCCACGCCGCTGGCGCTGCGCCTCAAGCTGATGGCCGACCTGGACATCTCCGAAAAACGTTTGCCGCAGGATGGCCGCTTTGCCGTCAAGGTGCGCAACCAGCGCATCGACGTGCGTATCTCGACGATGCCGACGCAGTACGGCGAATCGGTCGTCATGCGTCTGCTGAACCAGGGCGGCACGAATCTGCGCCTGGACGCCATCGGCATGCCGGCGCGCCTGGTCGAGCGTTTCCGCGCGATTGTCGCGCGCCCGAACGGGCTGGTGCTGGTCACCGGGCCGACCGGTAGCGGCAAGACCACGACGCTGTACAGCGCGCTGGCCGAACTCAATTCGGTCGAGAAAAAACTGATCACGGTCGAAGACCCGGTCGAGTACCGCCTGTCGGGCATCAACCAGGTGCAGGTCAACGACAAGATCGAACTGTCCTTTGCGCGCGTGCTGCGCTCGGCGCTGCGGCAAGACCCGGACATCGTGCTGGTGGGCGAGATGCGCGACCAGGAAACGGCGCAGATCGGTCTGCGCGCCGCAATGACGGGTCACCTGGTGCTCTCGACGCTGCACACGAACGACGCCGCCAGCACGCCGCTGCGCCTGATGGACATGGGCGTGCCGCGCTACATGGTCGGCGGCTCGCTGCAAGCCGTGCTGGCCCAGCGCCTGGTGCGCGTGATCTGCGAGAGCTGCACGGTCGACTACCAGCCGGCCGCGAACGAAGTCGAATGGCTGCGCTCGGAACTGAAAGAGCTCGCCGCGACCACGCGCTTCTTCCACGGCAAGGGCTGTTCACATTGCAACGGCACCGGTTACCGGGGCCGTACCGGCGTCTACGAACTGCTGGAAATGACGCGCGCCGTGACCGAGGCCGTCAACCATCCCGATCCGGGGCACTTCCTGAAAGTGGCCCAGGCCGAGATGCGCGGCGACACGCTGCGCCGCCATGCGGTGAGCCTGGCCGTGCAGGGGCGTTCGACGATCTCCGAGGCAATGCGGGTCAGTAACCAGTTCGACGATTGAGCCGGGGACCGATAAAGGATGCCATTTTTCGCCTATAAAGGCCGCGACGGACGCGGCGAGTTGCTGCAGGGCGTGCTCGAAGGCGCCGACAGCGGCGCCGTCGCCGACCAGCTGTTCGGCAGCGGCGTGACGCCGCTCGAGATCAGCGTGACCAAGCGGCGCGCGACCAGCGGCGGCGCTGGGAGCAGCGTCGGCTGGCGCGAGCGCCTGTTCGAAAAAAAGGTCACGTCGATGGACGTACAGCTGTTCAGCCGCCAGATCTACACGCTGCTGAAATCAGGCGTGCCGATCATGCGCGGACTGGCAGGGCTGCAGGAATCTGCCATCAGCACGTCGTTCGCGCGCATCATCAAGGACCTGCGCGAGTCGCTCGACGCCGGGCGCGAGCTGTCCATCGCGATGGGCCGTCACCCGGCCGTGTTCACGCCGTTCTACCTGTCGATGGTCAAGGTCGGTGAAATGACGGGGCGCCTGGAGGAGGTCTTCCTGCGCCTGTTCGACCACCTCGAATTCGATCGCGACATGCGCGAGCGCGTCAAGACGGCGCTGCGCTATCCGACCTTTGTCGTGCTCGCCATGGTGCTGGCGATGGTGGTCGTGAATATTTTCGTGATCCCCAAGTTTGCCTCGGTGTTCCAGTCGTTTGGCGCCGAACTGCCCCTGATGACGCGCGTGCTGCTGACGACCTCGCAGTTCACCATCGCCTGGTGGCCGGCGCTGGCCGGCGTGACTGTCGCGTCCATCGTCGGCTTCAAAACCTGGACCCGCACCGCAAACGGCAAGTTGATCTGGGACCGCGTCAAGCTGCGCCTGCCGGTTGCCGGCAAGATCATCCACAAAGGGACGATGGCGCGTTTCGCGCGGAGCTTCGCGCTGTCGCTGCGCAGCGGCGTACCGATCGTGCAGGCATTGACGGTGGTGTCGCAGACGGCGGACAACGCCTATCTCAGTTCGCGCATCGACCAGATGCGCGACGGCGTTGAGCGCGGCGAGAGCATCCTGCGCACGTCGACCGCTGCGAATGTGTTTACGCCGATCGTCCTGCAGATGATCGCCGTGGGCGAGGAAACCGGTTCGATCGATGACCTGATGGATGAGATCGCCCTGATGTACGAGCGCGAAGTCGACTATGAGCTCAAGACACTCTCGAGCCAGATCGAGCCAATCCTGATCACTTTCCTGGGCGTCATGGTGCTCATACTTGCACTGGGTATTTTCCTGCCGATCTGGGACCTGGGGCAGGCGGCATTGCATCCGAAATAACACGGGGTTGCGGGAGAGTGTTGTGTAATGGCACCAAAATCAGGGTTGCCAGGTGGAAAAGTCGCACTACCTCAAAATACTTTGTGGAAAGTTCTTCATGGATATCGAAATTTCCTAGGGTCAATGTAGAATTCTTTATGCGCTCTCTGCCGTCAGGCCTGGATGGGGGCGAAGATATCAGGAGGATCGGTCCACGGCGTGCCTGGTGCACCGGTCCTCGATCACACAGTCGGAAGGATTTTCATCCTTTCAATCATACGGAGAGTAGCGATGAACAAAGGTTTCAACAAAGGCGCGCAAGGCGGTTTCACCCTGATCGAACTGATCGTCGTGATCGTCATCCTGGGCATTCTGGCAGCAACGGCGCTGCCTAAATTCGCCAGCCTGAGCGGCGACGCCCGTGTTGCGTCGCTGCAGGGCGCCCGTGGTGCCCTGAGCGCCGCGTCGTCGATGTTGCGTGGCAAATTCCTGATTACCAATGCTACCGACATCGTTGTCGAAGGCGAGACCATCAAGATGGTCAATGGCTACCCAAGCGTGGCCACGATCGGCGCGGCAGCGGGCCTGAGCAGCAAGGACTACAAGTCGGCAATCAATGGTCAGACCGTCACGTTCACGCCGTTGAACATGCCTGCCACCCTGGATGCGACCTGCAACGTGCGCTATACCGAAGCAACCGCCGCAGTGCCAGCACCGGAAATCGCAGTGACCAGCGGCAAGTGCGAATAAGCGCCATCATTTGACCGAAAAGGCGCTGCCGCGGCAGCGCCTTTTTTATGGCGCCGGCGTCGTCCACCGCCGATTGCGCCATGGGCCGCTGGACCCGGTGACGAAATCGGTGGTTTGCTAGCCACACGCCGGCGATTACTTCACGCATCCTGCGTCTTTTTGTAATTGCCCCCAATCACTCTTGTCTATAATCAAGAAATTGTCGGTAACGACCCATAGTGCGACCTGATTGCGGCCTGCATGCGTTTGTTTAAGAAATCCAAGAAAAAAAATGGCTGGCTGAGTTTTGCCATCGCCGGCGACAATGTGTTCGTTGCGAGCGTGGCGAAGACGCCCGGCGCACAGCCGACCGTGCTTGCCGTCCAGGCCGCCACCGGCGTATCGCGCGATACGATCGACAAGCTGGCGGGCGACGCGCAGGCAGCAGGGCGCCACTGCACCACGCTGCTCACCGGCGGTGACTACCAGATCCTCAACGTCGAAGCGCCCAGCGTGCCGCGCGACGAAATGAAAACAGCGATGCGCTGGCGCCTGAAAGACGTCCTCGACTTTCCTGCCGCCGAAGCGACCATCGACGTGCTCGACATTGCGCTGGACGCCAACTCGCGCGCGCAGCAATCGGTGTTCGTCATCGCGGCGAAAAACAGCATCATCGCGCCGCGCCAGAAACTGTTCCTGGACGCCAAGGTCGAACTGGCGGCCATCGATATCCCGGAAATGGCCCAGCGCAATGTGTCGGCCATGCTCGAGCCGGAGGGCCGTGGCATTGCCATGCTGTCGTTCGGTGACGATGGCAGCCTGCTGACGGTGTCCTACCGGGGCGAGCTGTACCTGTCGCGCCGCTTCGATGTCACGCTGGCGCAATTGCTTGAGCCCGACCACGACCGCAAGCACGCGAGCTTCGACAAGATCACGCTCGAACTGCAACGCTCGCTCGACCATTTCGAGCGCCAGTATTCGTTCATCAGCGTCGCCAAGCTCATTCTCGGCCCATCGGCCGTGACGGGGCTCGACGAGTACCTGTCCAGCAATCTGTACACGCCAGTGGAAACGCTGGACCTGGCGAGCCTGTTCGACCTGTCGCGCACGCCCGAGCTGGCCGACCTGGCGCAGCAGCAGCGCTTCTTCCTGGCCATCGGCGCCGCGCTGCGGGACGGGGAGGGCGCATGAGCCAGCAAATCAATCTGTTCAATCCGGCGTTCCAGCCGCAAAAACACGTGCTGTCGGCAGCGCAGCTGGCGCTGGCCGCCGGCGTGGTCGTCGTCGGCATCGCCGGCCTGGCCCTGATGGGGAGCCTGCGGACGGCCGAACTGCAGCAGCAGGCGGATGCCGGTGCGGTGCAGCTCGACAAGCGGCAAGCACGCCTGGCCTCGGTCAACACCGAATTCGTGCCGCGCGCGAAAGACGCGACGATGGCGGACCAGCTGCTTGGCGCCGACCGCAAGCTGGCCGCCATGCGCCATGTATCGGGCGCGCTGGCACGGGGCGAGCTGGGTGACACGAACGGCTTCGGCGGCTACTTCAAGGCGCTCGCGCGCCAGAGCATGCCGGGGCTGTGGCTGACCGGCGTGACGGTCGACGCGGGTGGCGCCCAGATCGGCATCCGCGGCCGTGCCATGGACCCGGCCATGGTGCCTGGCTACCTGAATCGCCTGACGAGCGAGCCCCTGATGCAGGGTAAGTCGTTCGCCAGCCTGCAAATTGGCGAAGCGGCGCCGCTGCCGTTGCCGGCAGCGGCGCCCGGCGCGGACGGCCAGCCCGTCACCCGCGCAGCACCGTATGTCGAATTCAGCCTGCAGTCGGTCGCCGAGGAGCCCCGGCCATGAGCGCATCGATCAAGCAGCGCGTGCTCCAGCTTGCGGCGCGGATCGACGCCCTGTCGCTGCGCGAGCGCGGCATGGTGTTCGGCGCCACCATCGCCGTGCTGGCGTTTGCCGGGCACACGGTCGTGCTGGCGCCGCAGGACGCAAAACAGGCGGCGCTGCGCACGCAGATCGAGCAGCAGCAGTCTGCGATCGCCGCCATCGATGGCGAGATCACGGCGCGCGTGGAGGGTTCCCGGATCGACCCCGACGCCCAGGCGCGCACGCGCCTGAACACGATGCAGCAAGAGATGGGGCAACTGGGCAGCGAGCTGCTGGCGCTCGAACACGGCCTGGTGCCACCCGAGCGCATGGGGCCTCTGGTCGAAGGCATCCTGCGCGCCAACGGCCGCCTCAAGCTCGTCTCGATGCGCACGTTGCCGGCCGAACCCCTGGCTGCACCGGGCGCCGCATCGGCAGCACCGGCAGCGCCGGCAACACCTGCAGCCACGGTGGGGGGCGACGTGCCCTTGCTGTACCGGCACGGCGTCGAGGTCACGGTGCGCGGCAACTACCTCGACATGGTCGACTACATGAGCACACTCGACGCGATGCCGACGCGGATGTTCTGGGGCCGCGCCCAGCTCGACGTCGAAACCTATCCGACCGCGCGCCTGACGCTCACGCTGCATACGCTCAGCCTGGACCGACAATGGATGAAGCTGTGAAGAACCTGACCAAGACCGTGCTGGCATGCCTTGCGCTGTGCCAGCCGCCTGCCTTTGCGCAGCCGCTGCAGGACCCGACCCGCCCGCCGGCCGGCATGGACCGGATCGCGCTCGATCCGGCCGTGCAGCGCGACGTCCCGCGCCTGCAGTCGGTGCTGATCGCGCCGCATGCGGGCGGGCGCCACGTGGCCGTCATCGACGGCGAAACGCTGCGCCTGGGCGAGAGCTACAAGGGCGCACGGATCACGAGTATCAAGCCTGGCGAGGTGATCCTCGTGCGCGGCAACGCGCGCCAGGTGCTGCGCATGGATGCACCGCTGTCCGGCATGACGCCGGTTGCCCGCTAACCGATGAAGTACGTACCCACCATGACACCCAAGTTTGTAAAGGCGCCGCGCGCGCTGGCCGTGGCGCTTGCCGTCACCGTGCTCCTTGGCGGCTGCCAGAGCGCGCCACAGAACGCCACCTATGACGCGATCACGAAAGAGCTGACGAAAGCCAGCACCCAGCAGGGCGCCCGTCCTGCAGTGGACGATGCGGTGGCCAATGCGCTGCTGCCGCCAGCGGCAACGCTGGCCAGCCAGCTGCCCAAGGCCAGGCCGGCGCTGGAAGAGCGCTTCAATGTCGCCTTCAACAACGTGCCGGCGCAGCAGTTCTTCCGTTCGATCGTGGCCGGCACCCGCTATAACATGCTCGTGCACCCGGACGTGACGGGCAATATCAGCGCCAACCTGAAAGACGTGACGCTGGTCGAAACGCTGGAAGCGGTGCGCGACATGTATGGTTACGATTACAAGATCGACGGGGCCCGCATCGCGATCCGCCCTCTGACGATGCAGACCCGCATGTTCCATGTGAATTACCTGACGGCGCAGCGCAGCGGCAGTTCCAACCTGCGCGTGTCCTCCACGTCGGTGGCCGACGCCGGCAATGGCAACAACAATAACAACAATAACAACGGTGGCGGCAACAACGGCGGCCAGAACAACGGCAACCAGAACGGCAACAACGGCAACAACAACGGCAATAACGGCAACGGCCAGACCCAGATCAACAGCACCGATGTACGCACGCGCTCGGACAATGATTTCTGGGGCGACCTGAAGCTGTCGATTGCCGCCATCGTCGGCTCGACCGAAGGCGGCCGCAGCGTCGTCGTCAGCCCGCAATCGGGCGTGCTCGTGATCCGCGCGATGCCGGACGAATTGCGCAACGTCGACGCCTACCTGAAGGCCACGCAGTTGTCGGTCGACCGCCAGGTGATCCTGGAAGCCAAGATCCTCGAGGTGGAACTGAACGACAGCTTCCAGAGCGGCATCAACTGGGCCTCGTTCGCATCGTTCCGCGGCTCGCACGCCAACCGCGTTTCGGGTGGCCTGATCTCGCCCGGCGCCAACCTGGCGCCACTGCCGTACACGGGCGGCCAGCCGGCCGTCATCAACAGCGGCCAGGGCCTCGCGGCCAGCACCGGCTTCTCGCTGTCGAACGCCGCGACGGCGGCCGGCTCGCTGTTCGGCTTCGCGTTCCAGACGAATAACTTCGCGGCGCTGATCACGTTCCTCGAGTCGCAGGGCAGTGTGCACGTGCTGTCGAGCCCCCGCATCGCCGCGGTGAACAACCAGAAGGCCGTGCTCAAGATCGGCACCGATGAATTCTTTGTCACCGGTGTGACCAACAACATCACGACCGGCGACAACGGCAGCATCGTCAGCCCGAGCGTGACAGTGCAGCCGTTCTTCTCCGGCGTCGTGCTCGACGTGACGCCGCAGATCGACGCCAGCGGCAACATCCTGCTGCACGTGCACCCGTCGGTCAGCCAGGTCACGACCGTCAACAAGGATGTCGACCTGGGTTCGGGCGGCACGCTGCGCTTGCCGCTGGCGGCATCGAGCACGTCAGAGCTCGACAGCATCGTGCGCGGCCGCAACGGGCAGGTGGTTGCCATCGGCGGCTTGATGCGCCAGGCGTCCACCGGCGACACCGACCAGCTGCCGGGCGCGGACAAGATTCCGCTCCTGGGCAACCTGTTCCGCAACAAGAACCGGACCAACCAGAAGCGCGAGCTGGTCGTGTTGATCAAGCCGACCATCGTCGAAGGCGCCAGCGACTGGAGCGAAGACATGATGGATGCGAGCCGCCGCATCGAGCAGCTCGATCCCCGTATGCGAGGGCGTGACTGATGTACGCGGCGCATTTTGGCCTGCGCGAGCTGCCCTTCGGGATCACGCCGGACACCAGCTTCTTCTTCGGCAGCCCGCGCTCGCAGGAAGCCCTCAACACGCTGCTGGTCGCGGCGCGCAGCGGCGAAGGCTTCATCAAGATCACGGGCGAAGTCGGCACCGGCAAGACACTCCTGTGCCGCAAGTTCATGGCGACGCTGGGGGAAGGGTTTGTCACGGCCTATATCCCGAACCCGTATCTCGAGCCGCGCACCTTGATGCTGGCGCTGGCCGACGAACTGGAGATCGTGCTTGAACGCGATGTCGACCAGCACCAGCTACTCAAGGCAATCAACCTGCGCCTGCTGCAACTGGCGGCGCAAGACCTGCGCGTCGTGCTGTGCCTGGACGAAGCGCAGGCGATTCCCGTCGACAGCCTGGAAGCCCTGCGGCTGCTGACGAACCTGGAAACGGAAAAGCGCAAGCTGCTGCAGATCGTCCTGTTCGGCCAGCCCGAACTCAATCGCAAGCTGCAGCTCGATTCGATCCGCCAGCTGGCCCAGCGCATCACGTTCCACTATCACCTGGGGCCTTTGAACCGCGACGACATCGATTTCTATGTGGCGCACCGGCTGCGCGTGGCCGGCTTCACCGGCGCGCGGCTGTTTTCCAGCGCCGCGATCCGCAGCCTGTACAAGGCCAGCGGCGGCGTGCCGCGCCTGGTCAACATCATGGCGCACAAGGCGATGATGCTCAGTTACGGGCAGGGCAAGCAGCAGGTCGCGGGCGGGCATGTCGCGATTGCCGCGCGTGACACGGTGGGCGTCGGGCGCGCGATCCGCCAGTGGCTGACGGGTGGCGCAGTCGTCATGGGTGCGCTCGGTGTGTTCGCCTGGGTGGTGGCGCCATGAGCCTGATTAACACGATGCTCAAGGACCTCGATGCGCGCGCCGGCCAGCCCGGCGCGGCGCCGCTGCCCGCTGACGTGCGACCGGTGACTGCACCCGAGCGGCGTGGGCCGGTGCTGCGCGCGGCGCTGGTCGGTGGCGCGCTGCTGGCGATCGGTGCAGGTGTCGCCGGCTGGAAGACGATGCAGACGGCGCCTGCGCCGACAGCGGCGCCTGCCGTGCTGGCGGCTGCGCCAGTCCCGGCACGCACGGCGGTGGTGGTGGACATGCCGGCGGCAGCGCCGGTGCAGGTGGTCGATGTGGCGCCAGCCGTGCTGGCACCGGAACCGACACCGGAACCATCACCGGAACCAGAACCAGCACCGGCAGCCAAACCTGTTGCGCCGGTCAACAAGCCGCCAAGTGCCAAGCCCGCGCCACGCACGGTGTCCGTGGCGAAGGCTGTGCCGGCGGCGCCGGTTGCCGGCCGCACCGCCACGCCGTCGCAACGTGCCGAAAACGCCTACCGGCGTGCCCTTGGCGTGCTGGAAGACGGCCGCGTGACCGAGGCGATCGCCACGCTGCAGGCGGGCCTGCAGATCGATCCGCGCCACGAAGCTGCGCGCCAGACGCTGGTTGGCCTGCTGATCGAAGCGGGCCGTCCGGACGATGCGATGCGCCAGTTGCAGGCCGCGCTCGCAATCGACGCGCGCCAGCCGGCGCTGGCGATGCTGCTGGCGCGCCTGCAGCTCGAACGGGGCGGGCCGGCCATCGAGACCCTGATGCGCACGCTGCCCTATGCAGCGGGCAACGGCGAGTACCACGCATTCCTGGCCGGCGTGCTGCAGCGAGAGGGTCGTGTGCATGAGGCGGCGGACCATTACCAGGCCGCGCTCAAGCGCTCGCCCGGCAATGGGGTGTGGTGGATGGGCCTGGGCATCGCGCTGCAGGCCGACAAGCGCGACGCCGAAAGCCGCGCTGCCTTCATGCAGGCGCAGGCCAGCGGGACGCTGGCGCCCGAACTGCAGGCCTTCGTCGAACGCCGGCTGGGACAACTCGGTCGTTGAGGCCGCCGCCGGGGAGGGCGGGCATGGTAAAGTGTCATGCCTGCGCAGGTACCCCTGCGCGGTTCCCCGGTCAACGAGCGTGACCCAATAACAGTACCCCGGGTGTCCCATGAACTTGTTCGAACATTTGGCCTTGCTGGCCGTGCTGGTGCTTGCGGCGGGCTTCCTGTCGCTCACCGAAATCTCGCTGGCAGGCGCCCGCAAAATCAAACTCAAATTGCTGGCCGAGGCGGGCGACGACCGTGCCCGCAAGGTCATGGCGCTGCAGGCGCATTCCGCCGACTTCTTCGCCGCCTCGCAGCTTGGCCTGAACGCCATTGCCATCCTCGGCGGTATCCTGGGTGAAGGGGCGCTGCGCCCGTTCTTCCTCGAGTGGCTGTCGGTGTTCTACACGGGCCCGGGCCGCGAAAACATCGCCTTCACGCTGTCGTTCGTGTTCGTCACCACGCTGTTCGTGCTGTTCTCGGACCTGATGCCAAAGCGCCTGGCCTTGATCTCGCCCGAGACGACGGCGATGGCGGTGATCCGCCCGGTGCTGTTTGTCATCCGCCTGTTCAAGCCGTTTTCGTGGACGCTGAACGTGATCGCCAACGGCTTGTTCAAGCTGTTTGGCATCAATATGACGCGCGAAGACCGCATTACGTTCGATGAAATCTCGGCGGTGGTCGAAGCGGGCGCGCAGGCCGGCGTGCTGCAGAAGCAGGAGCAGCACTTCATCGAGAACGTGTTCGAACTCGAGTCGCGCGCCGTGACGTCGACCATGACGACGCGCGAGAACATCGTGTTCTTCGACCTGACCGAGCCCGAAGAGAGCGTGCGCCAGAAGATCGCTGCGCATTCGCTGTCGAAATTTCCCGTCTGCGATGGCGTGATCGACCGCGTGGTCGGCTATGTCGACACGCGCGACATCCTGGTGCGCCTCTTGAACAACCAGTCGCACTTTCACCTGAGCGAATCGACGATCCGCACGGTCTTGATCATCCCGGACAGCCTGACGCTGTCCGAGCTGCTGGACCGCTTCCGCTCCAGCAAGGAGACCTTCGCGGTCGTGATCAACGAGTATGCGTTCGTCGTCGGCGTGATCACGCTGTCGGACATCATGGTGACCGTGATGGGGCGCTGGGGCAGCCCGCTGGAAGCCGACCAGCAGACGATGCAGCGCGAAGACGGCTCGTGGCTGATTGACGGTAGTACCCCAGTGGCCGAGATGAAGCGCGTGATCGACCTGCAGTCGCTGCCCGAAGAAGAGCGCTACGAGACGGCGGCCGGCTTCATGATGTTCATGCTGCGCAAGGTGCCCAAGCAGACCGACAGCGTCGAGTACGAAGGCATGCGCTTCGAGGTGCTCGACGTCGACCACCACCGTATCGACCAGATACTGGTCAAGCGCCTCGACCCGGGACAGAAGGCGCTCGGGGCGGCGACGCCTGCCGCCCACTAGGTATCGGCGAAACTGCGCTTACAACTGTACGAGACGCTCCAGCGCAAGCTGCAGCGTCTCGTCTTTTTTCGCGAAGCAGAAACGTACCACGTGCGACTCCTTCGGCTGGCTGTAGAACGCCGAGACGGGAATGGCGGCGACCTTGATCTCGCGCGTGAGCCATTCGGCAAACGCTGCTTCGTTCAGATCCGAGATCGCGTCGTAGCGCACGCACTGGAAGTACGTGCCATCCGATGGCAACAGCGTGAAGCGCGACGCCGCCAACCCGGCGCGGAACAGGTCGCGCTTGGCCTGGTAGAACGCCGGTAAATCGTGCCATGGCGCCGGGTCTTGCAGGTAGGCGGCAATCGCGTGCTGCATCGGCGCGTTGACGCAAAAGACGTTGTACTGGTGGACCTTGCGAAACTCGACCATCAACGCCGCCGGCGCGGCGACGTAGCCGATCTTCCAGCCGGTGACGTGGAAGGTCTTGCCGAAGCTCGAGACGACGAATGCGCGTTCGGCCAGTGCAGGATGGCGCGCTACCGAGGCATGCGGCTCGCCGTCGAACACCATGTGTTCATACACCTCGTCGGACAGTACCAGGATCTGCGTGTCCTGCACGATCGCCACCAGTGCGTCGAGATCGGCCTGGCGCAGGATCGTGCCGGTCGGGTTGTGCGGCGTGTTGATGACGACCATGCGCGTGCGCGGCGTGACCGCTGCCCGCACGTCGGCCCACTCAACGCGGTAGCCATCGGCGTCCAGCCGCATCGTCACCGGCACCACGACGCCACCGGCCAGTGCAATGGCCGGCGCGTAGCAATCGTAGGCCGGCTCGATCACGATCACCTCATCGCCCGGATGCACGACGGCCAGGATCGCCGACTGGATGGCCTGACTGGCGCCGGCGGTTACAGTGATGTCGGTATTCGCATCGTAGCGATGGCCGTAGGTGGTCTCGATCTTGGCGGCAATCGCCTGGCGCAACCCCAGCAGGCCGGTCATCGGCGGATACTGGTTATGGCCGGCGCGCATTGCGTCGCTCACCAGCTCGACCAGGGCCGGGTCGCACGCGAAATCGGGGAAACCCTGGCCCAGGTTGACGGCGCCATGGTCGATGGCCAGTTGCGACATGCGGGTGAACACGGTGGTGCCGACGTGCGGCAGGCGGGAGACCAGCGGTGGAAGGCTCATGAATGCATCCTGATCGAAAGCAATTGGGGTAAAACCTTATTTTAGCGTGCCTTCGGCCCTGGCCTGGCGCCACGTGGCGACCCACACTTCCGGCAGCATGATGCGAAACAGACCCGCCTGCGCCGTCTTGCGGCCGAGCTTGAGCAACGCCTTGTCCTTGCTGATCAGGATCGACGCGCCGGCATCGCGCGCGAGCTCCATGAATTTCTGGTCGTCGCGGTCGGTGCACACTGGCAGGCGGATCGCTTTCGAATCGACGTCAACGAGGCGCAGCAGGGCGTCGAAGCGGGCGGCGGCGGCCAGGCGGCTGTCGTCGTCCAGCGGCAGGTGCTGGTAGTGCAGCACGGCCAGGTATTCGGCGCGGCAGTCGGCGCGCGTGATGGCGTCGATCTCCTTCGCCTCGATGGCGGCGAGCAGGTCGGCCCAGCGCGGATCGTGGAACACGAACAGGTCGAGCAGCACATTGGTGTCGATGACGATGGGTTGGGCTGGAGCGGTTATCATGTCGGTTGTTTATTTATGGAAAAGTTTCGTACGGCCATGCTGATTGTCCTGTCTCCTGCCAAGTCCCTCGATCTCGAATCGCCCCTCACCACGCCGCACCAGTCCACACCCGATTTCATTGCCCATGCGGGCGAACTGATCGAGGTCCTGCGCGGCCATTCGCCCGCCTCGATCAGCGAACTGATGGATCTGTCCGATGCACTGTCGATGCTCAACGTCGGGCGCTATGCCCACTGGGACGCCGATCATGGACAAGCGCGGCCGGCGATCATGTCGTTCAATGGCGACGTGTACACGGGCTTTGATGCGCGCACGCTGAACACGGAGGCGCTGACGTTTGCCCAGCGCCATGTGCGCATCCTGTCGGGCCTTTATGGCGTGCTGCGGCCGCTCGACCAGATGCATCCGTATCGCCTGGAAATGGGCACCAGGCTGGCCACCCCGCGCGGCAAGGACCTGTATGCGTTCTGGGGCGAGACGATCACCGCCGCCCTGAACCAGCAACTGGCAGAGAACGGCTCGACGGCGCTGGTGAACCTGGCCTCGACCGAGTACTTCAAGTCGGTCAAGCCCAGGCTGCTGGCCGCGCCCGTCATCGAACCCGTGTTTCAGGACTGGAAAAACGGTAACTACAAGATCATCTCGTTCTACGCCAAGCGGGCGCGCGGGATGATGGCGCGCTATGCCACCGAGAACGGCATCACCGATCCGGAGGGGCTCAAGGACTTCGATGTCGACGGCTATGCCTTCGAACCGGCGGCGTCAAACGAGCGCGCGTGGGTGTTCCGGCGCCGCATCGCAGTGTAGGGCAGACACGACAAAGGCGCCGCGTGGCGCCTTTGTTCTTTGACGAACCCGGCGCTTACTGCACCGCATCCTTCGGCGCCGCCTTGGCGCCACCTTTGGACCAGAACTTCCACCACGGCGCATCGCCGCGGGCGTTCGGATTCAGGAAGTAGCTGTCCGGATAGTTCAGCGCGAACACACGCTGCGTATCGTCGCGCAGCAGCGGCATGCCGAGCTTGTCGTACGAGCGGATCATGATGAACAGCGCTTCTTCGCGTG
>Ga0308158_10000798_pt1 | contig 41825 bp, 30 predicted proteins | sample PhyBR2_FD_201038 | JGI IMG/M metagenome (GOLD analysis project Ga0308158, IMG submission 201038) | Phyllosphere microbial communities from UC Gill Tract Community Farm, Albany, California, United States - DLSLB.R2 | ecosystem: Host-associated > Plants > Phyllosphere > Unclassified | place: USA... | reverse complement strand
ACACCGATCGCCATCAGATCCAGGACCTGAATGTCACCAGCCAGTTGCACGGCGACTTCACCGCCGCGCATCAGGACGGCGACAACGGCCGTGTCGTCGCCACCGACACCCAGAAGAACACCGTCTACGGGCTGGCCCGCAACGGCGTTGGAGCCATCGAGGAGTTCCTGGTGCAGCTCGGCGAGCACTTCACCGGAGAATTCGACTGGATCACCGGAGGCCGCTGGGCAGCCCAGCAGTTCTTCTGGGACCGCATCAACGACCACGACCACGCCTTCTCGCAGAACAAGTCCGAGGTCCGCACCGCAGTGCTGGAAATCGACGCACAGGGCAAGAAGTCGATCGTTGCTGGTCTTGAAGACCTCACGGTCCTGAAGTCCACGGGCAGCGAATTCCACGGCTTCCCACGGGACAAGTACACCACCTTGAAGGAAACCACGGACCGCATCCTTGCCACCGACGTGACCGCACGCTGGCGCTACACCGAGGAGGCTGTCACCGAAGGCATCGACTTCGACGGAGTATATGCCTCGGTGCGCAACCTGCTGCTGACCCACTTCGCGCAGACCCACTCCTACGCACTGCAGCAGACCATGTTCCAGATGGGCCAGGCAGTGCTTGAAGCCCATCCGGAAATCGCTGAGATCAAGATGTCCCTGCCGAACAAGCACCACTTCCTCGTGGATCTGGAAGCCTTCGGCCAGGACAACCCCAACGAGGTCTTCTTCGCTGCCGATCGTCCCTATGGCTTGATCGAAGCGACCATCACCCGTGAAGGCACCGAGGCGAATCACCCAATCTGGGCCAATATCCCGGCATTTATCTAACCTGACAGCGTTGAGGGTGTGCCGGTGCGGACACACCGGCACACCCTTGGCAGCGACTGACGTAGGAGGTCAGCCTTGAGCGCTACACCTGATGAATCTACCAAAGCCATCCGGCCTGAGGACGCAAAACTTTCCGTCGGGAAGAGTTTTGCCTATGGCTTGCAGCATGTTTTGACTATGTACGGCGGCATCATCGCCCCACCACTGATCATTGGCAACGCAGCTGGCGTCTCACCGGCAGAGATCGGTCTCTTGGTAGCGTGCTGCCTCTTCGTTGGCGGACTGGCCACTATTCTGCAAACCGTCGGCATCCCGTTCTTCGGAGCGCAACTGCCACTGGTTCAGGGCACGTCCTTCGCGTCCGTGGCCACGATGGTGGCCATCGTCAATGGTGGCGGGGGTATCCAGGCGGTCTTCGGCGCCGTGCTGGTCGCAGCGCTCATCGGCTTCCTCATTGCCCCGTTCTTCGCACGAATTATCCGCTTCTTCCCGCCGGTAGTCACCGGCGTGGTCATCACGATGATCGGCATCTCGCTGACCCCGGTGGCCGCCAACTGGGCCATGGGCGGGGACGCCAAGGCCGATGACTACGGTTCGTTGTCAAACATCGGGCTGGCCGCTGGAACGCTCCTGGTAGTCCTGCTGCTGTCCAAGGTCGGCAATGCCGCGATCTCCCGGATGTCGATCTTGCTGGCCATCGTGCTGGGCACGGTAGCTGCAGCGTTGCTGGGCATGGCGGATTTCTCCCAGGTCGGGAACGGCGCGATTTTCGCCTTCCCGCAGCCGCTGGCCTTCGGCATGCCGGTGTTTGAAATCGGCGGCATCATTTCCATGACCATCGTGGTGCTGGTGATTTTGACGGAAACGACCGCGGATATCCTCGCGGTGGGCGAGATTGCCGGGTCAAAGATTGATTCCAAGCGCATCGCCAACGGCCTTCGCGCCGACATGGCTTCCTCCGCTGTGGCACCGATCTTCAATACCTTCACCCAGTCGGCCTTCGCCCAGAATGTCGGACTGGTGGCCATCACCGGCATCACCAGTCGTTTCGTGGTGGCAGCCGGTGGCGGCATCCTGGTGGTGCTCGGACTGTTGCCGGTCCTCGGACGCGTGGTCGCGGCCATCCCGACTCCGGTGCTTGGCGGCGCAGGCATCGTGCTCTTCGGCACGGTAGCGGCCTCGGGAATCCGAACTTTGTCCAAGGTGAAGTACGACGGCATGAACCTGGTGATTGTCGCGGCCTCGATTGCCTTCGGCTGCATTCCAATCGTGAAAACTGACTTCTACGCAGGATTCCCGACTTGGTTTGAGACCATCTTCCATTCCGGAATTTCTTCAGCGGCCATCATGGCGGTACTCCTGAACTTGCTGTTCAACGAATTCACTTTCGGAAATACCAAGAATGCTTCGGTGTTCTCAGCGGCACCGCCGCGGATGGTCAAGCGGGACGAAATCTGTGGCTTGATCGAAGGAGATCATTTTGAAAACGGCAAGCTGATCGACAAGGAAGGCTACGAAATTCCTGTCGTCTCGCCGGATGAATTCGAGAAGATTCAAACCGGGCAAATCCAGATGCCCCTGCCAAAACTGAATCAGCCTGGCCTAGAGCACTGATAACTTGGGATGCAGCCGACAGAATCATCTGTCGGCTGCATCTTTTTGTGAACCGTGGATCAGTTGATGAACACGTTGTTTATGGCGTCATTGGTCTTGTCCAACGTGGACGCCGGCTTGCGATTGGCCCATAGATCTTCCATCGCCGGAATGATCAGGGCGGTCACATCGGCGCCATAATCGGTCACTGGCAAGTAGAACGTATTGCCTTCTTTCACAGGACCGGTAAATGCCTCTGGATCCAATCCCTGTTCCGCATAGATCTTCGAAGTTATCTCGGTTGCATCCCGCCGCGAGGGGAAAACAACGCCCGCCTTGGCAACGATGGTTTGGCATTTCTCACCGGCCATATAGGCCACCCAACGAGACGCGGCTTCAGGATTGTCGCTGTTTTTCACCACTGAGTCGGCGAGGCCGTTGATGGCGGACTTGCTCGTCCCATCCGGGCCCTTGGGCAAACGGGCTGCGCCGATCTTCGTTTCACCCGAGGCATACGAGGCGTTCATCCAGGCCCCATCGGTGACCATGGCAACCGAACCAGAGGTAACCTGTCCGATCACGCCATCGGCAGAGTTGAACTGGCCGTAGCGTGGCATGAACCCCTTGTCTGAGAGGCCGAAATACCAGTCGAGGGTCTCATGGATTTTTGGATCATCGTAGTTGTAGTGGGTTCCCCACAACGGCTGGTTTGTTGCTTGCCACCCATTGGTAGCCGCGAAGCCGGCCCACTGCGATTGTCCAGCGTTATCCCCGCCGGCGCTGGACAGCCCGAGGCCGTACACCTTGACGTTGTTCTTGTCGAAGCCTGGCTCGTCGCCGCGCACTCCATTCGCGTCAATGCTCAAGTGTGCAACGAGCTTCTCAAAACTGCCGCCGTCGGACGGGCTCCATTGGGAATTGGAGACATCTTCAGCCTTAACACCGGCTTTGGCGAAGATCTTCTCGTTGTAGTACACAGCGATGGTGTCCCAATCCTTGGGCATGCCGTACTGCTTGCCGTCTTGCCCGGTCCACAGGTCCTTGAGCCCGTCCTGGAAGGCGCCTTGGTCCACCCCTTGGATGTCCTTGAAACCATCGAGGGGAGCCAGAACATCCAGAGAAACGAATTGCGGATACTTCGACACGTGGTTGGTAAAGGCATCGGGTCCTGTGCCGGCAATGAAGCTCGCGGTGAGCTTGCTCCAGTAGTCATCCCAGCCGTACTGGGTGATCTTGACCTTCAGCTCGGGATTCTCTTTTTCAAACTGGGTGGCGCATTTTTGGTACGCCGGCAGCTGGCTGGTGTCCCACAGCCAGTAGTCGATGGTGTTGGAGGACGAAGAATTCTCGACGTCAGCGGCGCATCCTGTCAGAGCCAACGCAGCGGTGGCGAGCACCGCAGCCATACGGCGTCCGCGGGTGGAGGAACGAAGTTGAGTGGGTTTCATGACAATCTCCTATTTGATGCCGCTGAAGCCGATGGAGTTAACGATGCGCTTGGCGAAGACGCCGAAGAGAACAATCATTGGCAGTGCCGCGATGAGCGTTGCAGCCATAAGCCCGGCCCAGTCAGTTCCCGATTGTGGAGACTGGGAACGGAAGACGCCCAAGGCGACGGTGAGCACCCGCGACGAATCCGTGTACGAGACCATCAAGGGCCAGAAGTAGTCATTCCACGAAGTGATGTAAGTCAGGATTCCCAGGGTGGCAATTGGCGAACTGGACATCGGAAGAACCACGCGGAAGAAGATCCCCACCTTGGAGACTCCATCAAGCAAAGCAGCCTCTTCGATTTCCTTGGGCACATTCAGGAAGAACTGCCGGAAGAAAAATACCGCAAAAGGGGTCATGAACATGGTGGGCAGCGCAATTCCCACAAGGTTGTCGATCAGGCCTAGTTGCTTGATCAAGACAAAGTTTGGCAGCAGGGTGAAAATCGAGGGAACCATCAGGCCGCCGATGAAAATGGCAAAAACCTTGTCTCGTCCAGGCCAGGTCAAGCGGGAAAAAGCGAAGGCTGCCATCGCGGAGAACGCCAATTGGCACACGGTGATAAGTGTTGAGACAAATACCGAGTTCAGCAGGTACCGCCAGAAATTCAGCTGCGTGCCCGACCCGCCTTCGGCAATTGCCTGCTCCGTGTCCTGCAGGCCCAATACCCGCTCAAAGGCGCCCAGGGTGAATTCTGGCGGCAACCAGGAAGCCGGATTGGCCTGCAGCCCGGGATTGGTGGACAGTGCGGTGCGCAGCATCCAATAGAAGGGGAACAGGGTGACGATAATGACCAGGATCATGACCGCCCAGGCCACAATTCGTCCCGGCGAGACCTTCCGGCGATTATTTGTAGGCTTTGGTGCCACATCCATCGCTGCGCGTCGAGCTGTTGTCGTTGTCATGGTGAACCGCCGTTAGTTCATGTCGCTAGACCCGGCGCGGGTCAAGCGGAATTGGATGAAGGTGATGATGCCTAGCACGAGAAGCAGGGCTACAGACATGGCCGAGGCATATCCAAACTGGAAACGTCCGAAGGCAACGTCATAGATGTAGAGCTGCAGGACGTTGGTGGCGTTGGCCGGACCGCCCCCGGTGGTCACCGCGACGGTGTCGAATACCTGGAAGGAGCCGATGACCGTCATGATGAGCACCAGTGCAAGGATGGGGCGAAGCAGCGGCACTGTTATCGAGAAGAAGGACCGGAATTCGCCGGCTCCGTCTAGCTTGGCTGCTTCAAAAACATCGTTGGGCAGCATCTGCAGACCGGCAAAGATCAACAGCGCCGTGTAGCCGACGTGGCGCCATACGTTGATCAACGCGATGGTTGGAATCGCCCAGGTTTCATCGGAGAGGAAGCCAATCTTGTCCACGCCAATCCACTCGAGAATCTGGTTGGCTACACCAAACTGGACATCCAATACCCACAAGAAGACGATCGCCGTGACCACGTTGGACACCAGGTAGGGCATGAGCACGATGCCGCGCAGAATTGTGGACTGCGTTAATCGGTGCATGAGCAGCGCAATGACCAGTGCGACCGCTGTCTGCAAGCCAATATTGATCACCACATATTCGACGGTGACCCGCATGGATTGCCAAAATACGGGGTCGCCGAACATGCGCGTGTAGTTGGAGAAGCCGACAAATTCGGCGGGGGTCAGCAAGTTGTAGGAGGTGAAGCTGAGCCAGATTCCCCGCAGGGTTGGCCAGACCAGAAACACGAGAAAGCCAATGGCTGCTGGAGTCAGGAAGATCAGGGCCAGGCGCAAGTCCTGGCGTGAACGGCGGCTGCGCTTTGCGGCGCCCAATGAACGGTAGGGGGCGGTGGAACTCATTTGGATCCTTCATTGCTGACGGCGCGCAGGTGCAGGATGCGCAGTGATTCTGGGTTGAGCCAAGGGCTGAAGACCCCGGCCTTTTGCAGCCCTGCTCCATTGAGCGTGGCTGGTTCCTCCACTGGCCACCAGCCTGGCAAACGCATGTTCAATTCGCGGTGAGCGGACTGCGGGTGGCGCTTCTGGTACTCGGCGCTCGCCGGGAATCCGGGTGTGACGTCGACGATTTCGTAGTTCAAGGAGTTATCCAGCCCGGCAAATCTGAACTTCCCGATGGGATCCGTGTCCGCCAGGGCCAGGCTCACGACGGCAAAGAGCGCTTCGGTGCGGTCTTGGCTGACGACTCCGTGGATGTCCAAAGAGGAATCGAACTGGTCAACGCGCACGAGGCGCCCGGTGTGCAGCAGCTCGCGATGCAGCTTGTGGAATTCAATCCAGGCTCGCAGTTCCTGCATGTCTTCCAGATCAGCTTCTGTCAGGTCCCACTCGATGCCCATATGTCCCCAGAATGCGGTGCCGGCACGGTAGTGCAAGCTGTGATTGCGGTGGGTGGTGTGCGATGCGCCCGAGGCAACATGCGACCCCATGAGTTCTGCGGGGATCAGCTGCTGGGTCCAACGGTGGATCTGCTGGCGCTCGAATGGATCAATGTCGTCAGATGCCCAGACGCGGTCCGTGTATTCCAGGACTCCGAGATCCACGCGGGCACCGCCTGAGGAGCAGGATTCGATTTCCAGCTCGGGGAAGCGTTCCTTGAGCTCGGCCATCAGCCGGTACGCGGCCTGGGTCTGGGCATGCACAGATGCCTTGCCAGTGAGCTGATTGCCGGCTTCAAGCAAATCGCGGTTGTGGTCCCACTTGATGTAGGCAATGTCGTGGGCCTCAAGTACGGCAACCATCTGGTCGCGCACGTGCGCGTAGGCTTCTTCAATGGCCAGGTTCAGCACTTGCTGGTTTCGGCTTTCATGCGGAAGCCGGCCGCTGGGCGCCATGATCCATTCGGGATGGCTGCGGGCAACCTCGGAATCCACGTTGACCATTTCTGGTTCAAACCACAGGCCGAACTCCATGCCCAAGGAGGTGACGTGCTCAATCAAGGTGTTCAGGCCCCGCGGCCATACCTCGGGTGACACGGTCCAGTCGCCGAGGCCTGAGGTGTCATCCCGGCGTGAGCCGAACCAGCCGTCATCAAGTACATAGCGTTCTACGCCAAGTTCCGCAGCGCGATCAGCCAGCAGCTTGAGCTTGGTTTCGTCGTGGTCGAAGTACACCGCTTCCCAGACATTGAGTGTGACTGGACGGGCGCGACGCGGGTGCGCGGGGCGGGCGCGCAGCCAGCTGTGCAGCCGGTGGGCCTGATCATCCAAGCCGTCGCCGTAGACACCGTAGATCCACGGGGTGCTCAGGCTCTCGTCCTGGTTGAGCTCGATTTCTCCGGGCATCAGCAATTCGCTGGCGCCAAGCGCGCGGTTGCCATCGTAGAGTTTTTCGGCCCACACGCGCTGATTGCCTGAATATCCCAGGTGCAGGCCCCAAAGCTCTCCGCTGGCAAAATTGAACCCTGGTTCTCCAACGTTCAGCACGTAGCTGGAGTCGGCTCCGGTGCGCCCCTTCCGGTTTTCGCGCAGGTGGGTGCCGATGGTGAGTTCGCGACGTTGTGGAACGCGTTCTTTGCCCCAGTGGCCGGCGAAGTCGAGGATTTCGCTGGCATTGGTAGGCAGTGGGAGCAGCAGCCCAAGCTCATGGACCTGATACGCGCTGGCTTCGGTATTGCGCAACGTCCCACGGGCCCTGAGGACTCCCTGTTCGGTGAGTTCGATATCAACGTCCAGCTCAAGTCCGGACTCGGTGTCCGAGGCGTTGACGCTCAACGTGGCGGCGGCAGCGGTGGTCAGCTCTCCGGCCAGGCGGGCCTTTTGCGCATCTGCGGTTTCGAGCTTTGCCGAAGAAACAGTGAACTGTGGCGACCAGTCCCGACCTGCCCGGGTGCCACTGAGCCCGGGGCGTCCTGCCCAGCCGGCGTGCTGGGAGCCGAGGATGTCTGCGCGCACCGCCAGGTCCTGGTTGTTCGAGGTGAGGTGGTTGATGTTGGCGTCAGCGAGGCTGCGAGCCTGATGGGAATTCAGCTCTCCGAGGCTGGCGCCCCAATGAACGATGGATGGCAGTTGTTGCCAGCCAAGATCGATCAGCACTGACACGTTGCCACTGTTCAAATGAACAAGGCGCTGTGCGTCAATGTTTAGTTGTTCCGCATGATGAGTCATGGTGCGTTCCTCTTTGAGTAGCGTAGGGCAACGTTGTCAGTTGGTGTGCGTTAGATCATAATAGAATGAACATAATCAAACAACAAGGGTGTTGAAATAAACAGACTTGTGTTTATATTGTGAAGACGAACCAACAGTGTCGCGCTGTGGCGAGGATGATATGGAGACCCTGTGAGTGAGAACCTGCCCGGCCGTCGCCGACAACTGATTCTTGAGCGCGTGCGCGCTGCCGGAGCGGCCAAGGTTGCGGACCTTGCCGCCGAATTTGGCGTATCAGACATGACGGTGCGACGTGACCTCAACCAGTTGGTCAAAGACGGAGAGCTGCACAAAGTTCACGGTGGCGCCGAGTTGCAGCCCGGATCTTCGGCGGATGAGCCGGGGTTCCACAGCAAATCTGCTCTTCAGCTGCCTGAAAAGGCAGCCATTGCAACGGCGGCTGCCAAGCTGGTTGAACCAGGAATGTCGGTCTCCCTAACCTCGGGAACCACCACTTTTGCGCTGGCACGAGCCTTGCGCCAGATCCCGCGCATCACTGTCGTGACCAACTCGCCACGCATCGCCGACCTGCTCCAAGACGCTCCTGCAGAAGGCCAAACCGTTCTCTTAACCGGTGGCCTGCGCACCGTGTCAGATGCCCTGGTGGGGCCCTTGGCGACGGCAGCGATTTCTTCCCTGCACGTGGACCGATGCTTCATGGGTGTCCACGGATTCAGCATCGAAGATGGCCTGAGCACGCCAAACATGATGGAAGTCGAAGTAAACCGCCTCTTCCTGGAACGCAGCAACAGCCGCATCTTGCTGGCCGACCATAGCAAGTGGGGCACCAAGGGCCTGTATCGAATTGCTGAACTCGACGCCATCGACACCCTCATTACCGATGACGCCCTGTTGCCAGCGGACGTCGAAGCCCTTGCCGAACACATTCAAGACCTGAGACTGGAGAAAGCCTGATGGCAGCCGAGAACCTAGCGTCCACAATTCACGCCGGACAGTGGGCCAGCCATCGCTTGGCCGATGGCCGGGAAGCCGTGTTCTTCGCGGACGCGGGCCACGCGCTTCCCAAGCAAATCACTGATGAACGCGAACTGGATCCTCGAGGCGAACCCGGTGAACTGCGCTATGACCGGCTGACCGGCGACTGGGTGGCCGTGGCAGCGCACCGCCAGTCGCGCACCTACCTTCCGCCCAAGGACCAGTGCCCGCTGTGCCCGAGCGTTGATGGGCGGCACAGCGAGATCCCCACCGAGGATTTCAACGTGGTGGTCTTTGAAAACCGCTTCCCATCCCTCGGACCAGCCCTTGGCCAGCTGCCAATGCCATCAACGGATGCCCAGCTTCCAGACGCACCGCACAGCGCCGTAGGGCGTTGCGAAGTCGTAGTTTTCACTCCTGATCACGCAGGCTCCTTTGGCTCCTTGAGCGATACCCGTGCCCGTACAGTTGTGGAAGCGTGGGCGCAGCGAACCCGCGAGCTCTCGGCCCTGGACGGCATTGAACAAGTATTCATTTTTGAGAATCGCGGCCAGGATATAGGTGTCACCCTGCATCACCCGCACGGCCAGATTTACGCCTATCCGTACGTGACGCCGACAGCCAAGAAAATTGCTGCGCAGGCCCGCGAATACTACGAGAATACGCACAAGACCTTGCTGGGGCAGATCCTGGAATCAGAGATCAACGACGCAGATCGCATTGTCGCTCGTGGTGAGCATTTCACCGTTTTTGTTCCCTATGCAGCACGATGGCCGTTGGAAGCCCACCTCGTCCCGCACCGGCATGTGCCGGATTTTGCGGCCTTGACCGAAGAGGAAAAAGACGAATTGGCGATCATGTATCGGGATCTGCTGCGCCGTTTTGACGCGCTCTATGACACGCCAACCCCATACATCGCAGCCTGGCACCAAGCACCGCTGAATGAAGCAGACCGGGCCGCCACTCGATTGCACCTTCAGCTGACCAGCCCGCGGCGAGCCGAAGACAAGTTGAAATTCTTGGCCGGATCCGAGGCAGCCATGGGCGCCTTCATCAATGACATTACGCCGGAACAGACAGCAGCAAGACTGCGCGAGGTAAACCTATGAACAACAGCGACAGCCCGGAAACGGCACAACGAATTGCCAACTTGCGGCAGAAGTTTTTCAAGCTTTATGGTCATCACCCCGAGGGCATCTGGCGTGCGCCGGGACGCGTGAACCTGATCGGCGAGCACACCGACTACAACATGGGCTACGTCCTGCCCTTTGCCATCGACAAGAATGCCCTGGTGGCCATCCGGCGCAAATCCCAGCTGGAGCCGGAGCCGAACATCCTGAGTTTTGCATCAACGTATGGCCAAAACACGTCTCCCGAAGTCACCAGCGTTCCAGTCGATGGCCTCGCGCCAACTTCCATTTCCGGCTGGGCTGCTTATCCTGCGGCGGTGGTGTGGGCGTTGAACCAGCTGGAGGGTGTCGAGCTGGCCGGTTTTGAGTTGCTGGTGGATTCTGATGTTCCGGTGGGTTCGGGGCTGTCTTCTTCCCATGCGCTGGAAGTCGGAACGATTGTTGCGCTCAACGACCTTTATGAGCTGGGGTTGTCGCTCACGCAGATGGCGCAGTTGACGCAGCGGGCTGAGAACGAGTTTGTGGGTGCTCCGACGGGGATCATGGATCAGAGCGCTTCGCTGATGTCCCATGCTGATCATGCGTTGTTCCTGGATTGCCGTTCCATGGAAGCACAGAGCGTGCCGTTGCCGTTGGCGCAGAATGATGCTGTGGTGTTGGTGATTGATACTCGGGTGGAGCATTCGCATGTTGATGGCGGGTATGCGGCCCGCCGGCGCAGCTGCGAAGAAGCCGCCGCGGCTCTGCAGGTTTCCTCGTTGCGCGAGGTCGGCAGCGTTCTTGAGCTCGAGGATGTCGAGGACCCCTTGGCTCGACGCCGCGCAAAGCACATTGTCACCGAGAACCAGCGGGTTTTGGAAACCGTGGCTGCCCTCGAAGCAGGCGACCTGGAAGCGGTAGGCAAGCTCTTGTACCAATCCCATGTATCCATGCGTGATGACTACGAGATTTCCTGTGAAGAACTGGATGCAGCGGTCGAAGCATCCTTGAAGGCTGGCGCAATTGGCGCACGAATGACCGGCGGCGGTTTTGGCGGAAGCTCCATCGCGCTGATCAAGCGCGACCACATTGCATCGGTCAGCCAAGCGGTTAATGACGCATTTGCGAAGGCCGGATTTGAAACCCCAAATATTTTCACTGTCATAGCTGATGAAGGAGCGGGCAGGGCATGAGCTGGCTGGTAACCGGAGGAGCCGGATATATCGGGTCGCACGTGGTCCGTTCACTTTCCAAAGCTGGAATGGACCCGGTCATCGTTGACTCCATGTCCAGTGGCGTACGTCGATTTGTCCCGGAGGACCTGCCGTTCTATTCGGCCAGCGTCTTGGATGCCGACAAGCTCGCCGAAATCATGGACCGGCACGAGATCACCGGGGTAATCCACCTGGCGGGTTACAAATATGCTGGTGAATCGGTGAAAAACCCTCTGCTGACCTTTGAGCAGAACGTCACCGGCACCGCTCACTTGCTCCAGGCCATGGAGCAGTCAGGCGTGCAGAATATGGTGTTCTCCTCCTCGGCAGCGGTGTATGGCACGCCAGCAGCAGCCATTGTCACGGAGGACACGGGAACGTTTCCGGAATCTCCCTACGGGCAGAGCAAGCTCATCGGCGAATGGCTGATTCGCGACCAGGCGGTAGCCAGGGGCCTGAAGCACACGTCATTGCGCTACTTCAATGTGGTCGGTTCGGGCAGCGAGGATCTCTACGACGCGAGCCCGCACAATCTCTTCCCGCTGGTGTTCGCCGCGCTGAACGGCTCGCGAACGCCAAAGATCTTTGGCACCGACTACGACACCCCTGACGGCACCTGCGTGCGCGATTACGTGCACGTCGCCGACCTGGCCCTTGCCCACGTGGCAGCGGCCCGGAAGCTGGAAGCCGGACAGGAACTGGAACCGGTCTACAACCTGGGCTCCGGGGATGGGGTTTCGGTGCGCCAGATCATGGATGCCGTTGCGCGCGTCACCGGCATCCCATTCACCCCGATCGAGGAACCGCGCCGTGCCGGGGACCCGGCCCAGATCGTGGCCGACGGGAAACTGGCCGCCCGCGACCTGGACTGGGCCATGCGCCACAGCCTGGAGCAGATGGTCGCCAGCGCCTGGAAGGCCTCGGGGTCCCGGGCCTGAGAACAGGCCCGGGCTCAGCAGGGCGCGGCTACAGCGCGCCCTGCGCCATCCCGGCAGGCAGCGGGGTCATCTTGGTGACCTGTGCCGGGGCGGCAAGGAACGGCTCGATGAGCGAACCGAGGCGTTCCACGGCAGGCCCGGCGCCGTGGGCGTCCAGGTCGGCACGAGTGGTCCACTTCTCCAGCATCGTGATGGTGCCGTCTTCGGCATCGTGGATCGCGTAGAGCTCGCAGCCTTGTTCTTCATGAACGGCCGGGATGGCTTCGCGCAACGCGGCGATCAGCTCATCCTTGGCGCCCTCGCGGGGCGTGAAGACGGCGGTGACGATGGTCGTGGTCATATTCGCTGTTCCTGATTCTTTGCAGATTGCCCGGATCGCGCTGCCTGTGGCGGCGCTTTCGCCAGCCTATCGGCCGCGGCAAGGCAACTCGGGGTGCCCCGCCAATGGCGGGGCACCCCATGTTGTATCTTCAGCCCTGGCGCTAGCGCACGCCGGCGCTTTCGGCTTCCAGCTCGCGGGAGCGATCGCGGGCCACCTCAAGCACGGCCACCGCCCGCCCGGCCAGCGTGCCCCGGCCGCCCGGTGCATCCTCCCCGCCGATGACCTGGCCCTCGAAGCCTTCCAGGCTCAGCTCGGTGTTGGTCCGGTTGATCAGGAAGGCGTAGTCGGCCTCCTCGCCGCGGCGCAAGGCGAACTCAACCTGGCCGCGCAGCTGTTCGGGCAGTTCGGACTCGATGCCTGCGGCCTCCAGCAGCTTGTCCAGGACCGCCGCGCGGGACTCGGCATCCAGCCGGGTCGCCACGTAGCTGGCGCTGCCGGACCCCAGGGCGCGGCGGGTGACCGCTGGCAACCCGCCGAGCTCCTCGTCCTGCTCAAAGGTGGCGAGCACCGCGACCTCTTGCGCGATGACATCCACGATCTCGGTCCACAGCTCGCCCTGGCCCGGCACTGCGCCAAGGGATACCGATTCGCCGTGGTGCAAGGGGCGGAACTCCTCGACCCGGATGCCCAGCACCTCGCGCAGGGCGCCGGGGTAGCCGCCCAGCCAGGCATGGTCATTTTCATCGACGATGCCGGAGAAGTAGGTGGTGACCAGGTGCCCGCCGGACTGGGCGTAGTCCTCCAGGCGCCCGGCCAGGGGCCGCGGCACCGAATACAGCACCGGCGCAATCACCATGTCGTATCCGGAGAAGTCGTGGCTGGCTGGCACCACATCGGCACGCACGCCGGCGTCGATCAGCGCGCACCACCAGGCGAAGGCCTCGTCGCGGTAGCGCAGCCGGTCGGTGGGGTGCGAGTCCAATTCGCTGCCCCACCAGGACTGCCAATCGAACAGGATCGCCACGCGGGAGGGTGCACGGCCGCTGCCCAGGACCGGGCCGAGCTGGCCCAGGCGCTGGCCCAGGGCCACCACGTCGCGGAAGATCCGCGAGTCAGCGCCGGCGTGCGGCACCATGGCCGAGTGGAACTTCTCCGCTCCCGCGGCGGACTGGCGCCACTGGAAGTAGCAGACCGCGTCGGCGCCATGGGCCACATGGGTCAGCGAGTCGCGGGCCAGCTCTCCCGGGGCCTTGGGCCGGTTGACCGGCTGCCAGTTCACCGCGCTGGTGGAATGCTCCATCAGGAACCAGGGTTCCCCATGCGCCACCCCGGAGGTCAGCGCCGCCGAGAAGCCCAGCTCGTCCTGCGAGCGGCCCACCGGCTGGCGGTAGTGGTCGTTGGAGACGAAGTCCACTTCCTGGGCCCAGTCGGCGTAGTCGGCGAATCCGGTATCACCCATGATCATGAAGTTGGTGGTGACCGGGATGTCGGGGGTGATGCGGCGCAGCACCTGGCGCTCGGCAACCAGGTACCCCTTTAACGCGTCGGAGCTGTAGCGGGCGAAGTCCAGCTGCTGGGTGGGGTTCGGGAAGGCGGCGGCCTGCCGCGGCGGCAGGATGTGCTCGAAACTGCCGTACTGCTGGGCCCAGAAGGCGGTGCCCCAGGCGTGGTTCAGCGCCTCGATGCTGCCATAGCGTTCGCCCAGCCAGAGCCGGAAGGCCGCCGCGGCGTCATCTGAGTAGTCGTAGGCGTTGTGGCAACCCAGCTCGTTGTTCACATGCCAGGCCACAATCGCCGGGTGGTCCTTGTAGCGTTCGGCCAGCTTTGCCACCAGCGCGAGCGCGTACCCGCGGAACACCGGGCTGGTTGGGCGCCAGTGCTGGCGGCCGCCCTGCCACAGCGTGTGCCCTTCGCTGGTCACCGGCAGAATTTCGGGGTGCTTGATGCTCAGCCAGGCCGGCGGCGAGGCGGTGGCGGTGGCCAGATCCACGCCGATCCCGTTGGCGTGCAGCAGCTCCAGCACCTCGTCGAGCCAGGCGAAGTCCCAGCTGTCCTCGGTGGGCTGCAGCTTGGCCCAGGAGAAGATCGCGACGCTGACCACGTCCACCCCGGCCTGGCGCATGAGCTCGACATCTTCTTCCCAGACCTCGCGGGGCCACTGCTCGGGGTTGTAATCGGCGCCGAAGGAAAGGCGCGGCTGCTTCGAATCGGGAGTTCGCAACCAGCGGTGGTGTTGCATGTAGTGGCCTCCTGGCTCACGTTGGGGAAAGGTGTGGTGTTCGGCCGCGGCGGTGGCCGCGATGGAGCGTGGCTACCTGGCGGTGAAGCCCTGGTCGGTGGCGTAGCCCTTCAGGGCGTCCTGCCAGCCGGCCAGCCCATCGCCCAGGGTGGTGTCGCCGATGTAGGCCTTGCCCACGGTGTCGTTGAAGATGCTGTTGGCGTAGGCCTGGAACGGCAGGTAGGACCAGCCTTCGATCACCGAGGCGGAGGATTCGGAGAGGACCTTGTTGATCTGCTGCCCGCCGAAGTAGTCGAACTTGCGATTCAGGAACTTTTCATCTTCCAGGTCCTTGGTGGTGGCCGGGAAGGCGCCCTGCTCGATGCGCAGGTCAGCGCCCTCGCCGACGGTGGCGAACTGCAGGAAGTCATAGGCCAGGGCGGCTTTTTCGCTGTTCTCCATAATGCTCAGGCCGCTGCCGCCGTTTTCCGCGGTGGCCATCGTGCCGTCTTCCCACTGCGGCATCGGGGCTACCCGCCAGTCTCCGGAACCATCTGGCACGCCGGATTCCAGGTTGGCTGGCATCCACGCGCCGGTCACCAGGGAGGCGATCGTCCCGTCGCCCAGGCCCTGGTACCACTGGTCGCTCCAGGAGGTGATCGGGGCGACCAGCTCGTCATCGAGCAGCGGCTGCCACAGCTGCGCGACCTTTTTGCTGCCTTCATCGGCCAAATCGATGCCCACCTCGGTGCCCTGGGTGTTGAACGGCTTGCCTCCGGCCTGCCAGATCAGCGAGGTGATGAAGCCGGCATCGCCGGTGTCGTTGACCATGTAGGCCTTGGGGTCGGCCTGGTGCAGCTTGCGGGCCGCCGCGGCATACTCCTCCCAGGTTTTCGGCACTTGGATGTTGTGCTTCTCGAAGAGGCTCTGGTTGTAGAACATCGCCATGGGCCCGGAGTCCATGGGCAGCCCGTAGACCGAGCCGTCGGTGCTCATCCCTTCCCAGGGGCCGGTGGCGAACTGGCTGGCCAGCTGATCCGCGCCGAATTCGTTCAGCTCGGCCAGGGATTCGCCGAGCTCGAACTGGCCCATGGCGAAGTACTCGATCTGCGCCAGGTCCGGTCCGCCGGAGCCTGCGCTGATGGCGTTCTGCAGGGCGGTGTACTGGTCATTGCCGGTGCCGACGTTCACCAGGTCGATCTTCACCTCGGGGTGTTCGGCCTCGTAGGCATCGACCACCGCGTCGAGCGTTGGCTCCCAGGCCCAAATGGTCAATTCCCCGCCCTCGGCGGCGGCCTCGCTGGGGTCCTGGCTGCCGCCGCAAGCGGTGAGCCCGAGGGTTGCGGACAGTGCCAAGGCGGTGCCGGTGAGCAGGCGGCGGCTGGTCTTAGAAGACATGTTGGTGTTTCCCGTTCGTTTGGTTGGAAATTCTGCGTGCATTGCTGGGTTATTCCTTGACGCCGCCGGCGGAAAGGCCGGACTGCCAGTAGCGCTGGAGGAAGAGGAAGGCGATGATCAGCGGGATGATGGTCAACAGCGAGCCCATCAGGACCAGGTCGAAAATCGCTTCGCCGCCGGCGGTGGCGGCCTGCGAGTTCCACTGGTTCAGTCCCAGGGTCAGCGGGAACCAGTCGGGATCGCGCAGCATGATCAAGGGCAGGAAGTAGTTGTTCCAGGTGGCCACCATGGTGAACAGCAGCACGGTGACGGTGCCGGGGGCCAGCAGCGGCAGGCAGACCTGCCAGAAGGTGCGCAATTCGCTGGCCCCGTCGATGCGCGCGGCCTCCATGAGGTCCGCGGGGATGGCCTCCTTGGCGAAGGACCACATCAGGTACAGGCCGAAGGGGGAGATGAGCGACGGGATGATGATGGCCCACGGGGTGTCGGTCAGGCTCATGCTGCTGAACATCCAGAAGGTGGGTACCGCCAGCGCGGTGCCTGGCACGGCCACGGCGCCGATGACCACGGCGAATACGGCCTTCTTCCCGGGGAATTCGAATTTGGCCAGCGCATAGCCGCCGAGCACGGCCAGCAGCGTGGCGCCACCGGCTCCCGCGGCCACATACAGCAGGGTGTTGCCCAGCCAACGCAGGAAGATCCCGTCATCGTAGGACAGCGCGCGGGCGAGGTTCTCGAAGAAGTTGAACTCGCTGCCGAACCACAACCCGAAGGTGGAGAACAGGTCGCCCTGCGATTTGGTGGAGTTGATCAGCAGCCAGATCAGCGGGATCAGCGAGTACACCAGCACGATGCCGGTCACGATGGTCAGCAGCAGGCTGCGCTTGGGGCGGCCCGGGGTGTGCAGGGTCCCGCGGCTGCGGGCTGCCGCTGGTCGGAGTGTTGTCAAGGCCATGTTCAGGCTTCCTTCCGCATGCCGCGCAGCTGCACGGCGTAGGCGATCACCATGGTGATCACGCCCATGACGATGGCCACGGTGGCCGAGTAGTTCTGCTGCTGCCCGGCGAAGGACAGCGAATAGGCGTAAAGGTTGGGGGTGTACGCGGAGGTGATGGAGTTGGGAGCCAGGGCTTGCAGGATGCTCGGCTCGTTGAACAGCTGGAAGCTGCCGATGATCGAGAAGATCGTGGCCACCACCAGGGCGCCGCGGATCGCGGGGATCTTGATGGCTCCGATGACCCGCCACTGGCCGGCCCCGTCGATCGCCGCCGCCTCGTACAGCGAGGAGGGGATCACGCGCAGCGCGGCGTAGAAGATCAGCATGTTGTAGCCGACGAACTCCCAGGTCACGATGTTGCCAATGGAGGCGAGGATGATCTGCGGGCCAAGCAGGTCGGGGATGTTCCAGCCGAAGAACTCGTTGATCTGGCCTACCAGCCCGAAGCGCGTCCCGTACATGAAGCCCCACATCAAGCTGGCGACCACGGCGGGAACCGCGTAGGGCAGGAAGACCGAGATCCGGAAGAAGTCGGATCCATAGAGCCGCCCGGAGTCCACGGCCAGGGCCACCAGCAAGGAGATGCCCAGCATGATGGGCACCTGGATGGCCAGGAACAAGGAGACGCGCAGCAGCCCGCCCCAGAAGACCGGGTCGCTGAAGGCGCGCAGGTAGTTGTCGAAGCCGACAAAGGAGGTGCCGCCGACCAATTGCGTATGGAACAGGCTGAGGTAGATCGAGTAGGCGATCGGGGCGATGAACACCAGCAGGAAGACGGCCATGAACGGGGCGAGGAACCCCCAGCCGGTCCACCGTGCGCGTGATGCGAAGCTGCGTTGCCTGCGTGGCGCCGGCGTGGTCCGCGCGCTGTGCGGGGTGCGGGGCGCGCGGGCCGGCGGCGACGTAATCGTATTGGTCATGCGGATCCTTAGTTCAGCTCATCCGCCGTCCGTTGACGGGCCGATGTTTACGTAAACATCCTAGGATGTGATTTGCGTTACGCCAACCCCCAAATTCTTTTTCGGCGGTAATCTGTCATTTATGACTAGTGGATATCCCCTTCGCGAAGGGCGGAAGCGCCATGTTTCCATGGCCGATGTGGCGCGTCGCGCCGGAGTGTCGGCCCAGACGGTGTCCCGGGTCTCCAACGGCTACCAGGGCGTGGTTCCGCAAACGCGGGAACTGGTGCTCAAGGCCATGGATGAGCTGGGATATCGGCCCAACAGCGCCGCCCGGGCGTTGAAGCTGGGATCCTTCCACACCATCGGCGTCATCACCTTTTCGCTGGAGACCCTCGGCAACCATCGGACCATCCAGGCGATTTCCGCCGCCGCGGCCGGGGCCGGGTATGCGGTGACGCTCATCCCGGTGGACCTGCCGACCCACGGCGGGGTGGAGCACGCCTTCGGGCGGCTGGAGGAGCTGGCGGTGGACGCGGTCGCCGTCATCGTCGAGGTCCACCTGCTGGACCGCGCCAAGGTGGTGCTGCCCCGGGGCGTGCCAACCGTCGTGGTTGACTCCGATGCCGGAGATGCCTACACCGTGGTGGACACCGACCAGGCCGACGGTGCGCGGCAGGCAACCCGCCACCTGCTCGAACTGGGTCATCGCAGCGTGCGGCACCTGGCCGGCCCGGAATCCTCCTATGCCGCCCAGCGGCGCGTGGACGGGTGGCGTGACACCCTGCTGGAAGCAGGGTGCGAGGCCAAGGAGGTGGTGCGCGGAGACTGGAGCGCCGAGTCCGGCTATGAAGCGGGCCGGATCCTGGTTGCCGACACCGAGTGCACCGCGGTGTTCTGCGCCAATGACCAGATGGCGCTGGGGCTCTACCGCGCGGCCGCCGAAGCCGGGCGGCGCATCCCCGAGGACCTGAGCGTGGTGGGCTTCGATGACTCGGCGGACACTCCCGCGTATTCGCCCCCGCTGACCACCATCCACCAGGATTTTGCCGAGGTCGGCCGGCGCAGCGTCGCGGCCATTTTGGAGCAATTGCGCACCGGCGAGCAGAAGCCGGGAACCTCCATTGTTCCCACGCGATTCGTCCAGCGCGCCAGCACCGCGGCTCCACGCGCCGGCAGCTGATGGCCGACTGAATTTTGTGCGCCCCGGGTTGCCCAGGGGGTTCACAAGTCGCGCGATTCCGACTATGTTTACGCTAACATCACGTCGATGCGTGGTGCCCGGCCGGCCGCCACATAGTCATTCGCACGATTCGAAAGGCAACTATGCCAAATCTGTCATGCCATGTAAGACGCGCCATCTCTGTCATCAGCAGCAGTGCTCTTGTGCTCGGAACCCTCAGCGCGGCAGTGCTGGGCGGCGCCGCGCCGGCCGCGGCGGAGGAAACCGGCGCCACGGTGCAGCTCAAGCCCAACCCCTCGTACCAGGGGCCCGAATTCCAGGGCTGGGGGACCAGCCTCGTCTGGTTCGCCAACGCCACCGGAGGCTACCCCGAGAAGGTGCGCCGGGACCTGTTCGACAAGGTCTTCGGCGCCGAAGGGCTGAACCTGAATATCGCCCGCTACAACATCGGTGGCGGCAACGCCACGGACGTGCCCGGCTACCTGCGCCCCGGCGGAGACGTCGAGGGCTGGTGGAACCCGGAGGCAGGAAAAGACGCCGGCATCACCTCCAGCTACGAGGACCGCGAGGCCTATGCCGCGGCCTGGGATCCCGAGGATCCGAACTCCTATGATTTCGATGCGGATCAGACCCAGCGCTGGTGGCTGGACGCACTGGCCGCTGAACGCGATGACGTGGTCTGGGAGGCCTTCAGCAATTCCCCGCCCTACTTCCTGACCCAAAGCGGCTTCGTCTCCGGCGGCATCGGCGACGGCAATGCCGAGCAGCTGGCGAAGGAGGACATCGACAAGTATGTTGCCTACCTGGCCACCGTTGTCCAGGAGCTCGAAGCCCGGCATGATGTGGATTTCTCCACGCTGGATCCGTTCAATGAACCGAACACCAACTACTGGTCCACCCGGCTGGGCGAGGACGGCTGGCCCACCAGCGCCAGCCGGCAGGAGGGCGCGCATATCGGGCCGGAAATGCAGAATCTGGTCACCAAGGCGCTGGCGAAGAAGCTGGAGGAATCCGGCACCGACGTGAAGATCTCGGCCATGGACGAGACCAACCCGGGCATCTTCGCCAAAAACTGGGAGAGCTACGACCAGCAGGCCCGCGACGCGGTATCCCAGCTGAACGTGCACACCTACGGGACCGGGGACCGGCGGGTGGTGCGCGACATCGCCAAGGCCGCGGACAAGCCGCTGTGGATGAGCGAGGTCGAAGGCGACTGGGACACCAGCGGCGGGCACAACCTGACCAATATCGACAACGGCATCGGCATGGCCGGGCGGATGATCGATGACCTGCGCGAGCTGGAGCCGAACGCCTGGGTGTTCTGGCAGCCGGTGGAGGACCGCTACAATATGGAGCGCGTGGAGAACCTGAACTGGGGCAGCGTGCTGGTGGACTTCGACTGCAATGCCGAGGGCAATTCCCTTCGGCGCCTGGCCGACGGCGACGCGGATCCCTCATGCTCGGTGGCCACCAACGCCAAGTACAACACCGTGCGCAATTTCACCCACTACATCCTGCCTGGCGATCACGTGATCCCCTCCGGAAGCAACCGCGCCACCGCCGCGCTGGATGCCGACGGCAAGGGCCTGGACGTGGTGCACATCAACCCGTCCGACCAGGCCGAAACCATCGAGCTGGATCTCTCGCTCTTCGGCAAGGTGCGCAAGAAGGCCAGCGTCACCCCGCATGTCACCACCGAGTCGCCGGCCGACGCCCCCGAACAGGGCGCCCTGGTGGCCGGCCAGGCCGTAGCAATCGACCCGGCCACGAAAAAGGCCGAAATCACCGTGCCGGCGAAGTCCGTCACCACGCTGAGCGTGAGCGGGGTATCGGGCATCGCCGATGAAGCCGCGCCGGTGCGCGACGGCGGGCGCTATACCCTGATCGGCGGGCAGTCGCAACTCGCGCTGGCCGCTGGCGAGGGCGGGGCCACCATCGAGCAGCCCGCAACCACCGCCCAGGAAGCCGAGGCGCAAACCTGGACGGCCACCCGGCTGACTGGCGGGAGCAGCAACCGCGAGCGCATTGCGCTGACCGACGGTGCGGGCAGGACGCTGGGCGTGGACGACCAAGGAGCCACGCTCACTGTTGCCGGCGGCGAGCCGGCCACCGACCGGAGGCTGCAGTGGATCCCGACCACCACCAACGGATCCACCTGGTCGCTGGTCAACGCCTCCAACGGGTATGCGCTGGACGTGAATGGCGAATCCACCGAGCCCGGCGCGAGCGTCGGGACCTGGCGCTCCTCGGGCGGCGGCAACCAGCAGTGGGACCTGCGCAGCACCGAACCGGTGGGCGTGCAGCCCGAAGCGGTGCAAACCCTGCCCGGTGTCGAAGCCGAGTTGCCGGCGGAAATCACCCCGCTCTACGCTGGCGGAGCCGGTGCCCCGGTGCCCGTGGACTGGCAGGCCTCCGGCGTTGACTGGAACGCCGAGGGCACCTGGCACATCCCCGGGCGCGGCACGGATGTCTTCGGCAACGAGCTGAAGGCGGACCTGGCCATCGCCATCGGAAGCTTTAGCGCCACGGACCCGGTATCGGTGACCAGCTTTGCCGGCGCGCCAGCCGACCAGGTGATCTCCGCGCTTCCGGCGACCGTGCCCGCCCAGGTGGGCGCCGGGGCCCAGCGCTTCGACACCCCGGTCCGCTGGGACACCTCCGGGCTGAGCGCCGACGCATTATCCAGGACCGGCACCCTGGCCATCACCGGGCAGGCCGAATCGAATGATCCGGACGCTGCGCCGCTGGAGGCGCGGGCCGCGGTCATCCTCACCGCACCGGGGCTGGGCAACATCGCCCCGGAATCGACGCCCAGTGCCAGCTTCACCGAGCCCGGGTATTCGGCGGGTGCAACGATCAATGGCGACACCCGGGACAAGGCCTGGTCCAACTGGAAATCCGGTGACAAGAACGAGCAGGATACGCTCGGCTACGCGCTGGATGCGCCCACCGCTATCGAGCAGGTGGCCGTGCACTTCTACCGGGATGGCGGGCATGAATCCTGGGCCCAGTCGCTGAGCGTTCAAACGCGCACCGGCGGGGGCGACTGGGTTGCCGCTGGCGAAGATCTCCAGATCGATGCCCCGGATGGCGGGGCACCGGTGGCCACGGTGGACACCGGCGGCGTTGTTGCCGATGAGCTGCGCGTTGTGCTCACGGCCCGCGAGAATACCCACATGATCGTGGCCGAGGTGCAGATTCTTGCCGCGGCTCCCAGCCCTTCAAGCGAATCGAGCCTGGCGCGGCTGATGGTCGACGGTGTGGACGTGGCCGGGTTCGACCCCAAGGCAACCAGCTATGCGCTCGCCGGCGTGCGCGGAGGCAGCTTTCCGAAGCTGAGCGCCGTGGCCACGGATTCCGCGGCCGAGGTGGTGATCACCCAGGCCTCGCGGCCGGGCCGCACCGCCACCGTCGAGGTGAGGGCCGAAGACGGCAGCAGCACCAAATACGCCATCAAGTTCACGCCCGGGAAACCGGAGTAGGGGCCGCTGATCCGGCCACTAAGTGAAGGCGCTGCGGGCGGCTACCCCAAGGGGCAGCCGCCCGCAGTTGCCCTGGCTTTCTTGAATGCCGGCAGTGCGTGGAGGGTGTCTGAAACAGCACAGGAGGACCACTGGCGTTTTCCAAGGGTCTAAGCTGGATGACTGTGAGTCCAGCTAATCTTTCCATCGGCGTTGACATCGGTGGCACCAAAATCCTTGCAGCTCTCGTGGATGAAGAGGGAAATGTCTACGGGCAGATCCACCGCGAGACACCCAACCACGATGTGGCCGGGACGGAACGGGCCCTGGCGGAGATGATCCGCGAGCTCTCCGAGGGCAACGACAAGATGCCGGTGGGCATCGGCGCCGCAGGCTGGATGGACCGCAAGGGCAAGAACGTCCTGTTCAGCCCGCACCTTTCCTGGCGCAATGAGCCGGTGCGTGATCGCCTGATGCAACTGGTGGGGCACGAAGTCACGCTGGTCAATGATGCTGACGCCGCCGGCTGGGCCGAACACCGTTTTGGCGCCGGACGCGGCGAAAGCGACATGGTCTGCCTGACCCTGGGCACCGGCATTGGCGGGGCGGTGATCCTCGGAGGCCAGATCCACCGCGGCAAATCAGGCATCGCCGGGGAATTCGGGCATCAGGTCATTGTTCCCGGTGGCCATCGGTGCGCCTGCGGCAACCGGGGCTGCTGGGAACAATACGCTTCTGGAAATGCCTTGGGCCGTGAAGGCGCAGAACTCGTGCGCAGCAAGTCGCCCGTCGCTTTCCGGCTGCGCGAAGCCGTCGGGGATAACCCCGAAGCCGTCACCGGAGCGGAAGTAACCCGCCTGGCAGCCCAGGGCGACCCGGCCTGCGAAGACCTCATTGCAGATATGGGTGGCTGGCTCGGCTTGGGCATCTCGAATCTGGTCTCGGTGCTGGATCCGGGCACCATTGTGATTGGCGGCGGCTTGGGCACCGCATCAAAGCAGCTGGTGGCCACCGCCGAAGAGACCTACCGCCGCACGCTCTCTGGCCGAGGCTACCGTCCTTTTGCGAAGATCTGCCAGGCCGAATTGGGTCCGTCCGCGGGGCTGATTGGCGCCGCGGACCTGGCACGCTTCAACCTGCACGGATAAAAGGCCGCTCGTCCGGCTGGCACTGCCATGCCGGACGAGCAGCGAATTTCAGCGCATTGCCGAGGCGCTGCGCTGTGCATGCAGCACCTGCGAGGAGAGCGGATGCTCCCCGGGCAGACCCGGAAGCAGCGCCACCCCGTCCAGTGGCGTGCCACCGGCAGGCAGGATGCGTGCCTGCGGCCACTGCTGGAGCATTTTGCCGCGCAGCAATCCATCGACCATCTGGTTCGTTGCGATATTGCCGACCCAGCTGATCGCCGGAGCGCAGCCGGGGGCCCACCCGACGCGGCGCAGCCCGGTATCCAGCGAGTGGACCAGCTCATCGCAGGCCTGTTCCACGATTCGCCGCGCCACGGCATCGCGGCCTGCCAGCTCGATGACCTTTCGAGCGTACGAGGCCACGAAGGCAACACGCTGTTCCATGGACTGGATCTGGATATAGGCGCTCTCCACGTCCGGGAAGTCGGCCTGCAGCTCGGCGAGCAGCCCGGTGTCCTGCCCGCGGCCATCGTGCGCCCGCATGGCCGCTTCCAGCCCGCGGCGCCCGATCCAGTATCCGCTGCCGGCATCGCCGAGCAGGTGGCCCCACCCGTCGATGCGCGCGAATCCGGTGGGCCCGGTGGACAGGGCGACCACCCCGGTGCCCACGGCCACGCACGCCCCTGGCTGTTCCCCCAGGCAGGAGAGGTAGCCGGAGATCGAATCATGGGCCAGATGCACCGAACGCACCCCCAGGCCGGCGCATTCCTCCAGTATGCGCGCGGGGTCGATCGCTTCGGGCAGCAAGCCTGAATAGCCCGCTGCCACGCGGATTGGCCCGGCCTGCGACCGCTGGCTCAGCGCGGTGCGGATGGCCCCGCTGATCTGCTGCTCCAGGGGCTCGCCGGTGCGCACCGGCGGCAGCACGCCGGTGGCATCGCCGATCCGGAAGCGGGTGGAGCTCTGGCCGCCGTCGATGGCCAGCAGGGGTAGTTCGGTACTCATGTGGTCGGCTTTCTGTGCGGGTGGGATGGGACCGCGGGCTAGCGCTGGGTTGCGCCAGCGAGCGCGGAGCGGTGCGAGAGCTCGACGGCCCGCAGGTCATTGGCCGTGCGCAGCACGCTCGGGGAGAGCAGCTGCTGCGGATCCGCCAGCGGCGGGCAGCGCACCACGAAGCTGGCCTCGGCCCCGGCCGGCAAGCTGGCCAGGCCCTGTTCGACGCTGGCCTCGGGGTGCACGCGGTCCACGAGCAAGGTGGCATCCAGGGCCAGCGAAAGCGCGCTCACCCGCACCTCATAGCCATCAGCCAGCTCCCGGACCACTCCACGCAGCGGTGCCGGATCCAGGCTGAGCTCCACGTCGGGGGCGAAGAGGTGCACGGCATGCTCCTGGCCCACGGTGGCCACCAGCACCTCGCTGCCCACCTGGCCGGGGGCGCACAGCGCCGGGTCGATGGATACCGATTGCACCGATCGGGCAGGAACCAGCACCCGCTGTTCAACGCTGTGGCGCGGCTTGCCGTCGAACCCCTGCAGGGACAGCGACAAGGTTGAGGCCCACGGCTCGGCATGGTCGTTGACCAGGCTCAAGTGCAGCTGCCCGTCCCGCTCGCCGAAGGAGAGCATGCGCGGCGCATTGGCCAGGCGCAGCGCATGCCACAGCGGCTTGGGGCGCTCTTCGGAATCGACGGCGGCCCAGGAGGTCACCGGCCAGCAGTCGTTGAGCTGCCAGACAATGGCACCGGCGGTGCGCGGCCACCACGAGCGATAGTGCTCGATGGCGTAGCGCACGGCGCGGGCCTGGTTCAGCTGGGTGGCCCAATGCCAGTGCTCGAAGTCCGCGGGGACCCCCAGGTGCGCGGCGAGGCCGCGCTCCAGCTTGGCATTGCCGTCGTCGGCCTTCTGGTGCACCAGGAACACCGGGTCGCGGCTGGGGTCCGGCGACTGGGCGAGCGGTCCGCCATCGCTGTTGTGCACCCAATCGCCCAGGGTCCGCCAGGTCGGCGGCCCCTGGAAGCCGAATTCGGAGCAGAAACGGGGAATGTCGCTGCGGTACTGCAGATAGTCGATCCGGTTCCAGACCTCCCACTGGTGGTGGGTGCCGTGATCCGGGTGGTTGGGGTGCAGCTCGCTGGCCGCCCGGTGCGGGGTGTAGGGGCTGTTATCGCAGTATGGGCGGGTGGGGTCCAGCTCGGCCACGATCTCGCGCAGCATTTCGTGGGCGAAGTACCCGCCCCAGCTGCGCCCGTCAAGGGCCTGCTTCCACTCCCAGTCCTCATGGCCCCAGACATTCTCGTTGCCGCCGTTCCAGATGGCCAGGGACGGGTGCGGCATGAGCCGCACGACATTCTCCCGCGCCTCGGCGGCCAGCTCCTGGGTGAAGGGCTCCTCCTCGGGGTACGCGGCGCAGGCCAGCAGGAAGTCCTGCCAGACCAGCAGGCCCCGCTCGCTGCAGGCGGTGTAGAAGTCCTCGCTTTCGTAGATGCCGCCGCCCCAGACGCGCAGCAGATTCAGGTTGGCGCCCAGCGCTTGGTCCAACCGGCGTTCGATGCGCTCGCGGGTGATGCGGGTGAGCAGGTGGTCATCGGGAATCCAGTTGGCGCCCTTGATGAACACCGGCTGCCCGTTGACCTTGAGCAGGAAGGCGGTGCCGTGCTCGTCTTCGCTGGTGTCCAGCTCGATGGTGCGGAATCCCACGCGGCGCGCCCAGTGATCCAGCGGCTGGGTGCCCTCCGGTTCGCCCAGGGCGACCTGCAGCTCATGCAGCGGCTGCGCTCCGTAGCCGGCCGGCCACCACAGCGGTGCCTGGGGCACGGCCAGGGACAGTGTTGCCTGGCTGCTGTGCGCGGGGATGCGCACGGTGGCACTGGCACCCAGGATGCTGGCGGCCAGCTCCAGTTCGCCCGGCTCCTGCAGGCCCGAGCGTTGAACGTCCACCTGCACCTCGATCTGCCCGGTGCCCGCCGCGTCCACGGTGACCAGCGGGCGCACCTGGGCCAGCCGGGCCACCTTCCAGCGGTGCACCAGCACCGGCTTGTAGAGCCCGGCGGTGCGCAGATCCGGTCCCCAGTCCCAGCCGAAGCTGCAGGCCATTTTGCGGATGAAGTTGAAGGGCACGGGGTGGTAGGCGCTGGGGCGGTCGCCGAGCCGTTCGCGCTGCGCCTGGGCATAGGCCGTGGCCGAGGCCAGGGTGACCGCCAGCCGGCGGGGCTTCCCGTCGGCGTATTCGCGCACGTCGAAGCGGTAGCTGCGGTGCATATTCGCGGTGCGGCCCAGCTCCTGGCCCTCCAGGGCCACGGTGCCGATGGTATCGATGCCCTCGAAGACCAGGTCCACGCGTTCGCCCGCGTCCGCCGGATCCAGCTGCAGCACGCTCTGGTAGCGCCAGTCCATCTGGTGCATCCAGCTCAGCTTGGCCTCGTTGGCATCGAGGTAGGGGTCGGGGATCAGCCCGGCGCGCAGCAGGTCGGTGTGCACGCTGCCGGGCACTTCGGCGGGCAATCCCGCGGGCAGGTCGATGGCCGGCTGTCCGCCGGCGGCCTCCAGGCTCCAGCCTTCGGTCAATGGGTAGGTGTTCATCTAGCGGTTCCTAACGGTGAGCGGCGGGCAGCTGGGTCTCGGTGCGATCCAGCTGTTCCCAGCCGCCGGTGAAATGGTTGAAGCAATTCGTGTTGTCGATCCGGGCGCGGTCCACCCCGAGGCCGGTGTTCAGCACTTGGCCCACGCGTTCGGGGTCCGGGGCGGCCTGCGCCAGCAGCCGGGTGTAGTCGTGCTGCGGGTTCAGGATCACCTCGTCGGAGGGGCCGCGCTCGACAATCCGGCCCTTGTAGAGCACGAGGATCTCGTCGGAGAAGTGCCGTGCGGTGGCCAGGTCGTGGGTGATGTACAGCACCGCGAGCTGGTCTTCGCGCTGCAGCCGGGCCAGCAGGTTCAGCACCCCGAGGCGGATGGAGACATCCAGCATCGACACCGGCTCGTCGGCGATCAGCACCTGCGCGCCGGGGGCCAGCGCGCGGGCGATCGCCACCCGCTGGCGCTGCCCGCCGGAGAGCTCGTGGGGCCGCTTGGCGGCGATCTGCCCGGCCGGTTCCAGGTTCACCCGCTCCAGCATCTGCAGCACCCGCTGATAGGTTTGGCCCTTGCCGGCGGTGCGCTGGTGGATGCGCAATGGCCGGGCCAGGTGGTGCTCGATGCTGTGGAAGGGGTTCAGCGAGGCGAAGGGGTCCTGGAAGACCATCTGCAGATGCCGGCGATAGTGCGCGTCGGCAACCTGCCGCTGCTGCCCATCGAGCACCTCGATGCTCCCGGAGCTGGGTTTCTCCATGCGGGTGAGCAGCTTGGCGATGGTTGATTTGCCGGAGCCGGATTCGCCCACCAGGGCCACCGTCTTGCCCGGGGACAACTCGAAGCTGACCCGGTCCACGGCCCGCAGGGTGCGGCGCTTGAGCCCGCCGCGCAGCGTGTAGTCCTTGCTCAGATTCTCGACGCGAACGCTGGTCATGATTGCTCCTGGGGGTCATCGGCGGTGCCGCCGCGCACAAAGGCCCCGCGGTCCCCGCGCAGGCTCGGGAAGGAAGCCAGAAGCTTCCGGGTGTAGGGATGGGCGGCCTGCCGGTAGAGGGTGGCTGCCTGGTCCAGCTCGACGATTTCGCCGCGCAGCATCACCGCGATCCGGTCGCTGATCTCCAGCAGCAGCGGCAGGTCGTGGGTGATGAAGATGACTGCGAAGTCCAGCTCCTCGCGCAGCCGCACGATCTCGCGCAGGATATCGCGCTGCACCACCACATCCAGGGCGGTGGTCGGCTCGTCCATGATCATCACCTGGGGCTCGAGCAGCATCGCCATGGCGATCATCACGCGCTGGCGCATGCCCCCGGAGAGCTCATGCGGGAAGGAGCGCAGCCGGCCCGGGTCCACCCCCACGCGGGTGAGCACCTGCGCGCTGCGTTCCCGGCGGGCCGCCCGGGTCATTCCGGGGGCGTGGGCGCGCAGCGTGTCATCGAGCTGGGCGCCGATGCTGCGCACCGGATTCAGCGCGTTCATCGCGCCTTGGAAGACCATGGAGAGCTTTTGCCAGCGGAAGTCGCGCAGCTGGCTCTCGCCCAGGCCCAGCAGGTCCAGTTCCTGGCCGCTGCTGTCGTGGAAGAGAACCTGGCCCGAGGAAATCCGGGCCGGCGGCTGGTGCAGCCGATTGATGGCGTAGGCCAGAGTGGTCTTGCCGCAGCCCGATTCGCCGGCCAGCCCGAGGATTTCCCCGCGGCCCAGCTCGAAGGAGGCATTCTTGACGGCGGTGACCGGGTTCTGGGATTCGTAGACGACGCTCAGCCCGCGCACGCTGAGCACCGGCGGCTTGCCGGTGGCGCCCGCTTCGAGGCGTTCTGGGGATATTGTGCTCATCGGGCTGCTGCCTTCCGTGGTTGTGCGCCCGCCGCCCTGGCGGCTGCGCGCGAAAGTTTCCGTGCCTCGCGCACGCTCTTCAGCTTCGGGTTGATGATCTCGTCGATGGAGAAGTTCACCAGCGAGAGCCCCATGCCGAACAGCGCGATCATCAGGCCAGGAGGCAGGAACCACCACCAGGCGCCCAAGGGCAGGGCAAAGCCGTTCTGCGCGAAGTAGAGCATGGTGCCCAGCGTGGAGGAACTCGAAGCCCCCAGGCCCAGGAAGGACAGGCCCGCCTCGCCCAGGATGGCCGCGATCACCGCGAAGACGAACTGCGAGGCCAGCACGGGCAGCAGGTTCGGGAGGATCTCCACGACGATGACCCGCCAGGCGCGCTCGCCGGAGACCTTGGATGCCTGCACGTAGTCGCGGTTGCGCACCGAAAGGGTCTGCGCCCGCAGCACGCGGGCGGAGGCCGCCCAGCTGGTCAGCGCCAGGACCACCGCGATGGTCCACAGGCCGCGGCTTTCGCGCGGCACGAATCCGGAGATGACGATGACCAGGGGCAAGCCGGGGATCACCAGGAACACGTTGGAGAGCAGCGAGAAGCTTTCGTCGGCGAAACCGCCGAGGTAGGCCCCGTAGATGCCGAAGAAGGCCGAGAGCGCGGTGGCCAGCACGCCCACGATCAGCCCGATCTGCAGCGAGCCGCGGGTGGCGTAGGCCAGCTGTGCCAGCACATCCTGGCCGGTCTGGGTGGTGCCCAGCAGGTGCTCGGCTCCCGGGGAGCTCAGCCCGATATTGCTGATCGCGTTGGGGTCCTGCACGAAGAGCGGCGCGAGCAGCCCGAACAGCGCGATGCCCAGGATCAGGCCCAGCCCGATGACCAGCCACGGGGTGGGAGAGGGCAGCAGCATCCGCCACGCGGCCTTGGGGGCCGTGGCGCGGCCCGCGGGTTCCGGCGCCGGATCCCCTCCGGTGTCCGCCAGGATGCCGCTGGTGGTTTTGGTGTCGTTAAAAGGTGCCATGTCGGTTTCCATTCCTAGCCGCGGGCCCGGGTGCGCGGGTCGACCAGGCCATAGATCAGGTCGACCAGCAGGTTGGCCGCGAGCACCGCGACCGTGATGTAGAGGAACACGCCCTGCATCAGGGCGTAGTCGTTGTTGGTGACCGCTGCCAGCAGGCGCGAGCCGATGCCCGGATAGGAGAAGACCTGCTCGGTCACCACCGAACCGGAAACCACGAAGCCCAGCGAAATGGCGAAACCGGCCACGGAGGGCAGCACGGCATTGCGGGCGGCGTAGTTGCGCAGGATCCAGCGTTCGGGAAGCCCCTTGGCGCGGGCGGTCAGCACGTAGTCCTCGGAGAGCGTAGACACCATCATGTTGCGCATGCCCAGCAGCCAGCCTCCCAGGGCCGCGATGACAATGGTCAGTGCCGGCAGGACCGCATGCTCGATCGCGGAAAGCAGGAAGGGGCCATTGAATCCGGGGTCGAGCACCACGTCATAGCCTCCCTGCGCCGGGAAGAGGCCCAGCCCGCGGGAGAGCAGGTAGACCAGCACCAGGGCGAGCCAGAAGTAGGGGACCGCGGCCAGCAGCGTGGTGGCCGGGACCAGCGAGTCCAGCCAGGTCCCCGGGCGCCATCCGGCGAAGGTCCCCAGCAGGATGCCGATCCCGGCGGCCAGAATGGTCGAGACCCCCACCAGGATCACGGTCCACGGCATGGAGGCTCCGATGACCTCGGTGACCGGGGCCGGGAAGTAGCTCACCGAGACGCCGAGGTCGCCCTTGAAGAGGTTGCCCAGGTAGCCTGCATATTGCACGATCAGCGGCTGCGAATCATCGCCGCCGAGCAGGATCGAGTAGGCCTTGCGGGTTTCCTCGGTGACGCTGCCGCCGCGCTGCTGCAGCTTGGCCAGCAGGATATCCACGGGATCCCCCGGCAGCAGCCGGGGGATGATGAAGTTCAGGGTGAGCGCTGCCCAGAGGGCGATGGCGTAGAAGCCCAGTTTCCGGATTACATAGTTCACAATTGCACCTGTTGCCTTGAGTGGTTCGAAGGAATGTCCCGCGCCGGGGACCGGGGGTCCCCGGCGCCGGGGAAATCAGCCTTGGACCGGCTTCAGGGCCTTGAAGACCTGTGCGGCATCCAGGCGCGACCAGACGGCGGGGAAGGCGTAGGTGTCTTCTGCGGTGGGCCATCCGGTGAACTTGGCGGTGTTCCACACGCTGGTGGTGCCGCCGGTGAGCACCGGGATGTACGGCATGTCCGCGACGATCTGCTGCTGGATCACGTCGTACTGCTGCTGGCGGGCCGTGCTGTCTTCAAACGGGATGGTTTTCAGCGCGTTGATCGCCTTGTCGACGCTGTCGTTGGCGTAGCGGGAGTAGTTGTTGCCGGAGGTCTTGCCGACTTTCGCGGTGCTTTCCGAGGAGAAGAAGTAGTTGTACACGTAGTACGGGTCTGGGGCGGGACCTTGCCACAGCGAGTCGATGGCCAGCTCGAACTCGCCCTTGGTGCGCTTGTCGGTCCACTCGTTCCACGAGGACTGGGCGGCCTGGATCTGGATGCCAGCGGCCTTGGCCTGTTCGGTGATGGTCTGGATGGCGGTGATGTAGTCGGTCCAGCCGGTGACCACTTCAATGGTCAGCGAAAGCTTTTTGCCGGCCTTGGCGAAGATCCCATCGGCGCCCTTCTTCCAGCCGGCCTCCTCAAGCAGCGCGGCCGCGGCCTGCGGATCCGCGGTTTCCGGGGCAACCGCTGGCTGCACCTTCTGGGAGATCCATTGCGATTGGGTGTCGGGCAGCGCGAAGGATGGGGAGATCGGCGCGGCGGTGTTTTCGTACGCCAGGGTGTTGAGCTGGGTGCGATCCAGGGCCAGGTAGATGGCGCGGCGCACCGCAGGATCGGTTTGCGCCCCGGTGCAGCCCAGCTTGACGTTGGCGCAGGTGGCCAGCACCTGCTGGCTCTGGGCCACGGTCAGCTTGGCGTAGTCCGGGAAGTTCGTGGAGACGTTCTGGATGTCGGGGATCGGGCCGGTCTGCCAGTCGATGGTGCCCTGCGCAATGGCGTCGGCGCCGGCAGTGTTGCCGGACAGGGCCAGGTAGCGGATGTTTTTCAGTTCGGGTTCGCCGCCCCAGTAGGACGGGTTGGCTTTCAGCGTGAAGGCCTGCGGCTTGAAGTCGGCGAGGGTGTAGGCCCCGGTGCCGACCGGCTTTTCGATGACGTCCGTCTCCGGGTTCAGCTTGGCCCACAGGTGCTCCGGCACGATCACCGCCTGGGTCAGGATGTCCGGACCGGAGACGAAGGCGCTGTCCTTGAAGTTGAAGGTGATGTGGGTGTTATCCACGACCTTGACCTCGCCCTTGAACCCCAGGCTGTTCAACGCGGGGTGCTTCTTGAGCAAGTTGAAGGTGAAGGCCACATCATCGGCGGTGAAAGGCTCCCCGTCGCTCCACGTCACGCCCTCGCGCAGGGTCACCGAGAGCGCGGTGCCATCCTCGTTCCATGAGGATTCCGTGCCCAGCAAGGGTTCGGGCTTGGCGTCTTTTGCGGCCTTGTTCAGGTAGAACAGCGGTTCGAAGATGGTGCCCGGGCCTGCGATCTGGGAAGGCGAGAAGGGGTTGAAGTTGATCTGGTAGTCACCGGCCTGGCCGGTGTAGGCCACCAGGGTGGCGTCCGCGGCGTCGGCCTTCGGCTGGCCGGATCCGGCGGAGGAGCAGCCGCTGAGAGCCAGGGAGAGAATGCTGGCGCCAGCCGCAAGGGCGAGCATGCCGCGATGGCGCCGCAAGGTGCCCGGTTGCGAGGAGGGGAACATGGAGTGTCGCTTTCATCGGATCGGCCCTGAGCGCCGATGTGGTTGATTCTGTGTCGCAAATCACGACTCATTAAGAAGTTAGGTGATTAAATTAAGTTGGTCAAGATAATATGGAAGAGAAGTTCATAGTGTGACGCAGAACAAGGCGAGGGCCAGCAAGGAGGTGCAAGGCAGCGATGCAGCGCAACAGCGTTCCGCCGACCAACCGGGAAAGACTGCTTGACCTGCTGCGAGTGTCCGGAACCAGCAGCCGGATTGACCTCGTGGAGGCGACCGGGCTCACTGCCGGGACCATCAGCAATCTGGTGCGGGTGCTCGTGGAAGAAGGCCTGGTCGAGGAGACCGGGCGTGCCGCGTCCCGTGGCGGGCAGCCGCGCCGGATGCTCCAGCTGCGTGCTGATTCGCGCTGCGCGGTGGGTGTCCACTTCGAGCGCGGCGGCATCGAGCTGGTGCTCACGGATTTCACTGGCCGGACCATTGGCGCATCGCGCGTGGATTCCGATCAGCGCCTCGCCCCTGCCCGGCAGCTGGAAGCCGTTGGCACCAGGATCCTGGCCATGGCCGATGCCTGCGGGATCGCGCCGCACCGCGTGCTGGGCATCGGGCTGGTCGCTGAAGGGCCGCTCGACGTGCCCAGCGGCACGCTGCTGGCCAAGGAGGCGGATGCGCGCTGGCAGGGCCAGCCAATTGCCGGGCTGCTCGAGCGCCAGGCGGGTTTCCCGGTGCGCCTGTTGCCAGTGGGCACAGCAGCCGCCCTGGCCGAGCGGGTGCTTGATGGCGGACGCCGGCAGCCCTTCGGCGTGATCTATCTGGCCAGTTCCATCGCGGCCGGGGTGGTGCATGAAGGACAGGTGTTCCGAGGGACAGATGCGCGCCCGGTGGAATTGGGCCACATCACCGTGGACTTCAACGGGCCGCCGTGCCCCTGCGGCAATCGCGGATGCCTGTCCCAATACAGCTCAGGTGCCGCATTGGCGCAGCGTGCCGCGAGCCTGCCCGGCCTGGCCGAAGCACTGGGAGGCGGGGCTGGCAATCCGATGGCCGATGTCCAGGCCATCGCCGAGCAGGCAACGCGCGGCCATCCCCAGGCCCGCGCGCTATGGAAGGAAGCGGCCCGCGGGCTGGGGCATGCCGCGGTGAGCCTGGTCAACCTCTTCGGGCTCGAAACCGTGGTGCTGGCCGGCCCGGCGCTGGCCGGAGCCGGGGACCTGCTGCTCGCCGAGGTGCGCTCGATCGTGCAGGCCAGCTCCTGCCACCGGGCATTGAGCCCGGTGCACGTTGAACGATCAAGGCACGGCCCGCTGTCTGCCGCCATCGGCGGCGCCTTGCAGGTGCTCTGCGCCAGCGATGGAACCAGAACCCAAGAACCAACCCACCGAATGATGGAGAGATCATGACCCAGGAGTACAAGGAATTCACCGTCTTGAGCCGCGATGGGGCCAGCCTCATCCTGCACCACCGACCCGCAGGACTGCCTGAGGTCGTGCACTGGGGCGCCGAGACCGGCGAGCTGGCAGAAGCGGAGCTTCGCGCCCTGGTGGCCGCCGGGGCACGCCAGGAGGAGCGGGGCACCGTTGATGCCATCTGGCAGCCGAACCTGCTGCCCACCCAGGGCGACGGCTGGGCCGGCCGGCCGGCGCTGCTGGCCACGCGTGCCGGGGCGCCGATCTTCCCCCGGTGGATCACCCGGGAAATCACCGTTGACGGCTGCAAGCTGCGCATTGAAAGCCACGACGCCGCCAACCAGCTGGCGATGCGCAGCGAACTGGAACTGCTGGCCGGAGGGGTGCTCACGCTCAGCCATGAACTGGTCAACGAGGGAAGCGGCGAAGTTGAGGTGCAGCATCTGGAGTGCGTTCTGCCGATTCCCAAGAACGCTGACCACCTGAGCATGTTCAGCGGCCGCTGGACCCGTGAAAAGGCGCCGCAAACCATCCAGATGCCGCGCGGCGCGGTGGTCCGGCAAACTCGGCGCGGCCGTGGCGGGCACGATGCGCCCTATCTGCAGATCGCCTCGGCGGGGGTGCCGCAGGAGCGTGCCGGCGAGCTGTGGGCCGTGCATCTGGGCTGGAGCGCGGACTGCACCTATCGCACGGACCGGATGAGCGAAGCACTGACCCTGATCGGCGCCGGAGAGCTGCTGCAGCCAGCAGAAATGCGGCTGGGCGCCGGTGGCGCCTACCGCACCCCGAAGGCCTGGTTCGGCTATTCGGGGCAGGGGCTGGACGGGCTGAGCGCAGGATTTCACACCGCCCTGCGCGCCCGGGAACAGCACCCCAGCACGCCAAGGCCGCTGGTGCTCAACACCTGGGAAGCCGTGTACTTCGATCATCAGCCGCAGACCCTGATGCGCCTGGCGGAATTGGCCGCGCAGGTCGGGGTGGAGCGCTTCGTGCTCGATGACGGGTGGTTCATGGCCCGCCGCGACGACACCAAGGGGCTGGGGGACTGGGAGGTGGACCGCGCTGTCTGGCCCGACGGGCTGGGTCCGCTGGCGGCCCTGGTCCATGAGCTGGGCATGGAATTCGGGCTCTGGTTCGAACCCGAAATGGTCAATCCCGACTCCGATCTGGCGCGCAATCACCCCGACTGGATGCTGCACAATGCCCAGCATGTGCACAACCCGCCAGCGGGGCTGTCCTGGCGCTCGCAGCATGTCCTGGATCTGGCCAACCCGCACGCCTACGCGCATGTGCGCCAGCAGATGGGCGCGCTGATCCAGGAGCTCGGCATCGATTTCATCAAATGGGATCACAATCGCGACCTGATCGAATCGCTGCACGGGCAGCGTCCGGGAACCCACGAGCACACGCAGGCAGCCTACCGGTTGATCCGCGAGCTGAAGCAGGAGCACCCAGGGCTGGAAATCGAATCCTGTTCCAGCGGCGGGGCGCGCACGGACCTGGGCATCCTGGAATACGCGGACCGGGTGTGGGCCTCGGATTCCAACGACGCGATTGAACGGCAGGACATCCAGCGGTGGACCCAATTGCTCCTGCCCCCGGAGCTGGTGGGAGGCCATATCGGCCCGGCCACCTCGCATAGTTCCGGGCGGACCCTGGACCTGTCCTTCCGGGCTGCCACGAGCCTGATGGGCTCGGCCGGTTTCGAATGGAATCTGCTCGAATGCAATGAGCAGGAACTGCAGCAGGCGCGCGACTTCGCCGAGCTCTACAAGGAGGTGCGCGGGTTGCTGCACACCGGTGTGCCGGTCCACGCGCAGCTGCTGGATCCGGCGCTTCGCGTGAGCGGCGTGGTGGCCCAGGACGGCAGCGCAGGGTTGTGGACCATAGCCACGGTGGCCACCTTGGAGGAGGCGCTGCCCGAACGGATCCGGCTGCATGGCCTGAAACCGCACTCCCGCTACCGGGTTCGCGTCCGCGAGGAGCTGGGGAAGGCGGAATTCGGCTGGATCACCCCGCAGTGGATCGCCCAGGGCGATCTGGTGCTGCCCGGGAGGCTACTGGAAATCCACGGGCTGCAAATCCCGCTGCTCTGGCCCGGCCAGGCGCTGATCGTCCAGGTGGAGGAGGTGCCCGCCTAGGCTTTGGCGGGCGGTGCTGCCGTGCTGCCGCGCACCACAATTCGCGCGGTCGGCACGTGCACCACCGTCTGCAGGTCCCCGGCATGGGTGCGCAGCAGCACCTGGGCCAGGCGCTGCCCCAATTCGAAGACATCCAGGCTGACGACCGAAATCGGCGGTTCGGCCAGGCGCGCGTCGGGCGAATCATCCCAGGCCAAGATGGAAAGATCCTGCGGGATGCGCAGTCCGAGCTCGCGCGCGGCAGCCAGGCCGCCCACCGCCATGAGGGTGTCATCAAAGATGATCGCGCTGGGACGCGGGTCCGCGCCCAGCAGCTCGCGGATGCGCTGGGCCCCGGAGCCCGGAGAGTAGCTGCCTTCCAGGCTGGTGCCAGCAACCCCGAAACGCGCCAGGGCCTCGCCGAATGCCCGGGTGCGTGCCTGGGTGTGGTGCAGCTGGGCCGGGCCGGAGACCCGTCCAAGCCGCTGGTGGCCCAGGCCGGCCAGGTGCTCCACAGCCATCAGCATGGCGCCGGAGTTATCCACCTCCACCAGGGAGACCCCCTCGATGTGCGGTCCGCCCAGGACCACCACCGGCAGGCCCAGCTCGCGGCAGCGCAGCACGCGTTCATCGTTTTCGGCGATATCGGCAATGATCACGGCGTTGAGCATGCCGCTGCTGGCCCAGTCCCGGTAGGCGGCCAGCTCTTCGGCGGCAGAGCCGAAGCGGCGCAGCAGCACCGAGGCATCATGCTGGTCCAGGGCCTGCTCCAGGCCAAGGAGCAGCTCCTCGAAAAATGGATCAGGGTCGTGGGGCCCGTTTTTCATCTGCACCGCCAGGGCGAAGCGGGGTCCGGGCGGAGTGCGCGCAGCGACGTTGTCCATGTGCAAAGTATCGCATCGAACCGGCATACTTGGCACATGAGCAACGTTCTTCCACCATCACCGGCCCAGTCCAGTCGAGTCCTCGTCTTGGATCGGGTTCGTGCGGAGGGACCGGTCAGCCGCGTCGAGCTGGCTGGGCATACTGGGCTGACCCAGGCTTCCATTTCCAACCTGGTCAAGACCCTGCTTGCCGAGGGCCTGCTGGTGGAAACCGGAGAACGAACCTATACCGGGGCCAAGGGAAAGCCCCGTGTGCTGCTGGGCCTGAATCCGCAGGCGCGCTACAGCATCGGCGTGCAGCTGGGCGCCGACTGGATCGTCATGGTGCTCACCGATGCGGCGGGCACGGTGATGGCCCGAACGCGCATGCGCGGAGCGCGATCCACCGCGCCGGTGCGGGTGGTTTCGGCCGTCGCCACGCAGATCGAGGCGCTGCTCGCGCTCTCCGGGGTCGACCGGCAGCTGGTGGCAGGCATCGGACTGGCGGTGCCGGGGATCATCGATTTGCAGACCGGGGCGATTCTCTCCTCGGCAAGCCTGCCGCTATGGGAGCTTTTTGCGGTCCGCGAGGCGTTGCAAAAGGCCACCGGGCTGCTGACCCTGGTCGACAATGTGGCTACCGCCGCGGTCATGGGCGACTACTGGAGCGGCGCGATTCCAGAGGCCAGCGCGCACTGCACCCTGTATATGGGGGCCAGCATCAATACCGGGCTGCTCATTGACGGGACGGTGTACCGCGGGGCGAGTTCCAATACCGGGCTGTTGGGGCGGGCGAGCTTCGAACGCGCCGCCGGCGGACGGGCCACCGTGGAGGAAGTGGCTGGCCCGCGGGCCGTGGCCGCCCGTGCCCGGCAGGAGCTGGCGGCGGGCCGCCAGACCATTGCGGTCCTCGATGACCCAGCCAATCCCTTTGCGGATTTTGCGGCGATTGCCAGCGCGGCGGTGCATGGGGACTCGCTGGCCCTGGAGCTGATCGAAGAGTCGGCACAGCATATTGCCACCGTGGTGGTGGCCATGGTCAACATCCTCGACCTGGATTCGGTGACGTTGGCGGGCCCCTCGCTGAGTACCGCCGGATCCCTGTATTTAACGCAGATCCGGGACCGCATCAGTGCCGAGGCCTTGAGCGCGCCGAAACATGATGTGACGGTGCGGCTCTCGGCCCAGGTGACTGATGCGGCCTCGGTGGGTGCCGCGGCCCTGATGCTGCAGCACAGCCTGGCCAAGCCTGCAGGCTAGGCCGGGGGACTACCGGGCGCGCAGCTCATCCACGTAGAAGCTTCCGCTCGTTGATGGAGCTTCGGGCACCTGGTTGATGAAGATGTTCAGCTGCGAGAGGTCGGCAAGGTCCGCCTGGGAGATCCGGCGGTCTGCGTTCTGCGTATCCCAGGGGGCCGGCCGGAAATCGGCAAAGGGGATCGACAGCTGCTGCCCCTCGGTGCCTTCCATTGACGGGTAGGCCTCATAGGCGACGCCGCCGGCGACCAGCTGCAATACCAGCTTCTGGCCCGAGCCGTCGGGCTGGAGCCAGAGCGATAGCCGGTCGAAGCTTGACCAGTCGCCTTCGATGCGGCGGGTGATTCCGGTGTAGCTTTGCAGCCCGAAATCGTAGTCGAAGCGCAGCGAGCGTTCGCCGGCTCCGACGGGGTCCTCCGCCAGCGAGATGGAGTTGGTGCCCACTGCGCTGTAGCTTGAACGCAGTTCGGAATCGTCGGCGTAGCCTTCGAAGTCATCAACTACGCCCGGGGCTGAGGCAGGCTTCTGGCCCAGCACCAGTTGCCCGGTTTCTTCCAGTTTCCGCTGGCCGGGCAGCGTGGCGCGCAAGTCAAAAGCAGTCCTTTGGTTGACCAGCTCTTCTTGCGGAACCTCCAAGGTGCCCACGTGGTAGCCGGAGGCGGCATCGAAGTTGAGCTTGATGGGAGGATGCCCCGAGAGGGTGAAGTCGACCGTGGCGGGCTTCGGATTGGTCCCGGTGAGCTTGGCCCGCACGGTGGTTTCGGTGTGCGTGATGCGTGTGCCGTTCGCCGGCGTGACCAGCCGCAGGCTGGCCGGGTGGGCCGCGGCCTTGGTCTTTCGCTCAAAGACATCCCGGGGCGAGAGCTGCGAGCTGAAGACGGAGAACTCATCCTCTGCGAAAGCGCGGAAGTCCTGGAGCATCTCGTGCTCAGCGAGCTCGCCGGTGGCCGGATAGGGGACGAAGAACTGCCCGGTGCCGTAATTGGTCCAGGTCAAGGCCCAGGCCATGCGACGTGCCTGCGGGTCGGCCTTGATCGCGTTGAAGACCTTGGTGTACCAGTTGATGGAGGGATTTTCTCCGTTGGCTTTCAGTGCCCCGCTCACTCCGTACTCGGTCAGGGCCGCTACCTTTCGGTGCACGGTGGCCAGCGTGGAGAGCATGCCCAAGTCGGCCACGAGGCCGTCGAGCCACTGCTGGGAACCGCCCGAGCTGTCGTAGTTGTCATAGCCCAGCACGTCCACGAAGTCGTCTCCCGGATAGGTCTTCATGAAGGTTTCCGGCTTGCCGCTGAATCCGCCGCCGGGGGAGTAGGCATAGAGGAAATTGTGCACGTCTTTCTGATCGCGCAGGTATTCCACGGTGTAGCGGAAGAGTTCAATGTATTCGCTGGCTGAAGCATGGGAGGCGCCCCACCAGACCAGGAGCCGGCGTTCTCGTGGAAGGGGCGGAAGACCATGGGGATGGCACGGCCCTGTTCATCCACGGCGGCCTTGGCGATGCTGGCCACCCGGTCGAGGTAGTCGGTGAACTGCTTGTTGTGGTCTCCACCGGGCATGATGCGCGGAACCACGTCGCCATCGGTGTCATCGAAGGGGCCACCGGTGACAAAGTTGTCCATATGGGCGGAGAAGGTCTGGATGGCGCCGAGCTTGTCGGCGGCCTGCACCAGCTTGACGGTGTGCTCGATGTTCTCTTGCGGTGTCGGGTCTCCGGGCGCCGAGCCGTAGCCCTGGTGGCCGAAGTCCCAGCCGAAGACCGCCGGGTAATCGCCCGTAGCGGCTTGGACGTCGGACAGGGTCCCGTCGGCCTGGGCATCGGAGAAGGTGACTCCGAATTCGGTGTCTTGCTGGTGCCCGAAGAGGATTCCCTGGCCCTGCTGGGAGTTCAGGTAGGCGAAGAGGGAGGCTGTTCTGGAGGTGGCGTCGGGATCGGCTAGCGGGAGTCGTTCGGGAGCGCCGTGGCGTTCTTGGGGAGCGATCACCGCCGCGTGAACGGGAATCGAGGCAGTGGCGATAACTGCTCCGGCGAGCAGCGAGGCGGCGAGTTGCCGCAGTTTGTGGGGGTGCAAGGTGGGTACCAGTTCTTTCCGGCTCTATCGAGCCAATAGGTGGTCGCCCTAGCCTAATCGGATTAACTTAATTAAGTAAAGATAATTCTTCCGAACCTTCCCCGGCCTCGGCCTTCTTGGTCGTGGCCCGGTGGGCGGGTGTGCCCATGAGCCGCGGCTATCGCTACGGAAGGCGAGGCGCCCGAGGCGTTTCGATAGAAAAGATTGACAGGACATTAGGACTTATCTAGGCTCGGAGTGTTGTTCAACATGAGAGCGAGGTCCTGGCGTGAAGTTGCGGGCCAAGTCAAAGCAAGCTCAAGGCGCATCTCTGGGCATCGTTTTGGCGACGTATGCGATCGCCATGTGCGGCACGACCATGCCCACCGCGCTCTATCCAACCCTGCAAGATGAGTATGGGCTGAGCACGGCCGCCTCAACGCAGCTTTTTGCCATCTACGCCATCGTGGTGCTCGCGGTCCTATGCGTCTTCGGCTCCCTGTCTGATGCCATCGGACGCAAGCCCGTGATGATCCTTGGCCTGCTGGCCTCGGCGGCTAGCGGAATACTCTACGCCGTGGCCGAGGACGCTCCGATGCTGTTCATTGCCCGCACGCTCTCCGGGATTTGCGCCGGGCTGGTGACCGGTACGGCAACGGCCTACCTCACCGATCTGGTCTCCAGTTCCGCGCGCGGTGCCGGCATTTCCAGCGTGGCGAATATGGCCGGGCTGGGCAGCGGGCCAGCGCTGGCGGCCTTCCTGACCTATTTTGTCCCCTCCGTGCCGATGATCGCGTTTAGTGTCCACGCAGTGCTCTCCGGGCTGTGCATGGCGCTGCTGGCCATAATCCCGGATACTGTCGCCCACCGCGGGCTCGGGCTCAAGCTCAGCCTGCCTTTGATACCCCGCTTCGCGCTCCGCGACTACTGCGTGGGCGGCCTGATGACCCTGGGATTCGCCGTAATGGGTGGTTGCACGGCCATGACATCCATCCTCGTGGTCCGCGCCTTCGGCATTACCGACCTGCGGCTGCTGGGGCTGATTGGCTCGCTGATTTTTGTTGCCACCACCGTGGGGCAGA
>Ga0308158_10000793_pt1 | contig 41931 bp, 29 predicted proteins | sample PhyBR2_FD_201038 | JGI IMG/M metagenome (GOLD analysis project Ga0308158, IMG submission 201038) | Phyllosphere microbial communities from UC Gill Tract Community Farm, Albany, California, United States - DLSLB.R2 | ecosystem: Host-associated > Plants > Phyllosphere > Unclassified | place: USA... | reverse complement strand
CGCAATTTCAGCTGCGCATGTCGCGTGAAGACATCGGCAGCTATCTTGGCCTGACCATCGAAAGCATCAGCCGCCTGCTGGGCCGCTTTACCAAGCTGGGGCTGATCACGGTCGACAAGCGCGCCGTGGTGCTGACCGATCCACAACGGATTGCCGAGATGGCAAGCGGCTTCTCGCCCTGCAGCCCGATGGTGTGACTGGCCGCAGCGCCATGGCACGCTGACGGTTTTGATGCACGTCATGGATTTTGCAGCCCCTCCCCGTCATCCTTGCGAACAACACGACAGATCGGCACGTCGTTGCCGGCAGCGCGACAGCAAGCACGAAGACACCGGAGGTTTTCATGAACATGATGAACGCAGCAGTCTTCACCGGCCCCGGCCGCATCATCCTGGACCGCAAACCCATTCCGGTCGCCGGGCCCGGCGAAGCCGTCATCAAGATCACGTTGACAACGATCTGCGGCACCGACGTCCATATCCTGAAGGGCGAGTATCCCGTCAAACCGGGCCTGACGATCGGGCACGAGCCGGTTGGCACGATCCACGAACTGGGCTCCGGCGTGACCGGCTACCAGATTGGCCAGCGCGTGGTCGTGGGCGCCATCACGCCGTGTGGCCAGTGCCATACCTGCCTGGACGGGCGCCAGTCACAGTGCGGCGGCCACGCCATCGGCGGCTGGCGCTTCGGCAACACGATCGACGGCTGCCAGGCCGAGTACCTGAAAGTGCCGTTCGCGATGGCCAACCTGGCGCCGATTCCCGACGGCCTGACCGATGAGCAGGTACTGATGTGCCCCGACATCATGAGTACCGGGTTTGGTGGCGCCGAACACGGCGGCATCCGGCTGGGCGATACGGTCGCTATTTTCGCGCAGGGCCCCATCGGCCTGTGCGCCACCGCCGGCGCACGGCTGCGCGGCGCCAGTTGCATCATCGCTGTCGACGCCGTCCCGGAGCGCCTTAAAATGGCCCGGCAACTGGGGGCCGATCACACCATCGATTACCGCGAAACGGACCCGGTCGGCGAAATCCTGCGGCTGACCGGCGGCCAGGGCGTCGATGTTGCGATCGAGGCGCTCGGCACCCAGCAGACGTTCGAAAATTGCCTGCGCGCCCTCAAGCCGGGCGGCACCCTGTCGAGCCTGGGCGTGTACTCCGGCAAGCTGTCGCTGCCAATCGACGCCTTTGCGGCCGGGCTGGCCGACCAGTCGCTGGTGACCACGCTGTGCCCCGGCGGCAAGGAGCGCATGCGCCGTCTGATGGCCATCGTTGCCTCCGGCCGCCTCGACCTGCAACCGATGATCACGCACCGCTTCCGGCTCGAGCAGATCGAAGAAGCGTACGACCTGTTTGCAAACCAGCGCGACGGCGTGCTGAAGGTGGCGATCACGCCCTGACAGGCAGGCGTTGTTCGGCCCGCCCGACCATGTTCGCCACGTCACCCACCGAGGGGGAAAGCCATGTCCTACCAATCGATTCTCGTCCACGCGTGTCAGCCGGAACTGGCGCAAGCACGCTACCGGCTGGCAGCGGCGATCGCGCTGGCCGAAGGAACGCGCCTGACCGGCATCGCCCTCTCGGGCGCGATCGAGTTCATCGCCCGTTGCAGCGCCGCCTCCACTGTGGCGCCCATCGGGCCGGACGACTTCAACTTCCTGACCGACAACGCAAAACGCACGCTGACGGACTTCGAAAACACGATGCGCGCCGCAGGCGTCGAGACCTTCAAGAGCACGCTTAGCGAAGAATCGGCCTTGCATGCCTTGCCGCTGGAAGCGCGCTACTGCGATCTGCTGCTGCTCGGCCAGATCACCCATCCCGATGCAATCCTGGCCGATGACTATTCGCTGGCGCGCAACATTCTTCTGCACGCGCCCTGTCCGGTCATGGTGGTGCCATCCAGGACCACCGTCAGCGGGGTGCCCGCACGCCCCCTGATCGCCTGGGATGGCAGCATGGAAGCAAGCCGTGCAGTACGCGCAGCCCTGCCCCTGCTGCGGCGTGCAGCCAGCGTGACAGCGGTGTGCTTTTGTCCGCAGAAATACGGTGGCGATCAAGCCCTGTCGGGCACGCAACTCGCCACTTACCTGGCCAGTCACGACATCGAGATCGAGGTGCTGACACCGGCAACGACCGGCGGCATCGGCGATGCGTTGCTCGCGCTGGCCGCTGCACGGGCACACGACCTGATCGTCATGGGCAACTTCGGGCATTCGCGCTTTCGCGAGTTGGTACTGGGCGGGGTGACCGAAACCGTGCTGGCCGGAATGGTCGTGCCGGTGCTGACGAGCCACTAGGGGGCATGGGGCTTGCGGCAACAGCGGGTGTGGGCGCAGGTGCGCAGCCGGATTCGTCCTTCGACCGGTCCAATGACCCTGAAGCTGTCCAAGCAACCAGACATACCTGCCGAGGCCGCCCCAACCGCTAACCAGTATCTATAAAGACCAGGGCGCTTCCGTATCGCCCTGCGCTCCTACGGCTTCCTTCCACCGAACCAGACCACGTTACGGCTCAGCGGCCAGTGCAGTTCGGGCAGCGGTGCCGCTTCGGGCAATGCAAGCCACGTCAAGTTGCAGGCAAAGCTGTGTCCAGGACACCACAGCGCCATCCCCGGAAGTGCTGTTCTGCCAAGATAAAAGCCTCATTGTTGTTATTGGCAACACACCCTTGCTGTAAAATAATGACGCACGATCGACAGCCCCACTGGCTTCAGGGCCGACCAACTTTCCCAGAGCAATTCTTACCGTGTCGCGACTTTTTCCTGCGCTGTTACTCGGGTTTGCGTTGGGTGTCTCCGCGTGCCATGCCGCGACTCCCACCCTGTCCATCACCTATGCCGATCGTCCGCTCAGTCTCATACGGGGAACAGAACTGTTCAGCGCCGGCCGCGGCGTGATCCTGCAACGTGATGACCTGCTGGCTTCTGCCACGGGTGTGGTCCTGCTGGATGCCGATGGCGCGACGGTCGCCATCGGACCGGCCTCGCGGGTATTCGTGAGCCGGGCCAACGAATTGGTGCTACTGGAAGGCTGGCTCAAGGTCCAGGGCCGCCCCGGTCCCGGCTTGCGGATCAGGACCCCGGGGCTGCACCTGACGACCACAGGCGCCACGGCCATGCTGCGCGTGACGCCGGCTGCGAGCGCAATATTTGCCGAGACGGGCGAAGTGGCAATCGACGAAGCAGGCAGCGGCAAGGCCGCGCGCCGCCTGCGCCTGCTCGCCGAACAGTATGCGGTGCGCACGGGGTCCCAGCCGGCACGTATCCTGCCGCGTCCACAAGCGGACTATCTGGCTGCGATGCCGCAGGGCTTTCGCGATGTTCTCCTTGCCGTTCCCAGGACTGCGATCGCGACACCCAAACGCGAGCGCGCGCTGACCTACGCCGAGGTCGCGCCATGGTTGTCGGCACAGCCTGACCTGCGCCAGCGCGTGCAGCAGCGCTTCCACCTGCCGAAGGCAGGCAGCAACCCTGCACGCTCATCCAACCAACCGCCACAAGGCACCCAATAATGAAACTGTCGATCGCAGCGAAATTCAACGTCGTTTTTCTGTCCATCTTTGCCATCGGCTTTGGTGCGGCCAGCGCGGTGACCAATTATCTGTTGCAGGAAAACGCGCGCGAAGAAACGCTGCAAAGCGCGCGCGTGCTGATGCAGTCGGCACTGGCCGCGCGTAGCTACACGGCAGCGCAAATCGTGCCGCTGCTCGAGACGCGCCTGAAATACGAATTCGTGCCGCAATCGATCCCCTCGTTCGCCGCGACCGAGCAGCTTGGTCAACTACTCAAGCAGTACCCTGACTTTACCTATAAGGAAGCCACGCTCAACCCGACCAATCTGCGCGACCGCGCCAGCGACTGGGAAGCGGATCTGGTCAACACGCTGCGCGCCAAGCCGACGTTGAAGGAACTGGTGGGTGAACGCATCACGTCAGTGGGACCGGCACTGTACGTGGCGCGCCCGCTCCAGATCAAGGACGCAGCCTGCCTGCGCTGCCACAGCGTTCCGGATGCCGCACCCAAGACCATGACCGACATCTACGGCCGTAATAACGGCTTCGGGTGGAAGCACATGGAGATCATCGGCGCGCAGGTGGTATCGGTGCCAATGGAGGTTCCGCTGCGCCGCGCCAGCGCCATGCTCAACACGTACATGCTGTCGATGCTGGGCATCTTCGTATTCCTTTTCATCGCCCTGAATATCATGGTGCATTATTTTGTCACGCGCCGCATCACGCGCATGAGCCGCCTGGCCGACCAGGTCAGCCTGGGCCAGTTCAACGAAGAAGAATTCGACACCAGAGGCAGCGATGAACTGTCGGCGCTGGCGCAATCGTTCGCACGCATGCGCTCAAGCCTGGCCAGCGCCATGAAGATGCTGGACGAATGATGAACAATGCACCACGCAGGACCTCGGCATGATTGCACAGCTTGGCAAATACCGGATCGATGGCATCCTCGGCAAGGGCGCGATGGGCGTCGTCTACAAGGCATTTGATCCGGGCATCGAACGCGTGGTGGCCCTCAAGACCATCCGCAAGGAAATGTTTAGCCAGGACGAGCAGCTCGACCTGATCGGGCGTTTCAAGAACGAGGCGCAGGCTGCCGGGCGCCTGGCGCATCCGAATATCGTCACTGTCTACGATTATGGCGAAGACACCGAATCGGCTTACATCGCCATGGAATTTGTCGAAGGTACGCCGCTCGACACGCTGCTGGTGCCCGGCGCACCCACTGCGCTGCCGCGCGTGCTGGCCTGGATGGGCGACTTGCTGCACGGCCTCGACTATGCGCATGTACGCGGCGTGGTCCACCGCGACATCAAGCCGGCCAATCTCCTGGTGACCACCGGGGCGCAGGTCAAGATCAGCGACTTCGGGGTCGCGCGCATCGAATCATCGACATTGACCCAGGCCGGATCGATGATCGGTACACCGAGCTATATGTCGCCCGAACAGTTTCGAGGCGAAGCGGTCGATGGCCGCTCGGATGTCTTCTCGAGCGGCGTGCTGCTGTACCAGCTGCTCACGGGCGCACGCCCGTTTACCGGCTCGACCTCGGTCGTGATGCAGCAGATCCTTAACGAGCACCCCAGGCCGCCATCGGCCGTCGTTCCCTCGCTCGGCACCCGTTTCGACGCGCTCATGGCACGCGCCCTGGCCAAGGCGCCGGGCGAGCGCTATGCCACCGCGCGTGCGTTTCTCGCTGCGCTGCTGGCCGCTGCAAGCGCCGGCGATGATGACCTGGATGCCGATGCGGATCGCACCAGGATGGCCGACAACGACCGCACGCTGCTAGCCGCCGGGCTGCCCCTCTACGACGCCGCGCAGCCCCATCGGTCCGGGAACGCGCTGCCGCCAGCCACCACGACCGGCAGTGCCATCGCCACGGCGACGCCGTGGAAGCGCGAAGCATTCCCCGACGTCGAGGCGGTCCTGGCGCGCCAGATCGGGCCGGTGGCCAAATTCCTGCTCAGGAAAGTCGCCGACCAGGCCGACAGCCTCGATGCGCTGACCGCGCTGCTCCTGCCGCATATTCCTTCCGAGCTCGGTCGGGTCGAGTTCCAGGCAGCGCTGGTGCAGGTCAAGAAAAAACTCGAGGCGACCGGCACCGGCAGTGGCGTTGCACCCGCCCCGACCCTGAGTGGTACCGGAACCGGTCCGGGGAGCCAGTCCGGCACGCAGGCTGCGCAGACTGCAATTACCGCGCCCGTTGCTTACGATGACGCCTATGCTGATGCGGTCGCCACCAAACTGGTCAACATCATCGGCCCGATCGGGCGCGTGGTGGTCAAGCGCGCCGTCAAGGCCACGGGCGAAAAGCAGGCCTTCCTGCAATTGGTGGCAACCCATATCGACAACCCTGCTGAACGCGCACGCTTCCTGCTCGACGCCAGCGCCCTGTGACCACATTCGAGAGCAGCACGATGACCATGCCGATTCCCCTGTCGCCCCCAGGCCTGCACCGCCTGCCGGGCATGCTCGCGTTCGGTGCCACCGATATCGGGCCTGTTCGCGAGGGGAACGAAGACAACTTTCTGCTCGACGAAAAGCTCGGGTTGGCGATGGTCGCCGATGGCATGGGTGGCCATGCCGCCGGCGAGGTAGCCAGCGCCAGCGTGCTTACTGAACTGCGCGCCTATCTGGCCGCGCACGATGCGACGCTGCCGGCCGCCAACACCTGCGCCGGTCCCGGCGACGATCCCGACGCTACCTGGTCGGACCCGGCGGCCGGCGCCGTGACCCTGCTGCACGCGGCGCTCTCGCACACCAACGCCAGTCTGTACGCGCAGAATCACGCGCGCAACCGGGTCGAGGGCAATGGCATGGGCACGACGCTCAGCGGCTTCTGGCGCCGTGGGATCAAGGCGCCGCTGGTGCTGTTCCATGTCGGCGACAGCCGCCTGTACCGGCTGCGAATGGGCGTGCTGGAGCAACTCACGCGCGACCAGACGATGTACCAGCAGGCGCTTGAATCCGGTCTGTTCGACCGCCTGCCTCCACGCAACATGCTGCTGCAGGCGGTGGGACCATCGCCGTCGATTGCGCCCGAAGTGCGCTCGCACCTGGTGTTTCCGGGGGATGTGCTGATGTTGTGCAGCGACGGCCTGCATGGCAGCGTGCCGCATGGCGAGATCGAGGCCGTGATGGCGCGCGCTCAGCCCGACAACCTGGATCAACTCAGCGCGCAGCTGATCGCGATGGCCATCCGGTATGGGGGGCGCGACAACATCACCGTCGTGCTGACCCTGTGCGGGGCAACCTAGGCGCCTTGCCAGCCACGGGCGTGCCAGGCGCCGTCGAGCAGCGACGCGAACAGCGCCGGCGACGGCAGGCCGGGACTGATGGCCAGACTGGGCGCGACCTGCACCGAGCCAAGCCCCCACCATGCGCTGGCGCCGTCCAGTGCATCGAAGGCCAGCGGCGGCAACGGGCCGTCGGCCAGCGCGGTTACCCGCGCTGCGAACGCTGACGGCAGCGCCACTCCGGTGACACCTGCCGACGGCGCACCGCCCAGCGCGAGCAAGGCCGCATCGAACCTGTGCATCGAAAATCCATCGTCCAGCGATGTCAGCGCGATGTCTTCGAGCTGCGCGAACCATGCGCTGTCGCGCGTGAGGCAGTCGGCCAGCGAAGGGGTCACGGCACAGGGAGCGGCCAGAACTAGCGGATAACACCGCCCTACCCGGTCCAGGCTCGGCATCATGACGCCGGCCCAGGCAGCATCACCACAGACCCCGGATGCCAGGGCGAAGCGCCACAAGGGACTGGTCAGCCAGGCCGATGTCCATGCATCGCCCAAGTCACGCTGGCTGTGCAGCAGTGACGCCTGCAGCCAGACGTCGAATGGGTCGCGCATCGCGGGCTGCAGGCGGCGGCCGACAAAGTCGCCATGGCTGCGCAGCTTGCCGAAGAAGCCCGGCGCCGACCGTTCTACCATCCGGCCGGGCAGCGGAAGCCCTCGAGGACCTCGCGCCGGAATGGGTTGATCACGCTGCTGGCGGTCAGCTGGTAGCTCATCTTGTGGCCATCGAGATCGAAGCCGAGCGTGTAGCGCTCACCCTGCGCACCGGCCTGCAGCACGCCCTTGTCGAGCATGCGGAACCAGGCCCACGGACCATCGGTACGCATTTCGCCGCGCAGCGCTGGTGTCGCCTCCAACCGCACCTGGCCCGAGCCCTTGCCCGACGGAATAGTAATCGCCACCGCCCGCGTGGCGGCGCCGGGCGCGTACGACACCGGCTGGCCATCGATGTCGAGCAAGACGCTCGTCAAGGCAGCATCGCCCGCCTGCGGCAGCAGGTCGAACCGCAGCGTCGGCTGGCGCGCACCGGCGGCGAAGAACATCTCGCGCACGCGCGCGGCGCGCTGGAACTGGTTCAGCACATCTTGCGGAATGCCGATCGGCGCAGCACCCATATCGCGCCACTTCCACTGGCTGCCCGCCATGTCGACCTGGGCCGCGAGGTTCTTGGTGAAAAAGTCGTCCATCATGCCGCCCGGTCCGAAGAAGCGGCCAAAGTCATCCGGCGTGGCGTCGCGCGCTGCGCCGCGCACCAGTGGATAGCGTCCGGCGATCGCATCACGGCAGAACGCGGCGCCCTGCGCAGTCCACAGGGCGCCGAGGCGCGCACGCTCGCTGCCCAGCGTCAGACCGGCGCCGGCGCTGTCGACGTTCTGCAGCATCTCGCCCAGTGGTGCTGGCAGGCCTTCGGCGGCGCGCTTGATCTTTTGCAACGCTTCACCCGACGGCGCCGGCGTGCCGGCACGGCGCGCGCTGTCAGCCGCATCGAAATAGGCCGACGCATCTTTCAACAGCGACAGTTGCGTGTCGATCGGCCCTGGAGCCGTTGGTGTACCGACCAATTTATGCAGCGGCGCGAAATGCTCGTCCACCGGATTGGCAGCCTTTGCTTCAGGCGCCGGATCATCCCCGCCAAGTGCGGCTTCGAGCTTCTTGCGGGCGTCGGCCAGCTTGCCCAGCATGGCCGCATCCATCGTCACCGGGGCCTTGCCGGCGGCGCCGCCCAGGGTCGTCTCGCGCGCTGCGGCCACCAGGAAGGCCTTGAGGGGCGAATCGGCGCCGGCCAGCGCGTTGGTAATGCGCGCGCCTGCGTCGAGGCTCGAGAACGGTGCGATGCGCACGTCGGCCAGGTAGGCGTCCCACGCGCGGATGTAGTCGGCGTAGTACAGGCGCAGGACGGCTGCCTGCATCTGGTCGCTGGTCAGCGCGCTAACGGCACCTTCGGCTTCACGCCGGTCGAGCACCCAGCTGTCGCGAGCGATATCCGTCAGCGCCTGTGGCGTGCCGGCCACCAGGGCCTTGTGACCAGCCACGCTGAACAGACCGGGCACGCCACGCGTGAGCGGCTCGCCGCTCTTTCTTGCCAGGATTGCCGACACATCGCGGCCGACGGCGCGGTTCACGCTGGTTTCGGGCAGGCGCTCTTGTGCTACCTGGCGCTTGAGGCGGTTGTACAGGCGCTCGGGCAACGGCATCATCGCCAGCGTGCTGCGCACCGTTGCCACGAGCGCGCTGTCGATGGGAGGTGGTGCCGAACCGCTGCCGGCGCCATCAAACAGCGCTCCCGCATGCGCGAGCAAGGCATCACGCTGTTCGGGCGTAGCGTCCGGCATGCTGCGGCGCCAGTCGAAATCGAGCCACGCCTGCACTGACTGCGCATCGAGATGGGTCGGCTGGCCCAGCATGAGGTAGATGCGCAGCGCTTCGTACAACTGCTCCTGGCTGTTGGCGTCGCCGCGCCGCAGGGTTTCCTCGAGCCGGGCTGTCACGCGTGGTAGCAGGCTCGAGCGCAGCAAGCGCTGGTAGGCCAGTTGCGCGCCCGCGCCCAGCTTGTCGTTCTGGTTCAGACCGAAGCGCTGGAGCAGCGGCGCGCCCGCGTCGCGGTCGGCGTAACCGCCCGGCAAGGCGCGCGCCGCGTCGAGCATTGGCAGGATGCCCAGGGCCGAACCGCTCGCTGGCGCGGCGGCGACCAGCTTGTCGAGCGCATCGCTGCGTTCGGCCACCACCGCCACCAGGGCGCTGTTGCGCACATAGCTCGTTGCCAACCCGACGCCAAGGAGCAGCACGGCCAGCACGGCCACGCAAACGCCAGCGCGGCGCAGCAGGCGGCGGCGACGGTCGAAGGCGCCGTCGCTGCCAGCCAGCCCGGCTTCCCTGAACACGAGTTCGCGCAGCAGATCGGTCAGGAAGAAGCTGCGCCCGCTCACGGCATTGGGTGGCAGCACCTTGCGATCAAGACCGAAGGTCGCGGCCAGCGCGCCCATCACGCGGTCGATCGGGCTGCCTTCCTGCGTGCCGCTGGTGAAGTAAACACCGCGCAGCTGCGCCTCGCGCTCGAAGCGCGTCGGCGCGAACACTGCCGCCATGAAACCCCCGAGCACCTCGGCCAGGGCGCCGAACTGCTGCGGAAAGCGGTACATCAGGGCGCGCCGCTGCAGGTCGCGCTCATCCTGCATGCGCTTCATCACGCCGCCCTGCAGTTGCTGCTCGAGTTCCAGGAAGCGCGCCGGGAAGCTGGCCAGCGCATCGGCCGGTGCGGCGCCGACGGGAAATGTCATGCCCCAGACCTGGGCCCGCTCCTCGCGGCCATACGCGTCGAAATATTCCATGAAGCCGGCCAGCAGGTCGCACTTGGTCACCGTGACATACACGGGGAAGCTGCCGCCCAGTTTTTCATGCAGTTCCTTGATGCGCGCACGGATCGCGGCGGCCTGCGCCTGGCGCGCCGCCGGGCCTTGCTGCAGCAGGTCCGACACGGAGAGCGCCACGATGACACCGTCGATCGGTCGACGCGGGCGGTGTTTCTTGAGCAGCGCCAGAAAGCCGTGCCACCCGGCCTGGTCAACTTCGAGTTCGCTGTCCTGCGTCGTGTAGCGGCCGGCAGTATCGAGCAGCACCGCTTCGTCGGTGAACCACCAGTCGCACTGGCGCGTGCCACCCACGCCACCGATCGCACCCGGTCCGAGCGTCTCGGCCAGCGGAAAGCGCAGCCCGGAATGGAGCAAGGCAGTGGTCTTGCCGCTCCCCGGCGCGCCGACGAACAGGTACCAGGGCAACTGGTACAGGTACTGCCGGTTCCAGAAGCCTCCCTTGGGTGCAGCCTTGCGCAGCACGGCCAAGGCGTCGTCCATCCGCTTTTTCATCGCGGCCTGCTCCTGCAGGGCTGCCGGCGCCGGTGCGCCTGCAACCGCCGGCGCGTCAGCCGCCGCCATGCTCGCCATCAGGCGCCGGTTGGCCAAGTGCGCAGCCAGCAGGCGCCAACCGAACCAGGCAGCCCAGGCGACAAACATCAGGATGACGACCACGGCGCGCACCGTGCGCGAGGCAAAGGGCTCCTTGCCGTCAAAGGCGAGCAGCGGCGCCTCGAACCAGAAGACGAGTGCAAACAGCGCCACACCGATGAAGGACAGAACCGAGCGCTTGAAGAGCCAGGAAAACAGACGTTTCATGTTGATCCGCCGCGGCGGCCAAGTAAAGGTAGGAACAAGACGGGCTACAGCGCGTTGGCCGGCGCCAGCACCACCAGGTCAACACGGCGATTGCGCGCACGCGCCGCCGGGCTGTCGTTCGGCACCACGGGCTCGGCGTCGCCGCGCCCTTCGGCGCTGTAACGCGCAGGTGGACCGGCGCGTGCGGCAAGCGCCTGCATGACGCTCGTGGCGCGGGCCTTGGACAGGTCATAGTTCGACGGGAAGCGCGCCGACAGGCCAGGTTTGGCGTTGTCTGTGTGGCCTACCACGATCACCTTGCCGGGCAAGGTGTTCAGGGCGTCGCCGATGCGCGCCAGGAGCCCGGCCATGTCGCCATTGACCTCGGCGCTGCCGGAGCCGAACATGCCTTCGCCGCGCAACGTGATCGTGGTGCGGCCGGGCGACTCGGTCACCGTGACGAGGCCGCGCGCGACTTCGGGTGCGAGGAAGCTGGCTGCGCGCGAGGTGGCCGGCGTTGCGGCGGCGACGGGCGGCGCCGAAGCCTGCGCCTGCCGCAGTGCCGACAGTCGCGCGAAGACGGGATCGGAGGCGCGGTTCAGGAACGTCGAGGCCAGTAGTTGCGCGCACAGCAGCACACCGCACGCTACTGCCGCCATGACCCAGACCGGCGTCGCGCGCAGGGGCGTGGCCACCGGCGCTTCGGCGCCGCGCCACCCGGGAGACAGTGCCGGCTCGGACGGGCCGCGGTGCTGGCGGATCAGCGCAAGCAGGCGTTCGCGCAAGGTCGTGAGCTGGGCCTGGCCGCCGTCGGCCACGCGAAAGCGCCCTTCCAGCCCGAGGGCCAGGCACAGGTACATCAGTTCGAGCAAGTCGAGGTGGCGCGCCGGCTCCTGGCTCAGGCGCTGGAGCACGAGAAAGAATTTCTCGCCGCCCGACGCTTCGTTGTGAAACGCAACAAGCAGGCTGCGCGTGCCCCATACGCCGCTGCCCCACGGCGTGCCGGCGATGGTCTCGTCGAGCAGCGTGCACAGGGCATAACGCGCAGCGCCGATGGCGTCCGCCGCCACGCCTGCTTCGCGCGCGTCGGTTTCGAATGTGCGGATCGCCTGGGCCAGTCGCTCGCGCAGCTGGCCCAGGTCGGGCGGCTGCATCGTGTGGCGCAGCGGAACGACCAGATCGAGCAAGGGATTGGCCGCGCGCACCAGCGGATTGAGGCCACTGCCGGCAAGTACCGAATGCGCCGCGCTGGCGTTGGCATCGACCTGGGCCGGCGCCGCCGATACAGGGACGGACGCCGACGCCGGTACCGCACGGCGTCCACCCGGATTGAGCACCAGCATGGTGGCGTCCGGGTCTTGCGGGCGTGATGGATCCTGTGTGCTCATGACGCTTACCTCCGTATGGCCCAAAACTGCATCTGCAGCCCAGGGAAGTCACCGGCAACGTGCATCGCGAAGCCGGCCGACTGGTGCAGGTGCTGGAAGTACTCGCTGCCGCTGTCGAGCTCGAAGTATGTATAGCCGGCGTAGAACGGCAACTGGCGCGGGGCAACCGGCAAGGCCCGCAGGCCGATGCCGGGCAGCTGCAGGTTGACCAGGTCGCGGATTTTTTCGACCGACCCGATCTTGACCTGCGCCGGGAAGCTGGTGCGCAGCAGTTCCGGCGGCATGTGCGCGTTTACCGCCAGCACAAAGCTCGATGATCGCAGCAGTTCACGGTCGGGCACCACCGCGACCCTGATGCCGAACTGGCGCTCGTCGAGCGGGATCGGTACGGCCTGCGTATCCATCACGGTCGACAGCGCGCGCCGCAGGTCGGCGATCACGGGGGCGAATGTCTCCGCCAGCGCGTCGTGGCGATAGGTCGGGTAGCTCCCGGTACGCTTGCCCGGTTCGGTGAACGTAGCCAGCTCGCCGGCCAGCGACACCAGGTGCCGGTACAGCGTTTCCGGATGCACGCCGGTGGCGCTGGCCAGGTGGATCGTCAAGGGCTCGACCCGGTTGAGCAGCTGGAGCAGCAAAAAGTCCGCGATTTCGGCGGCGCCAGCGGCGCCCGGCTGCGACAGGCGCGCACCCAGCATGTCGCCGCGCTGGTGCAAGAGACCGACGAGCTCATCGGCAAACGCGGCCAGGCGCGGGGCGGCGCGAAAGTCCAGACACGGCGGGCTGTAATCGGGATCGATCACGACGCGGTTATCGGCGCGCCGCTCCACGATGCGGGCCACGCCGATGGTGGCGTAGGCATTGACAACCTCGGACGCCAGCGCCAGACGCAGGCGCAGTTTGCCGACCTGCATCAGGGCGCTGTTGTCCAGGCCATTGCTGTCCCAGGCTTCGTAGTCGTCGGGACGATGGCGCGCGAAGTTGTCGACGCCCTCGCCGCCCGCCACTTCGGCCACCCCATGGCGGCGCAGTGGCAGCGCCAGCACTACCATGACATTGCGCGCGTCGCCCGGGATATCGAGCGGCAGCGGCAGTTCATCGTCCGCCGGCAGCGTGAAGGGCGTACCGTCGGGCAGTACGGCAGTGCACGACTGCAGCGAGAGCTTGCCCAGCGCCAGCTGGTGTTCGTCGATCTTCAGGTCGGCAAAGCCCCAGCTATAAGGGCGCAGCGCAGCGACGCGGTTTTCGAGCTGGCTTTGCCAGTAACGGTCGTGTTGCTGCAGGTGCTGCGGCTGCAGCAGCATGCCTTCAGACCAGACGACCTTGTTCTTCCACGCCATAGAGCTTCTTTCTTCTGTACCGATTTATTGTTTTGCGCGGCGCAGGCGCGCCACCTGGTCTTCATACGCTTCAGAGAATTTCTCGCCAAACAGGCGTTGCAGGTCGTCATCTGCCTCACGCGCGATCTCGCCATACAGCTCGACCAGGCGGTCCCACATCTTGGCCTTGCGGTTCGATGCCAGCATCTTGTCCATCACGGACGGCACGGCGAGGCGCGACTCGATCTGCGCCGGATCGAACCGGTGCAGCACCGCGCCAAGCGCCGCGCGCATGCCGGTGATGACGGCCAGTTCGTGCGCGCGCAGGTCGTCGAAGGCACCCGCGATCGCGTCCTGCGGCGCCATGTAGCCGGCCATCGCACCGGTGAGCATCTGGGTCAGCGCGCCTTCGGCATGGGGAAAGAATTTCAACGGATTATTGGCGCGCACCGACAGCATCGTCATGTCGATGCGGCTTTCCTTCTTCGTCATGGCGCGCGCCATCAGCACATCCATCGTGCCGGCGGTGGCTTCGCGCAGCAGCGCGCCGACCAGTTCGGCGACTTCGACTGCGGGACGCTGCAGTTGCAGGTCCGGCAGACCAAGCCCGCGCAGCAGCGCTTGCAGGACGGCGTCGTCGCCGGCGATCGTCGCAGGTGGCGCTGCTGGTGCTGGTGCTGGTGCTGGTGCTGGTGCTAAAGCTGGTGCCGCTGGTGCCGCTGGCACTGGCGAGGGCGCAGGCGGCGCGACCGGTGCGATCGGTGTCGGCTGCGGAATGTAAGTTGTAACGTCGTCGTTGACGGCGGCCGCGGGTGCAACGGGCACAGGCGGCACGACGGGCGCCGCAAAAAAATCGGCCAGCGGATCGTAATCGGCCGGAATCGAAAACCCGCCCGACGACACCGGCACCGCGGGCGCCGGCACGAACGGCGCCGGCGCGGCGCGCGAAAACGCAGCCAGTTCGGGCGACACGTGATCGCTGTCCGCGGCGTGCGCGGGCGCTTTGGGCGGGCTGCCCAGCAGGTTCAGGCCAAGCGGATCGTCGCCACCGAACGGATCCTGGCCGGGCGTGACATCGAGCAGGCTGGCGCCGGCCAGCAGGTCGCCCAATCCGCTTGCCTGCGGTGCGGGCGGCGGCACCATCACCGGTGCGCCAAGGTCGAGCGGCGGGAGCTGCACCGGCGTTGGCGGTGGTGGCGGCTCGAACAGCGGCAGCGCTGCGTTGTTCACGGGCGCGGCGGCCAATGACGCCACGACCGGCGCGGCCTCGATCAGGATCTGCATCTGGTAGTCGCCAATCGCCACGCGATCGGCATGCGTCAGCGTGACCTGATTGCCCTTGCCGAGCGGGCGGTCGTTGACGATGCTGGGATTGCTGCCCAGGTCTTCCAGCATGAACACATCGCCCTGCGCTGCAATCCGCGCATGCACGCGCGAGATGTACTTGCTGGGGTCGTCGAGCACAAGGTCGTTTTCGGTGGCGCGGCCGATCGTGCCGCCAGCAAGGCCCAGGCGCACGGACGGTGCCGACGGTACCGGCAAGTTACGGTAACTCAGGATTCGGAAGGTCAGCAGCATGTGGTCGGTGAGGTTGAATTGCCGCCACCAATACGCGCAGCGGTACGGCATGCGCGGGCAAAAGCGGTACGGGCAGAACCGCGATTATACGTCGCGCCCGTGCCTCTGTTGCAACTTCTTGAGCCGAAAAGCATTAGTTAATCTGCACTAGTGCGCCCGCAACCGTCATGACGGCGCCCGACTTGATGTCCATCATAGCGCCTGCCTTCACCTTCGCGTTGGCATCAGCGGCGATCTCGATTTCCGGTGCCTTGATCGTGATCTTGCCCGCTTCGATCTTGATGCTGCTGCCGCCCACTTTCAGCTCGATCGACGTACCAGCTTCGATGACAATGGTCTTGCCGACGTTGACCGCCTGGTCGCCGCCAACATCGAGTTTCTGGTCGACCTTGATCGTCATGGTCTGGTTGTTGTCGATCGTCTCGATCGCATCGTGGCCGATGGCGATGGTCTGGTCGTTCTTGATGTCGATCGTCTGGTCGCCTTTATCGGCGTTCTCGAAACCGACCTTGAGCGTGTCGTTGTTCTTGACGACCCGGTTGTAATCCTTCTCGGCCTGGACAAAAATTTCTTCGCTGCCTTTCTTGTCCTCGAAGCGTAGTTCGTTGAATCCTTCGCCCCCCTTCGACGAACTGGTCTTGAACGTGGAGCGGGTCGCATTCGTTGGCAGCGTCACTGGCGGCATGTTCTGCGCGTTATAGACCGCTCCGGTGACCAGTGGCTGGTCTGGGTTGCCCTCGAGAAAGCTGACGACCACTTCTTGGCCGATGCGCGGCAGGATCAACTGCCCGAACTGCTTCCCGGCCCACGCCTGCGCCACGCGTACCCAGCACGAGCAAGCTTCGGTGTCGCGATTGCCGACACGGTCCCAATGGAATTTGACGCGCACGCGGCCATACTTGTCGGTCCATATCTCCTCGCCATTTTTTCCCACCACGATCGCCGTCTGCGGCCCGTGCATTAGCGGCGCGGTGGTCGTGCGCCTAGCGCGGAAAACGGCCCCGCTTGCAACGGCCTCGAACTGGCAATCGAACGGCGGGGGTGTCGGGTTGTCGTGAGTGGGCTGCAGGCCGGGTTCGGCATCGAACGTGTCTGAATACAGCGCGTAGCGAGCGCCTACGACCAGCATGTCGGCATTCTGGTCCTTGCGGGGATGGTCTTTCAGTTTGAACAGGCTGCCCGGCGTCAAGCCGGCCGTGGTCGCGCCGCCCAGAACAGTCTTGTGGAAGGCGCCGGACGATTCGACCCGCGTCTTGGCTTGCGCCTCGCCGGTGCCGCGTTCCAGGTAGTCGCCCGAGTAATCGTACAGCTCAAGATCGCGGGCATTGTCCGAATAGGTGTGCGCCTCGATTGATTTGGCGGTCAGGTCCACCGCGGGTGTTTCGAAATTGAACGACTGCAGGGTCACAGCATCGGACACGATTTCGCCACCGGCCTGCCAGCTGTAAACTGTTTCTTGCGCTCGGTTACGCGGATTGCTTTCGCTAACAAAGGCCAACGCCGGGTTGCCTGGTATGGCGACGTGCGCCGCCACCGAATCGGCGAGCACAAGCGTGTGGCGTCCCCCAGTATGGCGAAAATAGAAGTAGATGCCGAAGCGCTCCATCAGCCGGCTGATGAAGGCAAAGTCGGTTTCGCGGTATTGCACGCAGTAGGGCAATACGGGCAGTGTCGCCGACAACTGGCCTAGGTCATAGTCGGCCAGTGCGTGTTTATCGAGAACTTCCTTGATGATCGCGGCCACGTCCATCTCCTGGAAAATGCGGCAGTCCGTGCTGCGCGTGAGCAGCCAGAGCCATGGCCGCACTGTGGCCTGATAGCTGAAGTAGCGCCCGATGCGTCCGCGCATGCCAAAGCGCGTGACGATACCGTCGAAATGGCGTACGGCCTCGTGCGAGACGTCGATCGAGACGTTCAGCGGACGGCCCAGCATAGAATCGATCGCGATATCCGCTGTTTCACTGAGCAAGTCGAGTTGATATTCGCCCAGCACCGACAGGCCGTCGTTCCCTGTCATGCGATGAAACAGCAGCACGTCGGGGCCAAGATGCGAGGTGGCGCGGATATTGCGGTTTTCCTGGGAAGCAGCCATGCGGTAGGTTCAATCGAGTGAAGAAGTCACGCCCGCTTACGGGATCATGGTTTTGACGGTGCCCGGCATGACAAAACTGATCGCGCCGCCGTAACTGCACATGCATTTCGACACATTGTCGAGAGCGGGCATTTTGGCGATCATGACGGTCGCCGCGCCGGGCGCCCACGGCGCTGCCGTGGCAGGTATGCATGGCATCGGTACCAGCACACCCAGCGCCGCTGCCGTCGCAGCGGCGACCATCGGGTTGGCCGGAGAACTGCACACACCGAACGGCATGATATTGACCATCGGCTTGTGGTCCATGATATTGGCGGCGGGCGGGCCTTCGGCCATGACTTTGTTGGCTGGCAGCACCACCAGCGCCGACGGCGCCACGCCGAAGGTGCATTGCATCAGGGCGCCCATACTGACTTGGCTAGGCATGAATAATCGATCCCTTAGGACTAATCGGCAAACTATGTTGAAAATTTCTATTTTGATGCGAGAGCGTTTAAACTCATCCCGAAATTTTCACGCTCAGGGCTTCCAATCCGGGTGCACTCCGCGGCATCCCGCGAAGACAAACTTGGTCACATGCGGATAACTTGCCCGTACCAGCTTGATTGTTTCACTCAACAAGACATATTTTTTTGTGCCATAGGCCTTGCGATTTCGAATGGAGACGACATGTGGTTTCCATATCGAATTCGTCATGAATCCTTCAAGCTTTTTGTAAGTCCAGTCTTTGGGATTTTTCTTGTCCCAGTGATAACCAAGCCCTTTCACCAAGATGTAGTCTTTGCATACTGAACCCGGGGAGAACTCGGCTTGGTCATGTTCGTCAAGCAGCAAGCGGGCAGCCTTTGCTTGTTTTACGAATGAGCGCGCCGTTCCGTTCTTGCTGGCACTGCCTCGCGCCAACTCTGCAACAGGGTTCGAAACATTTGGCTCGGTGTGGTGCGTACGAAAAGACAAACTGACTTGAGTAGGCAAGGTAAACACTGAACCAAGCGACTCCACCCAGCCGGCATGCCCGAAAATAAGGCATTCGTTTGCCGCACCTCCCTTGCTCTCGAAGATATACAAGCTATCACCGAGTTCTTTTTGATTGGTTGCTCGATCCATATTTTTCTCTTTTCCTTCGATTACTGATTTAATTTATGCATGATGTCGTCATCGGTCCAGAGGATTTCTGCAATATATGGCACATATTTTTTTGCGAGCCAGTTATCACCCTTTTTCAAAATATGTGCCTTCTGCTTTTCTGACGTCAAATCAATAAGAATCTCGTATGCATTGCCATCCGTGCCTATACCGAGCGAGACGCGAATATCGGGACGAGAATTACTGAAACTGCTTGAAAATACATTTGGTATTGACTTGGTAAATTCGAGGGCGAAGATGACCCCTGTAGACGACCTATATACATTCTTCCCGACTTCGTCCGCATCAAAGCCCTGGATGAGGTGCTTATAAACTGCGCGTTCAATCGTCGATCCGGCAGATGCTCGATAGAAACGGTGTGGCTTATGGTTAGCGCTGAAAAATCGCTCTTCTGCTTTTTCCCCATGAGCTCCGGCATCACTGAAGTGTCCCATACCCATCTGAACAGAGGCCATCTTGGCGCACAACAATACTTTATGGCAAAAATCTGCTGCGATTGCTTTTTGCGCATCGGTATGCACCTGAGCATTCCACTCGTTTTTGAATTCCTGAAGTAGTGCCATTTTCAATTCTCGTCCAAGTAAAAATCAATAATGTCCTGATTTCATTCAATCCGCTGCCTTTTATCTCCGTTCAAGCGTCGTTCACGCGACTGGATAAATGGTGATCAGTTGCCAGTTAGTACCTTTACTTACGATTGCCCGCATATTTTGGACCGGTTGGTAATTTGCCGTACCGATCGCATTCGTGTATCCAGTGAAGCCCGCAGGGATCGGACCTTGCATGTTCGCCAGTGTATTGGTCGCGCTTGGCGTGGCCACCACGTTGCCACTACGGAAAAAGGCTTTCACCAGTCGCATGTATTCCACGTCGCTGACATTTTCTGATCGGCCGGTTGGCGCAGACCTTGTTATCCAACTTTTCTTGGGCAATTCCCACCCATCGGCGCTTGTCTTTTGCACGATTTTTAACATCTGATCATGCTGAAAATAACCGCACAATTTGGTTGGATCGGCAATCGCGCGAGCTGCTGCCAGCGCTTCCGACATATGCACGCCCTCGGAAGCATGTAGCGTGAAATTCGCTTCACTTGCTAGTGATGCGTAGGCAACAATACTAGCCAGTAAAGCGTTTGCTTCGCTTTGATTCATGACTATTCCTTTCAAAGATATCCGTTGATTTTGGCTACTTTAAAACCGTATGTGCACTGGCAGATACGGCTGCGCTCACTAAACGGAGAATGCTGCTAACCGACCGCGGCCTTCAACAGTTTTTATTCGAATATGTACAAAAACTCGCCGTTCGCAACAGCAATATGCATTTTTTCCACCGGTCGGCTTTCCATCATCCGTCGCAAAAATTCCCCGCTCATCGTCGGCAATATCGAGTTGGTCAGGATGGCGTCGATCATGCGGCCACCGCTTTCGAATTCGGTGCAGCGGCTGGCGATCAGTTGCACGACCTCATCGTCATAGGTGAACGGCACCTTGTGGCTGTCCTGCATGCGCTTCGCAATGCGGCCCAGCTGCAGGCGGATGATCGCGCCCAGCATCTCGTCGTTGAGCGGGTAATACGGAATCACAACCACGCGGCCCAGCAGCGCTGGTGGGAAGACTTTCAGCAGTGGCTCGCGCAGTGCCTTGGCGATGCCTTCCGGCTCCGGCATCAGTTCCGGGTCCTTGCACAACTGCGTGATCATGTCGGTGCCGGCATTGGTCGTCAGCAGGATGATCGTGTTCTTGAAATCGATCACGCGCCCTTCGCCGTCTTCCATCCAGCCCTTGTCGAACACCTGGAAGAAAATCTCGTGCACGTCCGGGTGGGCTTTTTCGACTTCATCGAGCAGCACCACGCTGTACGGGCGGCGCCGCACCGCTTCGGTCAGCACGCCACCTTCGCCGTAGCCGACATAGCCCGGCGGCGCACCCTTGAGCGTCGACACCGTATGCGCTTCCTGGTATTCGCTCATATTGATCGTGATGATGTTCTGCTCGCCGCCGTACAGCGATTCGGCCAGCGCCAGCGCCGTTTCCGTCTTGCCGACCCCTGACGTCCCGGCCAGCATGAACACGCCGATTGGTTTGCTCGGGTTGTCCAGGCCCGCGCGAGCGGTCTGGATGCGGCGCGCGATCATGTCGAGCGCGTGGCGCTGGCCGATGATGCGCTTGCCCAGCGTGTCGGCGAGTTTGAGCACGTTCTCGATCTCGTTCCTGACCATGCGCCCGACCGGGATGCCGGTCCAATCCTGCACCACCGAGGCGACGGCCTGCTGATCGACGGTTGGCAGGATGAGCGGCGTTTCTCCCTGGTGGCCGGCCAGCTCGACCTGCAACGCTTTCAATTCGACCAGCCAGTCATCGCGTTCTTCTTCTGTGGCCGCCGCTACTGCGGTATCGGCCGCGCCTTCGACCTTGCCGGTAACGGCGCGCAGCCTGGCGCGTAAGGCGAGGATACGTTCGACCAGGCCCTTTTCGAGCTGCCAGCGAGTATCGAGTTCGCCCAGGCGCAGGCGTTCGGCATCGAGCTTTTCCTGCGCCGCCGCGGTGCGCGCACCTGTCTCGATGCCGACCGCACGTTCGCGCTCGATGATCGCCAGCTCGACCTCTAGCGCGGTGATGCGCTTGCGACTGTCGTCCACGGCCGGTGGCGTCGCGTGCTGGCTTACTGCCACGCGCGCGCAGGCGGTGTCGAGCAGGCTGACGGCTTTGTCGGGCAACTGGCGCGCTGGGATGTAGCGGTGCGACAGCTTGACGGCCGCTTCGAGCGCTTCGTCGAGCACCTGCACCTTGTGGTGCTGTTCCATCGTCGTGGCCAGCCCGCGCATCATCAGGACCGCCTTGACTTCGTCCGGTTCGGCGACCTGCACGACCTGGAAGCGGCGCGTCAGGGCCGGGTCTTTTTCGATATGCTTTTTGTATTCAGCCCAGGTGGTAGCAGCGACGGTGCGTAGCGTGCCGCGCGCCAGCGCGGGCTTGAGCAGGTTGGCGGCGTCGCCGGTGCCTGCCGCGCCGCCGGCGCCGACCAGCGTGTGGGCTTCGTCGATGAACAGGATCACCGGTTTTTCCGAGGCCTGCACTTCGTCGATCACCTGACGCAGGCGGTTCTCGAATTCGCCTTTCATCGAGGCGCCCGCCTGCAGCAGGCCGACGTCGAGTGTGCGCAGCGTGACGTCGCGCAGCGACGGCGGGACGTCGCCGGCCACGATGCGCTGGGCAAAGCCTTCGACGACGGCGGTCTTGCCGACGCCCGCTTCACCGGTCAGGATCGGGTTGTTCTGGCGGCGCCGCATCAGGATGTCGATCACCTGGCGGATTTCGTCGTCACGCCCGACGATCGGATCGAGCTTGCCGCTACGGGCCTGCTCGGTCAGGTCGACCGTGTAGCGTTTTAATGCTTCCTGCTTGCCCAAGGCGGCCGGCGCGATGGCGCCACTGGCTTCGCCCGGCGCGGAACCAGCCTGGAAGCCGTCGCTGGCCGCCATCGAGGCTTCCGGCGACGCCGCGAGCAGCGCGGAAAACTGTTCGGTCAGCGCGTCGACCTTGATTTTCTCGAACTGGCGCGAGATGCCATACAGGCCGTTGCGCAGCGACGACGTCTTGAGCATGCCGACCAGCAGGTGGCCGCTGCGTACCTGCGATTCGCTGAACATCAGCGTGCCGAACACCCAGGCGCGCTCAACGGTTTCCTCCAGCTGCGACGACAGGTCGGTCACCGAACTGGCGCCGCGCGGCAGGCGGTCGAGCGCTGCGGTCAGGTCGCGCGCCAGCGTGGCCGGATCGATGTCGAATTGCTTGATGATGCGCACCAGATCCGAGTCCTGCAGTTGCAGGATCTGGTGCAGCCAGTGCACCACCTCGACGTAGGGATTCCCGCGCAGCTTGCAAAATACGGTGCTGCTCTCAATCGCCCGGTAGCACAGGCTGTTAAGTTTTCCAAACAACGCAACGCGGCTGATTTCGGCCATTCTGAATTCCTCTTGAGGTTAAACGCTTTGGGTAACGCCGTGACGCGGATGAAAAAATACCTGTTTCGCATCGGCGCACGGCGCGGCGCTATGCAGCCAGGTGGTCCAGCCGGTGCGCGCCTGGCCCAGCGCAAGCGGCGGGACTGACGCGCGCTTGAGCTGCAAATTGATGTCCCAGTCGTAGGCCAGGCCGGCGTAGTTGCGCACCCAGTCGCGCAGGCGCGCAAAACTGGCGCCGCCGGGCAGCAGGCGCTGGTAGTCGGGGTAATCCAGCGGACCGATCACGACCCGGAACTTGTGCTGGCAGTTCCATACGCGCGTCCCGATCACCGTGCTGGTGCCAAGGACCGCCTGCATCCCGGCGTCGCTGCGCAGGTGGCAGCAGGCATCGATGGGCATGCGCATCCAGTGGCCGACAAATTGCTCGATGTGAACCGGCACCTTGAAGTAGTCGGACAGGGTCTGCGCCAGGCCGTCGGCATTGCGGTGGTGCGCGGCCAACTGGCCGGCATAGTGCAGCTTGACGCCATCCGGGACCGCATCGCGGTCGCGCAGCGAAGGCATGCCCAAGCCGATCAGTGAGGCCAGGTAGTCCGAAAAGCGGTCGGCATGTGCGCGGTCGAGGCTCACGACCGGCTGGGCGCTGGCCCAGGCCCGGTAAAACAGCGCGATCATGCGGTGGTGGAACACGTCGAGAAAGCGCGTCAGCGTGGCGTCGCCGGCATTGCGCTCGCGGTCGCGCACGTAGTCGGTCAAGTGCTGCGGCAGCGGACCATTGGCGCCCATCAGCCCGAAAAAGCGCACGTCCAGACGCGCCGGTGCGCCCTGGTTGGGGGCCAGCATCTGGCCCAGCATCGTAGGCGCAAAGGCCAGCGACGGCGCATGACCGAAGCGCACGGCGTCATCGCGCGGGTGCAACGACGTGCCGATACGCGGCTGCGCCGGATGCGCGCACTCGAGCAGGCGCAGCGCGGCAAAAAAATCGAACGCGCTGGCATCGGCCTCGAGCGCGGCAAGACGATTCACAGGATCGCGCATTGGCCTCCCCTGGCAGGCCACGCCATGACCATGCCACGCCGCGGCGTGCGAATCCGGGTTTCGGTAAAACCGTTGATGGAAACGTATTTGGCGAAAAATTGTTCCAGTACGGCGCCCAGGACGAACACGCCGATGCCTTCGAACGCAGCATCGTCAACGTCAAGCGTGATCTGCAGGCCGCGCCCAAAACAGATCGGGCCCGGCGTCGGCAGGCGCCGCGCGATCGGCACGCTCGTCACCGAACGCAAGGCGTCGATCTGGCGCTGCCCGCTGGCGTCGCCGGAAATGCAGTACAGCCGAAGCAAATCCTTCAGGGCGGCCGCTCCCTGCTGGCGATCGTCGTCGAGCAGCGACAGGTAATTGAGCGACAGATGACTGACAAGGCGCCAAGCGGTTTCGCCTTCCGCGTGCGACGGCGCTGGCATGGTGGGGCCGTCGATGCAACGCACGGCTTTGACGGGCGCGTTCACTTCGAGCGTGAAATCGGTGCGCGGACCGCCCAGCGGCATCGTCAGCGGGAGGTCGCGGTTCGTGCACAGCGTGTCGATGCCAAGCTGACGCAGGTCGGGTGCGAACGGCGCCTGATGCGCATCGACGAGTGCGATGAATACTTCGCTGCCGATGTAGCTCGAGCGGGGTCCTTCGCGCCGCTGGCGCTCCGACAGCAGGCGCTGGGCACGTCGCAACTGGAAGTAGGCGCGGCCCGGCTGGGCTCCCTGCAGGTCGTTGGCACTGTGAAACGGCGCAAACTGCTGCTGCGCTTCGGTACTGGCGCCATAGCCGGTGACCTGGCCGACCTGGTAAATCTCGAAGTCGAGCGGGCGCGTGCGATCCGGCACCAGGTGGTATTCGTGCTGGCGGTCGCTGACGTGGATGCGGTCGGCGCGCTTCGGGAACAGGTTGATGGCAGGCGTGCAGAACAGCGCGAAATTGGCCGCGCCGATACTCTGCTCGAGCACCGCATCGGCGCGGTCGAACAGGATGACGATATCGACTTCCCTGTCCTGGCAGCGCCGGATACCTGCTCCCAGGCCGCGCAATTCGGCGAACAGATAGCGTTGCGGGAACGCGAAGTACTCCTGCAGCAGGCGGTAGCCACGAAATGCGCGCGGCACACCCGGGATCAGGGCGTCGGCATCGTCAAAGCCCAGGGCGTGGATGCTGCCGCGCGGCGCCACGCTGTGCCAGTTGGCGCTCTCCTGCACCGGCATGACCACGGTGCCGATGGCGTTGGCCATCAATTGCTCGAGCATGCGCGCGGGAAGCGCGTCGCTGCCGCGCAGGTGCAGCGGCAGCGCGTCGAGCGCAATGTCCTTGAATGCCAGGCCGGCGCCGACTCGCAGGCGCAGGCGCAGGGCCGCCTTGACCGGACCGATACGGGCCAGGTCGAGTTTGCCAAGCATGCCGGCGCACGGAAAATAGCGCGCTTCGGTCAGCTCGATCGGCCACATCGTCACTTCGTGCGCGGTGCGGTATTCGCAGGTGGTCTGGTCGCCCTTGCCCAACAGGCTGCGCAACGCGCTCTGGCGCGGCACCTTGAAGCCCTCGGCCAGGCTGCCCTCCGCCATATCGGGCTCGAACTGGACGATGGCCATCGATGGCGTCGGCGCAAGGTATTGCGGGTAGACCTGTTCGAGAAGGTGATTAGTAAAGCGCGGGAACTCGGAATCGATCTTCAGTTGCACCCGCGCCGCCAGGAAACTGAACCCTTCCAGCAGCCGTTCGACGTACGGATCGGCGCACGCGTAGCTCTCCAGGCCGAGGCGCCCCGCCACCTTCGGAAAATCGCGCGCGAACTCGCCGCCCATTTCACGCAGGTGCTGCAACTCCCGTTCGTAATAGCGTAGTAGTAGGCTGTCCATCAGGTCATCCTTGCATCTTCGTCATAGACCCGGATTTCACCGAGTTCCAGATCGAGCTCGGTTTTCAGGTACAGTCGTTCCGGCAGCGGCTGCCCCCACAACTGGCCGTGCACCTCGAACACCATCTGGTTGGCTGCGCCCGTCATGACCAGCACCTGTACGGTATCGCGCAGGACGCGCGGTTCGTAATCCCAGATGGCCTGGCGCAGGCGGCGTGCCACGACAGCCGCATCCAGGCCTGATGCGGTCTGGCCGGACAGATCGGAAAAGCCGAAATTGAGGACGGAGCCGGCGACCAACGGATAGTCGCTGAGGTCTTGCAGTGAACCGAGGCCCGTGGCGTTGAATAGCCAGCCGAGATCGCGCAGCACTGCGCGGCGCAGGCCGCGCATGCCGAGCACGCGCTTGTCGCGCGGCTCCAGCAAGTTGCCCGCGTCGTCATCGGTGAGCCGGTCCAGCAAGGAAGGCTGGAGCCGCTCGCGCGCACTCAGTTCAGCCATGTTGCGCCCCGCCTGCATCCTGGTCAGGCGCGGTATCCGACGCGGCATCCGGACGCAGGAAGGTGATGCTGCTCGTGTCCATCAGCGCGTAATCGGCACTGTCGGTGGCAAACAGGCGCTGGCCAATGCCAAACTGGGTATCGGCGCCGTGCGCCACCCAGTCGGTGCGGTGCGACAGCAGCAGCGCATCGTCGGCGCCGGCTGCGCTGGCGGGGTAACGGGTCGGCACGAAGCCAACCAGTTCGCCGCCGTTGGTCAGGGTCAGCATGGCCGGCATCCAGACCTGGTCGCGCAGGTCTGCCGGCGCTTCGAATTGCAGCCGCGCGATGTGCTGCATCGGCAGCCAGTAGTAATTGCCGTTGCTGATCAATTCCAGTATGGGGCCCAAGCGCGGATCGGCGTCCGAGAGCCAGGCAAAGTCGGTCCCGTCGATCATGCCGGCCACTGCGGGCGCGGCGGCCATGGCCGTGGCGCGCAACTGCGCAGCCGCCCCCGCGTCACCAGCGGCGTCGAGGCGCAAGGATTCGATCAACTGCACCATCCACGATTGCGGCGGGCCGAACAGCAGCGGCGCGCGCGTACCGGCAAAGACGGCTTCGCGCCAGCGCTCGCAACGGATGGCTTCGCGGTACGCATGCACCATGGGCAAGGCGCTGATTTCAAGCTCGGCTACCACGTCCAACTGGGTCAACGCGCGGTCCCACTGTCCCATGACAGCCAGTAATTGAAACAGGAATACGCGCTTGTCAGCGTCCGCAGGGTGCTTGCGCACTTCTTGCTGCAGCAACTGCAAGGTCTGGGCCAGGTTGCCGGCTTTCAGTGCGGAGAGGAGTTCGGACATGGCGGTGGCTCGGTCGATGGCGCGGGAGGGACGCTGGGCCCGTGTCCGTGGCGGCGTAGCGCTGGCATGGACACGGGTAGTTCGATACGTCTTAGAACGTGGCGTTCTTGGTCAGATCCCACTTCTTGGCGGTGCCGGTGGTGACCTTGTCGCCGCTGAAGGCATCGTACTGGTAGCTGATCTGGGTGAAGTTCAGCGAAATCGATTCGCTAGGACGATCACCGCCGCTGCTGGCCGAGTACGAGCTGACGATAGCGTCGGTCAGTTCGATTTTCAGGTAGACCTGTTCCTTCTTGTCCGCGCCACCCGTTTGCACGAAATGGAGTTCAGCCTTGCCCAGGCTTTTGCCGCACACGGCCTGCATGAACAGGTCGGCCGACGCGATGTCGGTCGACTTGGTCAGCGTCAGTTCGGAGAACGACGGGTTGCTCGTCTCCCGGTCAGCGCCGCCGCCGCTGGCGGAAATGGCACGGCCGACGCCCATCTGCAGCGACGAAATCGTGATCCATTTTTCATGACCGGCAACAACCGAATCACCGTTGATCGCGGTAGCAAATTTAAGCAGTATCATGTTTGTTCCTTTGTTGGTTGAGTTATGTGGCCCAGTACCCTGATGGTCTCAGGCGGCCAGTAGGGTAGAAAATCGCAGGTGCACGGGCGGCGCGGCTGCCGACCCGTGCGAACGGAAGGCTTATGCCTTCGCCGATGGCAGCTTCGACACCAGGCGCAGCGACACGGTCAGACCTTCCAGCTGGTAATGCGGCCGCAGGAAGAACTTGGAAGTGTAGTAACCCGGATTGCCCTCTACCTCTTCCACGATCACTTCGGCGCCAGCGAGCGGCTTGCGCGCCTTGTCCGCTTCGGTGGCGGTGGCCGGGTTGTTTTCGACATACCGGCCGACCCAGTTATTCAACCAGGTTTCCATGTCGGAGCGTTCCTTGAACGAGCCGATCTTGTCGCGCACAATGCACTTGAGGTAGTGCGCGAAGCGGCAGGTGGCGAACAGGTACGGCAAGCGCGCGGCCAGGTTGGCGTTGGCGCTGGCATCGGGATCGTCATACTCGGCTGGCTTGTGCAGCGACTGCGCGCCGATGAACGCAGCGAAGTCGGTGTTCTTCTTGTGTACCAGCGGCATGAAGCCGTTCGCGGCCAGTTCGGCTTCGCGCCGGTCCGAGATGGCAATTTCGGTCGGGCACGTCATGTCGACTCCACCATCATCGGTCGGGAAGGTGTAGACCGGCAGGCCTTCGACGGCGCCGCCGGACTCGATACCGCGAATCCGCGAGCACCAGCCAAATTCCTTGAACGAGCGGTTGATGTTGACGGCCATCGCGTAAGCGGCATTCGACCAGGTGAACTTGTTCGAACCGGCGCCGCTCGTGTCTTCTTCAAAATCGAATGCTTCCACCGGGCTGGTTTTGGCGCCGTAGGGCTGGCGCGCCAGGAAGCGCGGCATGGCCAGGCCGACATAGCGCGAATCTTCGGATTCGCGGAACGAGCGCCAGGCTGCGTGTTCCGGCGTCTGGAAAATTTTCGTCAGGTCGCGCGGATTGGCCAGCTCTTGCCACGATTCCATCAGCATGACCGATGGCGCGGCGGCAGCGATGAACGGTGCATGCGAGGCGGCGGCGACTTTCGCCATGCCGGCCAGCAGTTCAACGTCCGGTGCGCTGTTATCGAAATAGTAGTCGGCGACGATGCAGCCATACGGCTCGCCGCCGAACTGGCCGAACTCTTCTTCGTACATCTTCTTGAAGATCGGGCTCTGGTCCCAGGCCGTCCCCTTGAACTTCTTGAGCGTCTTGCCTAGGTCGTTCTTCGAAATATTGAGCACGCGAATCTTCAGCTGCTCGTCGGTTTCGGTGTTATTGACGAGATGGTGCAGGCCGCGCCAGGCGCCTTCGAGCGACTGGAATTGCGGGGTGTGCAGGATCTCGTTGACCTGTTCGCTGAGCTTCTTGTCGAGCGCTGCGATCAGTCCTTCGATCGTGCCGAGCACATCTCCTGAGACGATGTTGGTGCCGACCAGCGCCTGCTCGGCCAGCGTGCGCACGGCGCTTTCGACTGCTTCCTTGGCCTTGTCCGATTGTGGTTTGAATTCTTTCTGCAACAGGCTGCCAAAGTCGCTCATCTCGAGCGTGCCGCCAGCTTGTTCCGTTTGTGCTTGTGGTTCAGCCATCTTGTTCTCCAGGACCGTCAGGGTTTAATCGATTGGTTTGGGAGCCGAGGTCAGCGCCTGCATCAGGGCTGGCTCGGCCAGCAGCTTGGCGATCAAGTCTTCCGCGCCGGTCTTGCCGTCCATATAGGTCATCAAATTGGCCAACTGGCCGCGCGCTTCGAGCAGCTTCGAGAGCGGCGCCACCTTGCGCGCGATAGCGGCAGGGGTAAAGTCGTCCATGCTCTCGAAGGTCATCTCGACCGACATCGTGCCTTCACCGGTGAGCGTATTGGGCACCTGCACGGCCACACGCGGCTTCATCGACTTGAGACGCTCGTCGAAATTGTCGACGTCGATTTCGAGGAACTTGCGCTCCGCGACCGGCGCCAGCGGGTCGGCCGGCTGACCGGACAGGTCGGCCATGACGCCCATCACGAAGGGCAGCTGGACTTTTTTCTCCGCGCCATACACTTCGACGTCGTACTCGATCTGCACGCGCGGCGCACGGTTGCGCGCGATGAACTTCTGGCTACTCTCTTTACCCACGATTGACTCCCCATGAATGAACGATACAAGGCTGGATGACTGCCTGATCTGGTTACTGCCTGAATTAACTGTCGTCTTCCGGTCCGCGGATCGCCTTCAGTTGCGAGATCCCGTCCGGCGCCATGTTCTGCATGATCTCGAAAAAGCCCATCGGTACGAGCCGCCTGGCGCGCTCGAGCAGGATCGGGACCGGGCTCGATGGCTCGTGCCGGTTGTAGTACTGGACCAGCTTGTCGAGCATCTTGATGACGTCGTCCCGACTGGCAATGTCGCCGCTGATGCCGGCTCGCGGAGCACGCGTGGCGGCATCGGTGGCGACGCCGTACGCAGACGCATCGGCCGTTTCCGCGCCCGCCGTCGACGTCCCTGCCGCATGCCGCTGGCGCGCCAGGAAATCATGGGTCTTGCGCAACGGCCGGGTCAGGACATCGAGATTAAGCGCCTGCGAACTACCCACCTGGCGTACCAGGATCACTTCAATATTGACAACGCTGGCGAGCGTTCGCGCCAGCAGCGCCACGCATCTGGCCAGGCTGTCCTGGTCGACGTCGACCAGCGCACCCTCGATGGAACCGATGGTGAGCTTTTCCTGGCCTTCAGGCGGCGCGATGTCGCCGTTGGCGATTTCGATCGTCCGGATCGCCAGCGGCCCCAGGCTCGGCAGCACGACCAGCGTCGCCTCTTTCAGGTCGCGCAGCAGGCTACCCGTATCGGCGAGCATCGCCAGCGAGTTGATGCGCAGGGTCGGGTCGAGGTCGTCGTCCGGATCAAGTTCGGGATGCACGCTGTCCCAGCGCTCTTCAAGCAGGCGCTCGATCAGGGCGACGCCGTCGGCCAGCCCCTCAATGCCCGACAGCGCCAGATTGGCGCGCACCAGGTGCACCGCCAGGCGCAGGTCGCGGCTGCGTTCGAGCAGCGCGAAGGCCAGGCGGCGGATGATTTTCCAGTCGGGGGGCACTGCGGGGGTGATGGTGTCGCCGTACTGCACTTCGGGCTTGCCGAGTGCTTCCTGCTCCAGTGCGACGAACTCTGGATCGTATTCCAGATTCGGGCCGCAAGGCATGTCGGCCTCGACGTCGCGCAGCATGGCCTCAATGTCGATTGTACTCATTCGTGCTCCGGCAATCTGCGTTGCGTTATTGAAGAACTGCCTGTCATGCCCAGGCGCGAATGACATTCGTAGCGTGCGCCACCCATCGCCTGTTAGTTATAAACTGGCCGGTTTTTTAAAATAAACAGCGCAGAAGCAGCACTATACGTTCAAAAAAAAATAAATGTTTATAAAATATTTTTATTTTTGCAAAGCGTTGCTTCCATGCTCACACCAATGGATAGTGTTTGCATTGCCGACCCGGCCCGGCATGCTTGCTGTTGTTGCAAATAACCGATAGCGGACGGGCCCAGGGCGGACGATAATACGGCACCCCAATATCGACCGCGATAATGACCTCTCCTTCCGACGACGACCTGACAGTATTTTCCGGCAGTATTGCTGGCGCGCCCGCGCTCGATACAACCGGCACCGGTACGCATGCACTGCCGGTCGGCACGCGCCTGGGCGAGTTCGAGATCATGACGGTGCTGGGCGAAGGTGGCTTTGGCGTGGTCTATCTGGCGCACGACAATTCTCTCGAACGCCAGGTCGCGCTCAAGGAATACATGCCGTCGTTCGCGCGGCGAGGCGCCGGCGTGCAGGTCACGGTCCAGTCGGCGCAGAATGCCGAAAGCTTCGAGGCGGGCCGGCGCAGCTTTGTCAATGAGGCGCGGCTGCTGGCCAAGTTCGATCACCCTTCGCTGGTGAAGGTGTACCGGTTCTGGGAAGCGAACGGCACCGCCTACATGGTAATGCCGTACTACCGCGGCCCCACGCTCAAACAGACGCTGCTGGCACGCACCGAGCGGCCCGATGAAGTGTGGCTCACCGCCCTGCTCGCGCCCCTCCTCGATGCGCTCGAGTCGATCCACCAGGATCACTGCTACCACCGCGACATCGCGCCCGACAATATCCTGATGCTCGAAGAAAACCGTCCGCTGCTGCTGGACTTTGGCGCTGCGCGGCGCGCGGTGGGCGAAGCCAACCAGGCGTTCACCGTCATCCTCAAGCAGAACTACGCGCCGATCGAGCAATATGCCGAGATGCCCGGCATGAGCCAGGGCGCATGGACCGACCTGTATGCGCTGGCCTCGGTGATCCATTTCGCGATCGACGGCACCGCACCGCCGCCTGCCATGAGCCGGATGATGGCCGACCCGTATGTGCCGCTGGCCACGCGTCATGCCGGCGCCTATAGCCCTGCCTTTCTCGGCGCCATCGATGCCGCGCTCGCATTCAAGCCGGCCGACCGGCCGCAAGACGTCAACGCCATGCGCGCGTTGCTGGGGATCCCGGCGCAGCCGCAGCCAGCGCCAGTGCGCGCGCCGGCATCCACGCCCGCTGCTGCGCCCGTGTCCACACCACCTGCAGCGCGCGCCGCAGCACCAAGCCTGCGCTTTGCCCTGCTCGGTGTCGGCGCCATTGCGCTGGCCGGCGCTGGCGTGTTCGCATTCCTCGATCACACACCGGACGCGCCGGCCAGCGGCGCAGGCGGCGCCCCGGCCGCGACAGTGGCTGATACGGCTGCAGCAGCAACTGCCGAAACACCCGCACCGGCAACCGCCACTCCGTTCAATCCCATCGCCGCGCTGGGCGCCGTGCAGGCCGGTGCCGACCCGCAGCGCGCCGTGACAGTGGACATGAAGTCCCGCCGTGCACGCATCGGCATCGATCAGTTGCGCTTTTCAGTCCGATCTTCACATGCCGGGTACGTTTACGTGCACATGGTGAGCACGGACCGGAAAGATTTCCTGATGATGTACCCTAATCGGCTGGCCAGTGACAACCGGATCGGCGCCGGCGAAACGATCACGCTGCCAGGTCCAGGATGGCCGGTTGATTTCTATGGCCCGGCGGGCACGGACCATTTCGTGGTGATGGTGTCGGAAACACCGCGCGACTTCAAGGCAGCGGGCCTGGTCGAAGGCGTCGAGTTCGCGACCTTCCAGATGGCGAGCGCGGCGCGACTGCAGGCAACCCACACTGGGCCGGCACCCCTGTTCGCAGGCACACCGGTGTGCACGACCAGCCAGTGCGTGGGCCGCTATGGGGCGGCGTCGTTCGAGATCGAGGAAGTCGCGCCCTGACCCTGTGGTACAGGGCACTCAGCGCGACAGATTGACGATGGTGACGCGCCGGTTTTCCGGGGCTTCAGGATTTGCCTTGTTCATCAGTTCGCGATCGCCCTTGCCTACGGCGTCCAGGCGGGCGGCGTCGATCTTCATGGAATCGACCAGATAGGCGCGCACCGATTGCGCGCGCAACTGCGACAGCTTCAGGTTGGCTGCCGGGATGCCGCGCGGATCGGCATGGCCTTCGATGGCGAAACGAAACGGCGTCAGCTTGTCCGATGCCAGCGCCTGGCCCACGACGTCGAGCGACTTGCGCGAGCGTGGCGTGAGGACCGCCGAATTGGTTTCGAATGTGATCAGGAGCGACACCTTGGCCGGCTCCGGCGCCACGGCGGGAGAACCGACGTCGCCGCGCGCCAGCCGGATGCCGCGCATACGAATCGGCTCTTTCGGTTCGAGTGCATCGACCAGCGTGCCGACATCGGCCTGCCCTTCTCCGATAACCGGCCCCTCCTGGGCGGTGGCGGGCAGGATGGTGGCCACGATGCACGCAGCCAGTAGTGTTCGGAGTGTCATGGGATTTCTTTCGTGAGTGAATGGCATCGACGCGATCGGCCAGAGCAGCCGCAATCCCGGCATTTTAAGCCCGAAGGGGCGCGCTCAGCCAGCGGGCAATCATGGTTGCAACTGCACCACAGCCGTGCAATTTTTAATATCACCTATATACAATTTCGCGTAGATTGGCGAACCTTGGTATGTCGGGAATGTGGCCATGCCGTCAACGGATGGCCGGCTTGTACATGTTCTGCGAACAACTATCGCATGATTGGAACAGGACCACGATGGTGAAGCGCTTTCGCAGCATGACAATCCGTACCGGCGCGGCCTGCCTGTTCGTCCCGGTGCTTGCTGCCGCCCAGGCACCTGCAATGACCGAGAGTGCCATCGGCGCGGTGCGGGTCGAAGGCAATACGCTGTTGCCGGTCCCGACGTTGACAGCCCTGACGCGCGATGTCGTCGGCATGGCGCCGACCCTGCCCCTGCTCACTGCGCTGGCGGCACGCATCCAGGCTGCCTACCGTGATGCCGGCTATGGCGGCGTTGTCGCATACGTTCCCGTGCAGGAGTCTCTCGATGGTAGCGTCGTCGTGCGCGTCGTTGAAGGCCGGTTGGCCGTGGTGCGGGTTAGCGGCAATGCGCACTTCTCGACAGCCAACATCCTGGCCGGGTTACCGGACCTGCGCCAAGGTGCCACGCCGCTCGTGCGCGCAATCGACCGCAACATCCAGCTCACCAACAGCAACCCGGCCAAGCAGGTCAATGTGAGCCTGGGGGCCGGCACCAGGCCAGGCGAGATTGCTGCCGACGTCAAGGTCGCTGACGAGCAGCCGCTGCGGTACCTGCTCGGCTACAACAACACCGGCAACAGCATGACCGGGCGTCACCGCATCAGTGTCGGCATCGAGCATGCGAACCTGTTCGACCGCGATCATGTGGGCACACTCCAATACCAGACCGCACCGGAAAACCCGGGCCGCGTGCGCATCTTCAGTGGCGGCTACCGCATTCCCCTGTATGCGCATGCGGCGTCATTCGATGCCTTTGTCGCCCACTCCACGGTCAACAACGGCACCACCGCAACCACCGCCGGCCCGCTCACGTTTACGGGCCGCGGTACCATCATCGGCCTGCGCGGCAACCGCCACCTGGCGCGGCTCGGCGAGTACGACCACCAGCTCACGCTGGGCCTGGACCGGCGCGACTACAAGGATGACTGCGCGATCGGCGACTTCGGCGCGGCCGGCTGCGGCTCGGCAGCGGTGGATGTGACCACGGTGCCGGTGAGCCTGACCTATACAGGCCAGAAAGGCAGCTCGGCGTTCGCCTATGGCTTCAATGCCGGCCTGTCGGTCAATGCCGGCGGCAGCGCAGCGCGCACTTTCGAGGCAGCTCGGCCTGGCGCAAAGCGGCGCTACGTGCTCTCGCGCGTGGCCGCCTTCTTCCAGCAGCCCTTGACGGAGAACGTCAGCGTGTATGCGCGGATGGAAGCACAGGTCAGCGCACATGCCCTGATCTCGGCCGAAAAATTCGGGCTCGGCGGCAGCAGCAGCGTGCGCGGCTACGCCGAACGTGAAATGAGTGGCGACAGCGGCGTGCTGCTGCGTTTTGAAGCCGCCACCGGCAGCATCAATGCCTGGGGCTTGCCGTTGCGTCCGTACCTGTTCGTCGACCACGGCCGGGTGACGAACCGGGGCAACCTGCCATGCCTGGGCAGGGCGTCCACGTCGTGCCACCTGACCGGCGCCGGCATCGGCGCGCGCGTGTCGCTGTACAGGCACGCCGGCGCCAGCCTGGACGTGGGGCGCGCCCTGGAGGACGGCACGACTTCGTCGCAGGGCGACGTGCGCGCCCACCTTGCACTCAATCTCGCTTTCTGATCCTGCCGCCAGCCTTTTCGCCACCGATTCACGAGGAACCCATCATGAGCCAGCCGACCGTACGCCGCGTCACCCGCCAGCGCCAGCAGTCGCATACGGGCCTGCCAGCCGGGCTTGCGCGGCGCGTCGTCGCGGCATCGATTATCGCGGCCTTCGGCAACGCGCCCGGCCTCGTGTTGGCACAGCTGCCGACGGGCGCCGATGTGGTGGCGGGCACGGCGCAGATCACATCCGGCCAGGGCCAGATGACAATCGCCAATTCGGCCAATGCCGTGCTGAACTGGCAATCGTTCTCGATCGGCACGGACAACAAGGTGCATTTCGAGCAGCCCAGTGCATCCAGCAAGGTCCTCAACCGCGTGGTCGGCAATGATCCGACCAGCATCATGGGCAGCCTGTCCTCAAATGGCGAAGTGTGGCTGGTCAACCCACATGGCGTGCTGTTTGGCAGTGAGGCGCGGATCGACGTAGGCGGGCTGGTCGCGTCAACCCTGGGCGTCACAAACAACGACTTCCTGAATGGGCGCAATCGATTGGGCACTGCCGATGCCCCGGGCGCCCAAGTCATTAACCATAGCAGGCTGACGACAAGTTTCGGCGGGCGCGTGTGGCTGGTGGGTGGTTCTGTGCGCAACGAAGGCGTGATCGAGACGCCGGGTGGGCAGGTCGTGCTGGCGGCCGGCCGGAGCATCGAGCTGGTCGACTCGGGCGTGCCGAACGTCACGGTGCGCATGAGCGCGCCAGAGAACGAGGTACTCAACCTGGGCTCCCTGCTGGCCCCGTCGGGCGGCAGCATCGATGTCCACGGCGCAATCGTCAACCAGAGCGGGATCGTGCGCGCCGACAGCGTCGATTCGGGCAGCGCGGGGCGCATCATCCTGCGTGCCCAGGGCGATGTCCGGCTAGGTTACGGAAGCCGGATCAGCGCCAGCGCTACTGGCAGCGGGGCGCGCGGTGGGAGCGTGCTGATCGAGTCCGTTACGGGCACGGCAGCGGTGCAGGGCGACGTGCAGGCAAGCAGCGCAAAATCGACGGGTGGCCAGGTTCAGGTTCTGGGCCGAACGGTCGATGTTGGAGGTCGCGGAGAAGCCCTGATCAATGTATCGGGCGGTGAAGACGGCGGGACTGCGCTGGTCGGGGCCAGTACGGGCCTGAATTCGTCCCGCGCCGGAAATACCTACGTCGATGGCCGGATCGATGCCAGCGCAGGCAGAGGCAAAGGCGGCAAGATTGTCATTACCTCGGATAGTTCGACACAAGTCCACGCCATCCTGGACGCAAGCGGCAATCATGGCGGTCAACTCGAGACCTCCGGCGCCACCCTCAGCGTCGCGGGCGACCTGAATCTATCGGGTAATTCAGGCGCGGGGTCCTGGCTGGCCAGTGCCGCCGACATGACGGTCGTCGACAGGCACGGCACCGTGCCGGGTGGCGGAGACGGCACGTCGAGCACAGCCGCTGCGAGGACAAGCTCGGTCATCGACAGTAACTTGATTGCATCCGCACTCCTGTACGGTTCGGATGTGCACTTGCGGGCACGTGACGAAGTAACAGCGGCGCAGACCGGCAATATCGTCATCGCAAGCGATATTATTGCCCGCGGATCCTCACCGAAAAGTTCCACCCTGACGCTCGAAGCCGACGGCGAGGTGCTGATCGGTCAGGGGAAGTCCATCCAGGCCGGCACCGGGGGGATGGCAGTTACCGTGATGGGGACAGGCGCTGTCCGCTTGAGCCAGGACAGCGCCATCGTGACGAATGGCGGCGCCGTGAACATCATGAGTACAGCTGGACGCGTCGCCCTGACAGGGTCCACGATCGATACCGGTAGCGGCGACATCAGCATTGCAGCGAAAACGGTTGAAATTGGCAACGGCAGCACTGCCCTGCCGCCAGAAACAGAGCACGTTGGCACCTACCTGCGTGGCCAGCGGGTCGTCATTGGCGGGGATGCAATCTGGCTGACCAACGGCGCCAGCATCGACACGACAGCAGCTACTGCCGATCACCGCGGAATCGTGATGAGCGGCGAGACCCTCAGCATGCACGGCGCATCACTCCGGTCAAGCGGCGACATCTATCTCGGCGCAGGCGCTATCGAGCTCGGCAATTCCAGGATAGCATCGTCGAAAGCTGGCGACGCCGTTCTCTTGTCGAGCTCAACCCTGAAAGCCAGGGGCAGCACCATCGCGACTGCGAACGGCCGCTGGCTTGCCTATGTCAATCAGGTTCGGGACTGGAACGACACGCTTGGCTACGACGAGCTTGGCTACCAGTTCCTGCAGGTTGGCAATGAATCGACGATCAGTCCGGCCTTGGATAACCAGTCCGGCGTGATCGTGAGCGCCCCGATGACCGTACGCGTGCAGGTCGATGCCAACCGCACCTACGATGGCACGACGCAGGCAAGGTTCGCCAACGCCCTGTCCGACGACCTGGCACCGGCGTTCGTACTGCAGCGTAACGACAGAACGGTGGAAGGCCAGTTCGCCGACCAGCATGCCGGCACCGGCAAGACGATCTCCTATGCCGGCAACGAGCCTGTATTCGGCATCGTCACGTCGACCGGGCAGACGGTATACGGGGCGCGCCAGACGTATGTCGCCAACATCACGCCCAAGACCATTACAGCAAGCAACGTGACTGCCTCTGGCAAGGTCTACGACGCCACCCGTACTGCGGTCGTGTCCGGCACCCTGTCCGGCGTCATCGAGGGCGACCGTGTGTCTCTCGACGGTGCAGCCGGGCTGTTCTCCGACAAGCACGCCGGCCACAACAAGACGGTGCTCGTCGATGGGGGCAGTCTGGTCGGGGCCGATGCGCGCAATTACCACTTCGACGATGTCACGGTGCTGGCCGATATCGTTCCGCGCGCGATCGACCTGACGGGGCTGACTGCCAGCAAGTCATACGATGGCACGCGCACGGCCAATCTGTCGGGCGTTCTGTCAGGCGTCCTCGCGGGCGATCGTGTTGGGGCAAGCTATGTCTCCGCCGAATTCAACGACAAACAGGCCGGCGTTGGCAAGACCGTTACAGTGTCAGGCGCTCAACTATTCAACAACGACGCGCATAACTACGTGCTAGGCGCAACCGGGTCGGTGCCGGGCACGATCACACCGCGTACCATCGCCGCCACCGGCCTGAGCGCGCTTGACAAAGTCTACGACGGCACCCGCACCGCGACCCTGTCGGGCGCACTGACCGGGGTAATCGACGGCGATATCGTGGGCCTGGGTGCGGCGACGGCGCAGTTCAGCGACAAGGCGGTCGGCACAGGAAAAACCGTGACGATCTCGGACCCGGCACTGACGGGGGCGGATGCAGCCAATTACCGGCTCGGGTCCCCGCCCACGTTGGTGGCTACGATCACGCCGCGCGCACTTTCCGCCAATGGCATGAGCGTGCTCGACAAGGTCTACGACGGCACCCGCATCGCCACGGTCGCAGGCGGGGAGCTGGCCGGCAAGATTGCCGGCGACAGTGTCAGCCTGACGAATGCGACTGGCCTGTTCACGGACAAGCATGTCGGTGTCAACAAGGTCGTCACCATCAGCGGCCAGGGTTTGGCCGGCGCTGATGCAGGCAATTACCGCCTTACCGACACCACTGTGCGGGCGGATATCACGCCGCGCGTGCTCGGCACAGACGGCCTGAGGGCACTGGACAAGCTCTACGACGGTTCTCGCGCTGCTGCCCTGTCGGGAACGCTCTCAGGCGTCGTGGAAGGCGACAGCATCAGCCTGAATAGCGCCGGGGCCCAATTCAGCGACAAAAACGCCGGCGTCGGCAAGACAGTGACGCTGGCCGGCACACCCCTGGCCGGCGCGGACGCCGGCAATTACCGCCTCGACAACGCCCAGACGCTGCGCGCAGACATCACGCCGCGCCAGATTACAGCAAGCGGCCTGAGCGCTCAGGACAAGGTGTACGACGGCACCCGCACCGCGATATGGTCGGGCACCCTGGCCGGCACTGTGGATGGCGACACTGTGCGCCTTGATGCCATGGCCCAGTTTGCCGACAAGACTGCCGGCGCCGGCAAGACCGTCACGATGTCGGACGCCGCGCTCACTGGCGCCGACGCGGCCAATTACCGGCTCACGGCGCTGCCCGCCCTGAAAGCCACCATCACGCCGCGCTCGCTCGGCGGCACCAGCCTGACAGTGCTCGACAAGGTCTACGACGGCACGCGCGCTGCGAATGTTTCAGCCGCACTGTCGGGCATCATTGCCGGCGACAACGTACGCCTTGACGGTGCCATGGGTCTGTTCGACAGCAAGCATGCCGGGACCGGCAAAACCGTCACACTTGCCGGCGGCGTGCTGGCCGGGGCGGACGCGGGCAACTACACCATCAGCAGCGGCGCGACCGGTCAGGCCAGCATCACCCCCCGCCCCATCACGGCGAGCGGGCTGACAGCATTGAACAAGGTCTATGACGGTACCCGCAACGCCACACTCACCGGCACACTGAGCGGTGTCCTGGAGGGCGACAGCGTCAGCCTTGACAACGCAACGGGCCTGTTCGGCGACAAGCATGCCGGACAGGCCAAGACCGTGACGATTTCGGGCGGCGCGCTGGGGGGCTCCGACGCTGACAACTACACGCTGCAGGGCACGCCCGACGTGGTGGCCGACATCACGCCACGCCCGATCGCAGCCACCGGCTTTGGCGCGCTGGACAAGGTGTACGACGGCACGCTTGCCGCAGAATTGTCCGGGTCACTCACCGATGTCCTGCCGGGTGACACGGTAGCGTTCGATGCCGCGGGCCAGTTCGATAACAGGAACGTCGGGGGAGCCAAAGCGGTCACCATCACGGGCACGCTGAGCGGCCCGGATGCTGGCAACTATAGCTTGTCACTGCCTGCGAGCGTCAGTGCTGCCATCACGCCTGCCACGCTTTTCTACGAGGCGGCGCCCGGCGCATCCATCGGTGGCGCGATGGTCGATGCGCTTGGCGGCACGGTATCGGGCTTCAAGGGAGGTGATACGCTCGCCAGCGCCACGACGGGCGCGCTGCAATGGCAAAGCCCGGTCACCGCAGCGTCGGTTCCGGGGGCACATCCGGTGTACGGGAGCGGGTTGTCGGCGCCGAACTACGTGTTTGTGCAGGCGCCGGGAAATGCATCGGCACTCATCCTCAAACCGGACACCCAAGCCAGCGCCCTACCCCAGCGCGCGCAAGAGGGCAGCACCGAGGCCATCAGCAGCGCGCTTGCTGCGGTACTGCCGCCAGTGGCGCCCGTTGCGATGGACGGCGCCGGGCGCGGCGCCGTGCTCGATACGGTCGGCGGCACCCGGGTCAGCGCCTCGTACATTACGCCCGATGGTGCATCCATCGACGCCGTCGGCAGCAGCAAGGACACTGGCGCGGGCCTCGCAACGGTCGATACGGCCTCCGTGGCCGGTGCTGTGGACGAGGCCGCAGCCAGCGCCGCTGGCAGTAGCGTGACCGAGCAATCGGTCAAGGCATCGACGCGCATCTTCGAGCCGATCAATATCGCCTCGACGAACCAGGTCGACCTGGCGCAGCTCCTGGTTCAGCGGCGGGACTTCAAGCGCAAGATGTTCGCCGACGCGATCTACCAACTCACAATCGACCCTACCCTGGCTGATGTGCGCCCGTGCGCCAATGTGGCCGATGCCGGTAGCGGTGCCTGCCGTATCATGCCGGACCAGCTGGCGCTGCTTCACACAGCGCCAGCACAGGCATCATCATCGGCAAGGAGCAGCAAGGCCAGGATTGCCAGCGTGCCCCAGATCGAGCGCAAGATCGCACTGCTTGTCGGCATCAACGCATACGGCGACAAAAATATTCCTCAACTCGAGAATGCGATATCGGACGCAGACGCTGTCGGCAAGGTGTTTGCCGCCAGGCTCGGCTACGACGTCCGGGTGCTGCACAATCCGGACAAGGCCACGATCATCCGTACACTCAACGCGCTGGCCACCGAAGCGGACAGCAAGGACAGCGTGGTCATCTACTTCGCAGGCCACGGCTACTCGATGGACGACCACGGTGCCGGCTACTGGCTCGCGTCGGACGCAACGGTCAACGGCGACCTCAAAGGCTGGATCTCGAATAGCGACGTTGCCCAGATGTTGTCAGGCATCCGCTCGAAACAGGTTACCCTGATCTCGGACAGCTGCTACTCGGGCGCCTTTGCACGCGAAGGCCTGGGTGCCGTTGGACAGAACGTGACGGTGGACGACGTGCTGACCAAGCGCTCGGTGGTGGTGCTGTCGTCGGGAGGTGATGAACCCGTGCCCGACAATGGAAAGGCCGGTCATTCGATCTTTGCCTGGAATCTGATGAAGGTCTTGAATTCGGTGAGCAACTGGACACCTGGTAGCTCGGTGTTCGCTGACGTGCAGGCGCGCGTGAAAAAGGAGTTCCCGCAAACACCGAAATATGGATCCGTCACCGCGGCTGGCCACCAGTCCGGCGGGGACTACCTGTTCGAGTCGCGCTCAAACTGATTCGACCGCAGGTGCGCCGGATCGATGCGACCGGCGCAATCACCGGCGCGGCGCGCACCTTGCTGCTTGCCTCACCGAGAACACGTGGCACGCTGCCGAGGACAACGCAGCACGCTGCGGCGTTGTGCCACCGCGCAAACGATTGATATCTCGACAGCGTCGTGCACGCTCAAACGCAAAAACGCCGGCAAATGCCGGCGTCGTGTAGGTTCTGACTTTAATCAATGCCCAATTACGGACATCGAGTGTGCTGGAGGCGAGGATCGGAGTCGAACCGACCTAGACGGCTTTGCAGGCCGCTGCATAACCGCTTTGCTACCTCGCCAGAGGATTTAATGCACTCGTGATGCGGGCGGTTATGCACCGCATCGACAAGGGAAGAATGGATCTTCCTGGAATTCTGGAGCGGGAGAAGAGGCTCGAACTCTCGACCTCAACCTTGGCAAGGTTGCGCTCTACCAA
>Ga0308158_10000792_pt1 | contig 41993 bp, 38 predicted proteins | sample PhyBR2_FD_201038 | JGI IMG/M metagenome (GOLD analysis project Ga0308158, IMG submission 201038) | Phyllosphere microbial communities from UC Gill Tract Community Farm, Albany, California, United States - DLSLB.R2 | ecosystem: Host-associated > Plants > Phyllosphere > Unclassified | place: USA... | reverse complement strand
AGCATCGTCGAAGGCATCAACAACACCATCAAGGTCATCAAACGCCGGGCCTACGGATACCGGGATCAGGAATACTTCTTCCTGAAGATCCGCGCAGCCTTCCCCGGTATTCCGCGATGAACCTTTTGTTTACTGCGACGCTCGACTTGGTTATCGGAGCGGCCGTTGCTCTAGCTGTTTGTCTTGTTGTTGTTGATCTGGTTGTTGTTGTTGCAGTTGCGAGGCACTGCCCGCATGCGTCCGAACGCACAGCCGCCAGCGGCTGGGCCGGGCCGCGGAGCGGGACTTGCAGCGTGTCCCGTGAACCCACACACCCCCGCCCAGCTTGTTAGTAAACGGAAATGGCGCTGATGGCTTGGAGAAAAAAAGGGGGCCTTTCGGCCCCCTCAGGGTGATCAAACGACCCCAGTCGCAAAGCGTGTTTTAGAAGAAGGCGCGGATGCCGAAGGCGACGCCGCGGCCCGGCAGGGGCGAGTAGTCGCGCAGCAGCGAGGTGTGCGGGCGTACTTCCTGGTTGGTCAGGTTGCTGCCGTCCAGGAAGACCTCGTAACTGTTGCTGTCGTTGCGGTCCCAGCGGTAGGCCAGGTGTGCGTCCACCAGCGTGTAGCCCTTGCTCGGATCCTCGTTCTGCGCCACATCCTTCTGGCTGCTGTAGCGCACCGCGCCCACCGATGCCCGCCAGCCGTCACGCGACCAGCGCAGGTCCGCGCCCACGCGGCCCGGCGCGATTCGCGGCAGGTAACCCGTGTTGGCCAGCTCCACGGTGTAGTTGTGGTTGTGGTCGCCGTGCGGCACAGCGATGTCCACGTTGCGGCTGCCACTGCCATCCAGCTCCGCCTTCACGTAATCGCCGAACACCCGCAGATCCCAGTCGCCTGCGTTGCCCTCGAACAGATGGAGCAGCGCTTCGGCCTCCGCACCCTTGAACGTCGCGTCCTGCTGCGTCCACAGACGCACCGGCAGCGATTCCACCACGCCGGTGTCGGCCAGGTAGATGAAGTCCTTGAACCTGGTCTGGTAGATCGAGGCGGAGAAGTCGACGCGATCGCTGTGGGTATGGATGCCCAGCTCGACGCGCTGGCCGCGTTCGGTCTTCAGATTCGCATCGCCGATCTCCAGCGAACGCGTCGCGATGTGCGCACCGGCCGCATACAGCTCTTCGTTGGTCGGGGCGCGCTCGGAGCTGTCGATGCCGAAGCGCAGATCGACGGCATCGTTGAGGGTCCAGATGCCGGCCGCGGAGAGATTGGTGGCGTCGAACTTGCGCGCGCGGTAATCGCCGGTCGGGTCCAGCTTGACCTGGTCATGGCGGCCGCCCAGTTCCAGCTTGAACGGGCCGAACTGCTTTTCCTGCAGCACGAACAGGCCGATGTTCTTCGTGCCCGTGTCCGGCACGAACGCTTCCTCGCCCTTCGCGCCGAAGTCGCTGTTGCCGAACTGCAGGCCGAACGCGCCGTCCCAGCCGCCGATCTGTTCCTGCACCGCTTCCAGGCGGCCTTCGATGCCACGGTTGGTGAAGCGCGTGGCCGGCGTGCCGGCTTCCAGTTCGGTGTGCTCGTAATCGGTGTAAGCAGTGCGCAGGCTGATGTTCTTCAGGAACGAGGTCGGCTGGTAGATGCCGCCCTTGGCTTCGAAGCGGTTCTGCACCATGTCGATGCGGACGTCATGCTCGTCGCCTTCTTCCTCGTCGCCATGGTCGTGATCGTGGTCATGATCATGGTCGTCGTCGGCATGCACGTGCGCGCCGTTGGGAATGCCGTAGTTGGTGCGGTAGGTGCTGGCGGACACACCGAAGTAGCCGTCATCGCCCAGCCAGGTGGCGCCGACGCCGCCGGCGCGGGTGCGGATCGAACTGTTGTCCAGACGGCCGCGGCGCGGTTCGTCGGTGTCGCCTTCGGCGTGGTCGTGGCCGCTGTGGTCTTCCAGGCCATCGATCACCGCGTAGCCGGGAATGCGGTAGTCATCGCCGTTGCGGACCAGACCGTCGACATGCAGCACGACGTTGCCGCTGACACCGTCCAGGCGGAACATGCCGCTGCGCTCATCATTGACCGAATTGCCGCGCAGTTCGGCGCGACCACTCAGCGGACGGTCCGGCAGTTCGCGGGCGATGCGGCCGTCGACCACGTTGACCGCGCCGCCGATCGCGCCACTGCCGAACAGCAGCGTGGCCGGACCCTTCAGCACTTCGATCTGGTCGGCCAGGAACGGCTCGATGCTGGTGGCATGGTCGGCGCTCACCGTGGAGGCATCCATGTTGCCCATGCCGTTGGACAGCACCGCCACGCGCGGGCCTTCCTGGCCGCGGATGATCGGGCGGCCGACGCCGGGGCCGAAGAACGTGCTCTGCACGCCGGGCAGCTTGGCCACGGTGTCGCCGAGGGTGCCGGCCTTCTGCTCATCCAGGCGCTCACCGGCCAGCACGTCGACCGGGCGGGCCAGCGATTCGGCGTCGCCCTGCAGCGGCGAGGCGGTGACCTTCACGGTGGACAGCTCGGTCAGGTGGCCGTCGCGGTGGCTGCCGGGGGCGTCCGCGGCCATGGCCAGCGACGGCAGCAGGGCGGCGGCAAGCGCTAGGGACAGGGCGTGGGGGGGGAGCAGGAGGGAGCTGGAGCGCATAGGGCAAGGGCCTTCGGTCAATTGTTACAATATATCAATGGTAGGGCGCGCGAATCCCGTAACGGGACGGGGGAGGGCAAGTCAGGGGGAGGCAGGGGTGCGCGTCAGGATTGATGTTATATTATTCCATAACGCTTCGCCGACCCTGCTGGAAGTCATGCCCCTGTTCGCTCGTGTTCGCCATCTGCTGGATCGTTTCGGTGCCACCGGCTCGTTGCTGTGCGCCGTGCATTGCGCTGTGCTGCCGGTGCTGCTGGCCGCTGCGCCGTCGTTGGGGCTGTCGGTCTGGATGGGCGACGGCGTGGAGCTGGCGCTGGTGAGCTTTGTCACCCTGCTGGGCCTGTTCAGCCTGGTCTGGGGCTGGCGCCGGCATGGCGCGCTGCGCGCGCTGGCCTTTCTGATCCCGGGCCTGACCGCGCTGTGGGCGGGGTTGCTGTACGACCCGCTGCACCACTCGGCGGTGCCGCATGCGGTGGTGATGACCCTGGGCGGCGTGCTGGTCGGCGTGGCCCATCTGGTCAACCTGCGCCTGAACCACGGCCACGTCCATGACGCCAGCTGTGCTCATTGAGAGCGCGCATGGTAGGCTTCCAGATCGTGCGCGGGGGCGCCTGAGAGGGCGGCCCCGCCGAACCCGTGTCAGTGCGGGGTAATCAGAATCAGGTTTCAGACTAAGGAGTTGACGACATGGGTAAGGGTGACCGCAAGACCGCCAAGGGCAAGCGTTTCAACGCCAGCTACGGCAATTCGCGCTCGCACGTGGTGAGCAAGGTGGCCGTGGGCGCAGCTGCGCCGGTCGCCAAGAAGACCGTTGCCAAGGCACCGGCCAAGAAGGCCGTGGCCAAGAAGGCTGTCGCCAAGGCCGGTTGATCCCGCCTGGCGGGTCGAAGAAAACGCGGCGCTTGCGCCGCGTTTTTTTTATGCGTCACGCACAGGCCGCGCGGCAGGCAGATCAGCGCAGCGCCGGCAGCAGCCGCTCGGCATCGCCATCATTGGGGGCCGCTGGAATGCCCAGCAGGCGCGCCAGCAGCGGGTACACGTCGACGTTGTCGAAGCCTGCGATGGTCTGGCCCTGGTTGAACGACGGACCGCGTGCGATGAACACCGCGCGCATCGAGGGCAGGGCGTTGTCGTACCCGTGCGAACCGCGGGTGCCTGGGCTTCGCTTGGCCACGCTGGCGCGGCTGAGCGCGTTCCAGCCCTCGTGCATCTGGCACACGATCGGCGGAATGCGCGGGTTGGACCCGTAGTGCCAGCGCGCCGGCAGTGTCTGCCGGGTCCAGCAGTCGTACTGCGCGTGTGCGCCCAGCAGCGCCTTCTCGGCTTCGCGGCGCTTGCCCGGCAAGGGCGCAAACCCCACCGACTGCCCCATCGAGACATCGGTGGCAATCGTCGGGTCGACCATGTCTTCGATGGCGATGGTCTGGCCGTCGGGCACGCTGGCCATGCCGTGATCGGATACCACGATCACGTTGGTGCTGTTCTCCAGCCCGCGCGATTGCAGGCCGTCCAGCAGCCGGCCGATGGCCTGGTCGACCTCGCCGATCGCGGCGGCATAGTCCGGCGAATCCGGGCCATGGTCGTGGCCGGCGTGGTCGACCTGTTCCATGTACAGCGTGACCAGCCGCGGCGCATCGACGTCGGTCTGGCCGACCCAGTCCAGCACCTGGTCCACCCGGTCGGGCAACGGCACGCTGGCATCGTAGGTGCGCCACTGGCTGGGGCGGATGCCCTGGATGGCGGCTTCGCTGCCGGGCCAGGACCACGTCGCGGTGCGCACACCGGCTTTCTCCGCGCCCACCCAGATCGGCTCGCCGCCCCACCAGCGTGCATCGGTCACCGCTTCACGCTTGCTCAGGCGGAAGCTGCCCAGTGCGTCCTCGTGCATGCTGTTGTGGATGATGCCGTGATGGTCCGGACGCAGCCCGGTGACGAGGGTGTAGTGGTTGGGGAAGGTCAGGGACGGATAGGACGGCGTCATCCAGCGTGCACGCACGCCCCCGTCGACAAGGCGCGACAGGTTGGGGGTGATGCCGCGGTCGAGCATGTCCGCACGCAGGCCGTCGATGGACACCAGCAGGAGCTTCGGCGTGGTAGCGGGCGCGGCGACCGGCGCGCGGCCCGCCGTCGGGGAGTCGAAAGGAACGCTGGCACAGCTGGTCAACGCGAGGGTGGCGGCAAGCGCCAACGAAAGGCGGACGGAAGTCATCCGGCCATGATAGTCCGGCGGGGTGACGCGGCGAAGACAACCGATGGCAGGGTCAGGCCAGGTGCGCCGTGTGCATCACCTGCGCGATCAGGCGAACAGCGCGCCGGTGTGCGCTTCCAGCTGCAGCAGCGCGGCCTTGGTCGGCAGCCCGCCGCCGAAGCCGGTGAGTGCGCCGCTGCTGCCGATCACCCGGTGGCAGGGCAGCACGATCGGCAACGGGTTGCGGCCGTTGGCGGCACCGACCGCGCGGCTGGCCGTGGGGTGGCCGATGTGGCGGGCCAGCTCCACGTAGCTCCAGGTCTGGCCGAACGGAATGTCGGCCAGCGCCTTCCACACGCGCAGCTGGAAGGGCGTGCCATGCGGGGCCAGCGGCAAGGCGAAGCGCTGGCGTTCGCCCTGCAGGTACTGCAGCAGTTGCGTACGCGCATCGCGCAGTGCATCGGCGTCGTGCTGCCACTGCGCGCGGCCCTTGGCGTCGTAGCGGTTGTTCTCGAACAGGATGTGGTGGATGCCCTGGGCGTCACCGGCCACGGTCAATGCGCCGATGGGGCTGTCGAAGGTGTCGTAGAACAGGGTCATGGGGTCGCTCCGGAAGTGGGGGTGGACAGGTGCCAGAGGTGCAGCACCGCATAGGCGCGCCACGGTCGCCAGGCCTGCGAGCGCGCCTCGGTGGCGCGTTCGCTCAGGCGGGTCGGGCCGCCAAGCACCTGCTGCAGCACCAGGTCGCCGGCGGGGAAGGCATCGGGAAGCGCCAGTGCGCGCAGTGCCATGTAATGCGCGGTCCACGGCCCGATCCCGGGCAACGCAACGCACCGCTCGACGAAACTCTCCAAGCGTTGGCCGGCGCTGAAATCCAGGCGGCCTTCGGCCACCGCCAGGGCCACGGCGCGCACGGTGGCGGCGCGGGTTTTCGGCAGCCCGATGCTCTCCAACGGCGCCTCGGCCAGTGCCTGCGGGGTGGGGAACTGGCGGTCCAGTCCGGCCGGCATGCCCGCCAGGTCCTGTCCGAACCGATCCACCACGCGGCGCGCCAGGGTCGTGGCGGCGGCCACGCTGACCTGCTGGCCGAGCACGGCGCGCACCGCCACTTCGAAACCATCCCAGCCACCGGGCACGCGCAGCCCCGGGCGCAGTGCGATGCCGCGCGCGAGCAGCGGGTCCTGCGCCAGGGTGGCGTGCACGATGCGCAGGTCGGCATCGAGGTCGAAGATGCGACGCACCCGGCGCACGATTCCGGGAATGGCACGCGGGTCGACCTGGCCGAGCTGCAGGCGCAGTTCGGCGCGTTTGGGGTCGGCGGTAACGCGCAGCACGCTGGGCCGTTCGAGCGGGCCGATGACGCGCTGATAGCTGTCCGCCTCGATGCATTCGATGCCGGGAATGGAGCGGCGGCGCAGAAAGTCCAGCATCGCGGCGAAATCCAGCGGCGGCCGGTAGCCCAGGCGCAGGGTCAGCGCGCCGTCATCAAGGGCGCCGCGCTGGCGGCGGATCGCGGTGGGCGGCATGCCGCAGCCGTCCACGAAGGCGGCGTTGAAGCGGCGCAGGCTGTTGTAGCCGGCGGCCATGGCCACGTCGGTGACCGGCAGCGCGGTTTCGGTCAGCAGCTGCTTGGCCAGCAACAGGCGGCGGGTGGCATGGATCTGCGCCGGCGCCGCGCCCAGGCGCGCCACGAACAGGCGCTGCAGCTGGCGCGCGCTCAGTCCCAGCCGGGTGGCCAGCGCCGGTACTGCGGCGTCCTGCAGGTAGCCATCGTGGATCAGGGCCAACGCGCGCTGCAGGGTTTCGTTGCTGAGCGCGTCCTGGGCCTCCGGCGCCAGTTCCGGGCGGCAGCGCAGGCACGGGCGGAAGCCGGCAGCCGCAGCCGCGGCGGCGGTGGGGTAGTAGTCCACGTTGCGCGGTTTCGGCGGGGGCGCCGGGCACACCGGCCGGCAGTAGATGCCGGTGCTGCGCACGGCGGTGAAGAACACCCCGTCAAAGCGCGCATCGCGGGCGAGGCGGGCGCTTTCGCAGGCGGCGTAGTCCAAGGGCAGGGCGGTGTCCATGGGGGCCAGTCTATGCCCGGCGGCCGCGCCCGGCTCGCCATTTTCGGACAGCAATGCGCACGCCGGCCGCTCTGGTTCAGGGCAGGTTCCCGCGCCGACGGTCGCGCGCACTAGACTGTGTGTTCACGCGCCGCTGCGCGCGCTCCTTCGTACGGATACCGGGTCGTTCATGTTGCTCAAGTCGTGGTGGTTGCCCCTGTTGTGCCTAGGTCTGGCCGGTTGCAGCCAGCTGGAGAATCCCGGCAACGTCACCGCCGCCGACAAGGCGGTGCGCGCGCAGACCGCCGATGGCGACCACATGGTGTCGTTCAATGCCGCCGATGCGCCCGCACCGGCACCGTTGCCACCCAAGCGCGGCGACCAAGGCTGGGGCGAGGCGGCGCTGGAGAACGGCAAGGCGTGGGTAAGCTGCGACACCGATTACGCCGGCGAAGGCGGCGATGGCATGGCGCTGGAGAGTCTGGATCGCGCCAGCATCGACGCCGCGCTGGCACCGTGCGTGGAGCGCGGGCTGGTGCGGGTGCGCTACGTGGGCAAGATCAACCCGGGCTTCTCCGAGCTGGTGGCGCGGTTGGCGATGGTGGCCGACGCGCAACGCATCTCCAAGCGCGTGCTGGACCTGGATTCCAGCGGCGGCCAGGTGGAAGCGGCGATCGTGGCCGGCGACCGCATCGGCGAATCCAACTGGACCATCTGGATCCGCGAAGGCTCGGTCTGCCACAGCGCCTGCGTGTTCGTGCTGGCCGCCGGCGACAACCGCCTGGTGGCCGGCAAGGTTGGCATCCATCGGATGATGCGGATCAGTTCCAAGGCCACCTCGCGCGCCGAACTCAACCGCGAGCTCCATGAGGTCTACGACAACGTCAAGGATTACCTGCAACGCAACGGCGTGGCGGTGGGCGTGGCCGACCTGATGATGACCGTGCCCAACCGCAGCCTGCGCCTGCTGACCAGCGACGAGCTGCGCCAGTTCGGGCTGGATGGGACCAACGCGGTGCAGGACGACCTGGAGCGGATCAAGCAGATGCGCAAGTGCGGCGATGATTTCGTGCGGCGCAAGGACGCGTTCCTGATCGCCTTCGACCAGACCTGCAAGCGCGAAGGCGCCGAATTGGAAACCGTCAACAGCTGCGGGCAGACGCTCAAGCAGCGCTACGGATTCCCCGATGCCACCTGCCCGGACGAGAGCCCGCTGTCGGAAATCGACGTGTCCACGTTGCTGCCGTCCCGCGTTGCACCCGGCCAGGACGCGCCGGCCGAGCGTACCGCCAGCGACGTCGGCCAGCCCTCGCCGGAAACTGCCGAGCGCAACTGACGAACCACTCACGGGGTTCCCGTAGACTGGCCTGGATTCTTCCAGCCAACGGTGTCCTGATGCGTGTTCCGCTGCTGCTGTCTTCGTTCCTGCTTGCTGCTGTTGCCCAGGCCCAGACCCCGCCGCCGGCCACGCCCGCGCCGGCCCCTGCGCGCCCGGCACCCGCCGCCGCACCCGCTGCACGCCCGGCGCTGACCCCGGCGCAGCAGGCGCAGGTGCACAAGCAGGATGCGGAAATGAGTGCGGCCGCATTGCAGGTGGCGCAGCTGGTGGACACCAACCGTGCCGCAGAGGCATGGAAAGGGGCCTCGGCCGTGGCGAAGAAATCGGTCACCGAACAGGCCTTCGTCAGCCAGCTCAACGCCGACCGCAAGCGCCTCGGTGCGTTGGCGGCGCGCGGCCAGCCGGTGGTGACCCGGGTCAAGTACACCGCCGGTGCAACCGTGCCCGAAGGGCTGTACATCAACGTCAGCTTCCCCACCCGGTTTGCCAACAGCGCCCAGCCGGTACGCGAGCTGGTGTCGTTCCGACTGGACGAAGACCGGGTCTGGCGCCTGGCCGGTTACAGCGTGCGCGCCGCTACCCCCTGATCGACCCCGTCATTTCCTGAGGAGTGCAGCGTGAGTATCGAGATCCAGATGCTGGTGTGGTCGATGGTGCTGGGCATCGTGCACCTGTTTGCCGCCTCCACTGCCGTCACCCGCGAGCGTGGGCTGCAGTGGAATGCGTCGGCCCGCGATGGGGAGAATCCGCCGGTGCGGCCGCTCACCGGTCGACTGCAGCGTGCGCAGTCCAATTTCATGGAGACCTTCCCGTTCTTCGCGGCGGCGATCCTGGCGGTGGTGCTGACCCAGCGCCAGGACGGGCTGACCGCGCTCGCCGCGCAGCTGTATTTCTGGGCACGGGTGGTGTACCTGCCGCTGTACGCAGCCGGTGTGCCGTACGTGCGCAGCCTGGTGTGGCTGGCCTCGCTGGTGGGCATCGTGCTGTTGCTGTGGGCGTTGCTGTAACGGGCCAGTGAACGGACGCTGCGGCCGCTGATCCAGATCAAAGCGAGGCGCGCGCGATCGGCGCTAAGCTGGCATGGACCCGTTACCGCAGGATCGGACATGTCGGACCAACCCACCCAGAAGCAGTGCATGCCGGAGCAGCCGGTGGACGTGGTGGTGGTGGGCGCCGGCCCGGCCGGGCTGTGTTTCGCCCGCGCGCTGGGCGGCAGCGGGCTGCAGGTGGCGCTGGTGGAACAGCAGCCGCGCGCGGCACTGGCGGAGGCCGCCTTTGATGGCCGCGAGATTGCGCTGACCCATGCTTCGCGGCAGATCCTGGAGACGCTGGGCATCTGGCAGCGGCTGGACCCGGCCGAGATCTCCCCGTTGCGCGACGCCAAGGTGATGGACGGCCGCTCGCCGTTCGCCCTGACCTTTGCCGCCACCCAGCGCGATACGCAGGATCTGGGCTGGCTGGTACCCAACCATCTGATCCGCCGTGCCGCCTGGGCCAGCGTGCAGGACCAGCCGGGCCTGCAGATACTGGATGAAGCGCGCGTGGCCGGCATCGTGCCGGGGGCAGGGCGCAGCGTGGTCACCCTGGCCGATGGACGCCGCCTGACCGCGCGCCTGGTGGTGGCCGCCGACAGCCGCTTCTCCAGTACCCGGCGCATGCTTGGGATCGGGGCGCGCATGCGCGACTTCGGCAAGTCGATGCTGGTCTGCCGGATGCAGATCGAGGTGCCGCACCAGCACACCGCGTGGGAGTGGTTCGGGTACGGTCGCACGATGGCGCTGCTGCCGCTCAATGGCGACCAGGCCTCGGCGGTGATCACCCTGCCGCCGCGCCAGATCGAGGCCTTGATGGCGCAGGACCCGGCCCGCTTCGGGCACAGCATCAGTGGCTTGTTCGAGCAGCGGCTGGGGGCGATGGTGCCTAGCGCGGTCCCGGTGGCCTATCCGCTGGTGGGGGTGTATGCCCATGCGTTCGTGGGCGATCGCTGCGCGTTGATCGGCGATGCGGCCGTGGGCATGCACCCGGTCACCGCGCATGGGTTCAACCTGGGCCTGGCCGGCGCACACCGGCTGGCCAACGTGCTCAACCAGGCGGCGGCGCGCGGCGGCGATATCGGCGCCGCGGCCGGGCTGGCGAGCTTTGAACGCGGCCACCGGCTGGCGTCCCGCCCACTGTACGAAGCCACCAATGCCATTGCCGCGCTCTACACCGATGACCGGCTGCCAGCGCGGGTGCTGCGCAGGGCGGGGTTGCGGCTGGCGCAGGGGGTCACCCCGTTCCGCCAGCTGATCGCCGCCCACCTGACCCAGCGCGAGGCACGGGTCTGAGGCGGCTCAGGGGGCGTCGCTGTCGGCCAGTACGTTGATCGTGGTGTCGCCGAACTGCACCACCTGGCCGCCGCGGATCTTGCAGGCCTTGCGCAGTTCGACCTCGCCATCGACCAGAACCTGGCCGTCGCCGATCACGGTCTTGGCCTCGCCGCCGCTGGTGACCAGGTCGGCCAGCTTGAGCAGCTGCTTGAGCTCGACGTAGTCGCGGTCCAGTTCAAATTCGAGGGTCTGCATGGAGCGGGTATCCTGGGAAAGGGCGCGGCCATGTGGCCGGGCCGGGAAAGGGCGCGTATTGTGCGCCAGCGGGCGGCAGAACGGCATGCAGATGGGAAGCTGTACACGTTGTTCAGGTGCAATGCGGTATCATCGCCCCCTGAGTGAGTGAATTCTCCTCCGACCGAGCAGCGCCAGGGCACGCGATAAGAAAGGGCGCCCAAAGCGCGGACCATCCCCTTTTTTATCTCACTGCCTCCTCAACGGCAGTGCTTTGGAGTTCCCCATGTCCCAAGAATCCTCCGCGCCGCTGCTGTTCGCAGACCTCGGCCTGTCCGACGCTGTGATGCAGGCCGTCGCCACCGTCGGCTACGAAACCCCGTCGCCCATCCAGGCTGCCACCATCCCGGCGATGCTGGAAGGCCGCGACGTGCTCGGCCAAGCCCAGACCGGTACCGGCAAGACCGCCGCCTTCGCACTGCCGGTGCTGTCCAACCTCGATTTCAACCAGACCAAGCCGCAGGTGCTGGTGCTGGCGCCGACCCGCGAACTGGCCATCCAGGTCGCCGAGGCGTTCCAGACCTATTCCTCGGGCATCCCCGGCTTCCGCGTGCTGCCGGTGTACGGCGGCCAGCCGTATGGCCAGCAGCTCCAGGCCCTGCGCCGTGGCGTGCACGTCATCGTCGGTACCCCGGGCCGTGTGATCGATCACCTCGAGCGCGGCACCCTGGACCTGTCCGAGCTGAAGACGCTGGTGCTGGACGAAGCCGATGAAATGCTGCGCATGGGCTTCATCGACGACGTCGAAGCGGTGCTGAAGAAGCTGCCGGAGACCCGCCAGGTCGCCCTGTTCTCGGCCACCATGCCGTCGCAGATCCGCCGCATCGCGCAGACCTACCTGAAGAACCCGGCCGAAGTCACCATCGTCAGCAAGACGACGACCTCGGCCAACATCCGCCAGCGTTACTGGTGGGTGAGCGGCATGCACAAGCTGGACGCGCTGACCCGCATCCTGGAAGTGGAGCCCTTCGACGCGATGATCATCTTCTCGCGCACCAAGGCGGCCACTGAAGAGCTGGCCGAGAAGCTGCAGGCGCGCGGCCTGGCCGCGGCCGCCATCAATGGCGACATGCAGCAGGCCCAGCGCGAGCGCACCATCGGCATGCTGAAGGAAGGCAAGCTGGACATCCTGGTCGCTACCGACGTGGCCGCCCGTGGCCTGGACGTGGAGCGCATCAGCCACGTGCTGAACTACGACATCCCGTACGACACCGAAAGCTACGTGCACCGTATTGGCCGTACCGGCCGTGCCGGCCGCACCGGCGACGCGATCCTGTTCGCCACCCCGCGTGAAAAGGGCATGCTGCGTGCCATCGAGCGCGCCACCCGCCAGCCCATCGAAGAGATGCAGCTGCCGAGCGTGGACGCGGTCAACGACACCCGCATCAGCAAGTTCATGAGCCGCATCAGCGATGCGCTCGATGCCGGCGGAACCGAGTTCTACCGCGACCTGCTGCAGCGCCTGGAAGGCGAGAAGAATGTACCGGCCATCGACATCGCCGCCGCGCTGGCTAAGCTGCTGCAGGGCGATTCGCCGTTCCTGCTGACCCCGCCGGTGCGTGGTGCCCATCAGGAGCGTGCTCCGCACCAGCGCAACGAGCGCAGCAACGACCGTGGCGAGCGTCCGGCCCGTTTCGAGCCGCGCTTCGAACGTGGTCCGCGTCGTGAAGACGACCGTGGCCCGCGTCCGCCGCGTGCCGAGGGCGACTTCGGCAGCAACGACGCTGGCTTCGAACGCGCCCCGCGCCGTGACATCGCCCCGCGCGGTGCCGCCGAGCCGGGCATGGAAACCTTCCGTATCGAAGTGGGCCATGTGCACGGCGTCAAGCCGGGCAACATCGTCGGCGCGATCGCCAATGAAGCCGGGCTGGAAAGCCGCTTCATCGGCCGCATCGACATCCACGACGACTTCTCGGTGCTGGACCTGCCGGCCGAAATGCCGCAGGACCTGCTGACCCACCTCAAGAAGGTGTGGGTGTCGGGCCAGCAGCTTCAGATGCGCAAGGTCGAGCCGGGTGAAGACCTGACCCCGTCGCCGCGTCCGGCGTTCAAGCCGAAGTTCGGTGGCAAGCCGCGCGGTCCGGGCGGTCCGGGTGGCAACGATCGCCCGCCGCGCCGTGACGGCTTCAAGCCGCGCGGTCCGCGCAACGGCTGATCGCCCACGCGATCCAGACAACGCCAGCCTTCGGGCTGGCGTTGTCGTTTCCGGGGTGTGGAAAGGCCACCGCGCGGCTGTCGGCGGGTTTCGCACGGTCACAACATCTGCCGAACTAGCCTGCAGGTTGATGGATTTGGTACACCACCCGCTTCACGGCTCCGGGGGGATCGGCGATGCTGGCAGCTGGCAGGGATGTTGGTGCGACAGCGGTACCGTATCTCACGCGGGGCTTGACCCTGCGCTTTGTCCTGCTGACCGGCATGGCCATCGGCCTGGTGGGTATTTCCGCGCTGATCCAGGAACTGCAGGCCGCGTCCACCGCGTGGATCGTCGGCCAGAGCCACTGGTCGCGCAGCCAGCAGCAGGCCAGCTTCGCGCTCAGCCGCTACATCACCCATGGCCGGCCGGGGGATCTGGCCGAGGCGCGCCAGGCGCTGACCGTGCCGTTGGGCGACCTGGACGCGCGGCGCGCGCTGGAGCAGGACGACGCCGACCTGGCCCGGGCCCGGCGCGGGTTCCTGGCCGGCGGCAATGCACCCGGTGATATCAACCGCCTGATCCTGTCGTTCCGTTACCTGGGCCACCTGGGCTACTTCAAGGATGCGGTGCGGCTGTGGCGGCAGACCGACGCGCCGCTGCTGCAGCTGGCCGGTCTGGTCAGCGCGGCGCAGGCCCTGCATGCCCGCCGCGACGTTGAACCGGTGACCCAGGCGCTGCTGCTGGATCAGGTGCAGGCACTGGACCGTCACCTGCAGGCGCGGGCCAAGGCATTTTCGATGTCGCTGCAACGTACGGCCTCCATCGTGCGCATCACCACCTTGCTGGTGGGCGGATTGTCGGTGCTGTTGATCACCGTCGTCGCCGTGATGCTGTCGCGACGCGTGCGGCGCGATCTGCTGGAGCAGGAAAGCCGCTTCCGTGCGGCGTTCTACCAGGCCACGGTGGGCATGCTCAAGTTCGACCATACCGGCGGCATTCTGGAGGTCAACCAGGCCATGGCCGACATCCTGGGGTACGCGCGCAATGCGCTGCTCGGGCTGTCCCTGCAGGACCTGGTCGCCGAAGGAGAACTGGTGCTCGACGACGCGGGCCGCATCGACTGGGGCCGCCAGCAGCGCCCGGCCGAACTGCGCTTCCGGCGCGCCGACGGCGGGCTGATGTGGGGGCGCTGGAGCGGCACGCTGGTACGCACGGCCAGCCGCGAGGTGTCGGTGTTCGCCATCGTGGAAGACGTGTCGCAGAACCATGCGCTGGCCCGCGAGGTGGAGCACCACGCCAGCCACGATCCGCTGACCGGGCTGATCAACCGGCGCGAGATCGAACGCCTGCTGGAGCAGGCCCTGCTCGACGTGCGCAACCACGGCGGCGTGCACAGCCTGTGCTACATCGACCTGGATTACTTCAAGCTGGTCAACGACGGGCTGGGCCACGCGGCGGGCGACCAGTTGCTGCGCAGTTTCGCCGACTATTTGGTGGGCGCGGTGCGCGAGGGTGACTGGGTAGGGCGGCTGGGCGGCGACGAGTTCGCGCTGTTCCTGGCCAATGCGGCCCAGGACGAGGCCAAGCAGGTGCTGCAGCGGATCGTGCGTTCGCTGGGGCAGGCCAACTTCCAGCACGGCGACGACAGCCTGCGGGTGAGCTGCAGCATCGGCGTGGTGGAGGTGACCCGCGAGGCGGTCGATGTGAACTGGCTGATGAGTGCGGCCGACAGCGCCTGCTATGCCGCCAAGGAAGCCGGACGCAACCGCGTGCACTGCTACAACGAAAGCCGCATGGCGCTGGACGAGCGCCGGCAGGAAGCCGAACGCCTGGCGCGGGTGACCAGTGCCATCGCCGAGAACCGCATGCTGTTGTATGCGCAGCGCATCGAGCGCGTGGGCGATCCGGGCTTCCTGCATTACGAGGTGCTGGTCCGCATGCGCAACCCCGATGGCGTGCTGCAGGGCCCCGGTGAATTCATGCCTGCCGTGGAGCGCTACGGCATGGGCATGGCACTGGACCGGCATGTGCTGGGGCTGCTGTTCCGCCACCTGCAGGTGTGCCCGGCGCACGTGCAGCGGTTGGGCCTGTGCAACGTCAACGTGTCGGCGCAGTCGATTGCCGAGCCGAGTTTCCTGGCCTTCGTCTGCGACCTGCTGGAGCGCAACCGCGGGCTGGCGCGCAAGCTGTGCTTCGAGGTCACCGAGACCGCGGCGATCAGCAGCCTGGCCCAGGCGCGCAGCTTCATCGAAGCGGTCAAGGCGCGGGGCTGCCAGGTGGCGCTGGACGACTTCGGTTCGGGGCTGTCCTCGTTCGGCTACCTGCGCCAACTGCCGGCGGACATGCTCAAGATCGACGGCGTGTTCGTGCGCGACATGGACATCGATCCGGTCAGCCGCGCGGCGGTGCGCGCGATCACCGAAATCGGCCGCGAGCTGCACATGACCGTGATTGCCGAATGGGTGGAATCGACCGAGGTGGCCGAACAGCTGCAGGTGCTCGGGGTGGATGGGCTGCAGGGGTATGCGATCGAGCGCCCGATGGCGCTGGAGCGGATGACCCAGCCGGCGCTGTGGCCGGGGCGCAGTGCGCTGCCCTCGGAAGGCCGGCCGAGCCTGCCATGAGAGCCATGGCCCGCCGGGCCCATGGCGACGCGCCGCGTGAAAGCGCCGGGTTCGGGCGATAATCCCGGCCAGGGGCGACACGCGACCTGCGTGGCGGCATCGAGGGTGGGGCAGGGTGTGAGGGGATGGCGCGGCAGGTGGATGGAATGGGGCGCAGTGCAGCTGCTGCTGGCCCTGCTGTTGCTGCCCGCCTGGGCGGCCGCCGACACCGTGCTCGCCGCCATCAGCCGGGTAGGCACCGACGTGCTGCTGCTGGGCGCCGCTACCGCCGAACGTACGCCCCAGCGCGCCTGCACTGCCGAAGTGCTGGCCCGCCACCAGCAGGTGCTGCACGTGCCCGCGCCTGCGGGCGGCTGGTCCGGCGAGCCGCAGGCGGTGGACGTGTTCGGGGTCCTGGCCGGCGAGGTACGGATCAGCCACGGTGACCGCCAGATCTGCGGCAGCATGCATGACGCGCGCACCCGCGATTCCCGCTTCCGGGCCGGGGTGGGCATGGTGGTGGTCCCTGCGGCCGGCGACCACGAACCGATCGTGGTGTCCTGGGCCGCGCCGATCAAGCCGCGCTGGATTCCCACCGTGCAGCTGGGCGCGCCCAGCCCGGTGCAGCAGGACGACACCGCCCGGCTGCTGGTGCGCGCGGCCTGTGTGGCGGTGGCCATCGCCCTGGCGCTGTCGGCGCTGATGGGCTATGTGACCACCAAGGACCGTTCGTTCCTGATCTACGTGGCCATCTGCCTGCTGCTGGTGCTGTGGCAGGCCGTGCTGGGCGGCCTGAGCGGGTACCCCGAGCCGTGGTTGCCGGTCGAGAACCGCGCGTCGTGGTGGCTGGTGTCATTGTCCGCGTTCACCGAAGTGGTGCTGCTGCCGGTGCTGTGGCGGCTGTCCGGCGGCGACCGTCGCTGGCCACGTTCGCGGCCGGCCCAGCACCTGCTGCTGTGGGGCTTGTTCGCCCTGGGCCTGGGCGTGCCCTGGATGCACTTTGCGATGTTGCCGGGCGTTGCCGCCGGGCTGGAAGGGCTGTTTGTGCTGGGCTGCGTCGCCTGCCTGGCCGCCGGCAGCTGGGGCCTCCTGCACCGCGACCGCTACGCGCTGGCCGGGCTGAGCGCGCTGGCGCCCTGGTGGATCATGATCATGGCCGATGCGCTGCGCGCGCAGTGGCTGGTGGCCTACCGGATCGAGTCCCTGCAACTGGCGACCACCTGGTTCCTGATGATGTCTGCCTACGCGCTCAATCTGCGCCTGGGGCGGCTGCGCCAGCAGCGCGACGAACTGCGTCAGCTGGCTGACACCGATGCCCTGACCGGCCTGCCGAACCGGCGCGCCGGCCTGCGCAGGCTGGCCCAGTACCTGGAACGTGCGGTCCAGGACGAACAACCGCTGGCGATCGGGTTCCTGGACATCGACCTGTTCAAGGACATCAACGACCAGTTCGGGCATGCCGTGGGCGACCAGGTGCTGGTGGCCGTGGCCCGCCAGCTGCGCGACTCGGTGCGCAACCGCGACGATGTGATCCGCATGGGCGGTGAAGAGTTCCTGGTGCTGCTGCCGGGTGCCAACCGCGCCAGCGCCTTCGCCCGCCTGGAAAGCGTGCGCCAGCAGGTGCAGGCGGTGACCCGGGTGCTGGCCATTCCGGGGCTGGAGGTGTCGGGCAGCATCGGCCTGGCCGTGATGCGCGGGGACGGCGACGACCTGGCCGCGCTGCTGCGCCGCGCCGACCACGCCATGTACTGCGCCAAGCGGGCCGGCCGCAACCAGGTATTCGACGCTGACCAGGCCGTTCCGGCCGACGAGGCACTGCGTGTGTGAACACCCGGCGCCCTGCGCGGGCCGGGTTTGCCGGATAATGGGCCGATGACAATCCGACTCAACAAACACATCGCCGAAACCGGCTTCTGTTCCCGGCGCGAAGCCGACCGCCTGATCGGCGAACGCCGCGTCACCGTCAACGGCCACCCGGCCGGCACCGGCGCGGTAGTTGGCGAGGGTGACGTGGTGCTGGTCGACGGCCAGCCGCTGCGTGCCCGTGAAGCCAAGAAGGCCGGTGGCCGCAAACACGTCTACATCGCGCTGAACAAGCCGGTCGGCATCACCTGCACCACCGAAAGCACGGTCAAGGGCAACATCGTCGAGTTCGTCGGCCACGAGCAGCGGATCTTCCCGATCGGTCGCCTGGACAAGGATTCCGAAGGCCTGATCCTGCTGACCAGCAACGGCAACATTGTCAACCAGATCCTGCGCGCCGAGAACGGGCACCAGAAGGAATACATGGTGGCGGTCAACAAGCCGGTCACCGACGAGTTCCTGCGCGGCATGGCCCGCGGCGTCCGCATCCACGATGAAACTACGCTGCCGTGCCGCACCAGCAAGCTGGCCAAGTTCGGCTTCCGGATCACCCTGCAGCAGGGCCTGAACCGGCAGATCCGCCTGATGGCCGCCGCGTTCGGCTTCCGCGTCACCCAGCTGCGCCGCGTGCGCATCGACAACATCAAGCTGGGCGCGCTCAAGCCGGGCCAGTGGCGCAACCTGACCGACGCCGAGCTCAAGGGCCTGCTGCCCAAACAGCTGGAATGGTAAGGGCGCGTCACGCGGTGAGCCTGCCGTCCGGCTAGACTGCGCAGGCACAACGAGCCTGCCTGCCGCCGATGATCAAGCCGTCCCTGCCGGACAACGAAGAGCAGCGCCTGCAGGCGCTGCAGCGCTACCAGATCCTGGATACCGCCAAGGAGCGATCCTTCGAGGATCTGATGACCATTGCCACGGCATTGTGCGGCACCCGCATGGGAGCGGTGACCCTGGTCGACCGCGACCGCCAGTGGTTCAAGGCGCGCCAGGCGCTGGACGCCACCGAAACCTCGCGCGACATCTCCTTCTGCGGGCACGCCATCCTGCAGCCCGACCAGGTCATGGTGGTGGAAGACGCGCGCCAGGACCCGCGGTTCTTCGACAACCCGGTGGTGGTCGACGACCCGCATATCCGCTTCTATGCCGGCGCGCCGCTGCTCAGTTTCGATGGCCTGCCGCTGGGCACGCTGTGCGTATTCGACGCCAACCCCGGGCACCTGCGGCCCGACCAGGCCCAGGCGCTGGCAGCGTTGTCGCGGCAGGTGTCGCTGGTGATGGAGCTGCGCCGCTACGCGTTTGAGATCCAGCAGCACATGCGCGACCGCGCCTGGTACGAGCAGCGCCTGTCAGAATACAACGCCCTGCTTGAACAGCAGAACGCCGATCTGGCCGAGCAGAGCCGCACCGATCCACTGACCGGGCTGCCCAACCGGCGGGCGATGAGCCTGGCGCTTGAAGCCGCGGTCACCGATGCCGACGGGCAACCACGGCAGACCGCCGTGGCCCTGCTGGACATCGACCATTTCAAGAACGTCAACGACCTGTACGGCCACGCCACCGGCGACCATGTGCTGGCCGAGCTGTCGCGCCTGCTGCGCGCGCATTTCGCCGGGCAGGGGCTGGCGGCACGGTACGGCGGCGAAGAGTTCGTGGTGCTGATGCCCGACACCACGCTGGGCACTGCCGAGCTGCAGTGCGACTTCCTGCGCATGGCCGTGGCCGACCTGCCGCTGGGCATTCCGTTGACGATCAGCATCGGGGTGGCCGCCCATCGTCATGGCGACGCGGTGGACCGGACCCTGGCGCGGGCCGACGCGGCGCTGTACCGGGCCAAGCATGAAGGCCGCAACCGGGTGGTGCGCGCGGACTGAGCCGCGTCGCACCCCCTGCGAATGCGCTGCCGCAGACTGCCGGGCCTTCCACGCCGAGCCTTGCGCATGCTGCAGACCCTTGCCATTGCCAACTACCGCTCACTGCACCATCTGGTGGTGCCGATGGAGCGCCTGAACCTGGTCACCGGCGACAACGGCAGCGGCAAGTCAAGCCTGTACCGCGCGCTGCGGCTGTTGGCCGAAACCGCGCACGGCGGCGTCGCAGCTGCCCTGGCCGGCGAGGGCGGCCTGGGCTCGGCGCTATGGGCCGGCCCCGAGCAGATCGACCGGCGCATGCGCCAGGGCGAGATTCCGGTGCAGGGCACGGCGCGCACGCAGCCGGTGTCGCTGCGGCTGGGCTTCGCCGCCGAGACGTTCGGGTATGCCATCGACCTGGGGCTGCCCGTGCCCAGCCAGTCGATGTTCGATCTGGAGCCGCAGATCAAGTCCGAGTGCATCTGGGCCGGGCCGTTCCTGCGCAGCAGCACGCTGCTGGTGGAGCGCCGTGGCGCGCGCGTGCGGCGCCGCAGCGGGCAGGGCTGGGAAGGCCTGGACGAATCGCTGTCGGCCTTCGACAGCGTGTTCACCCAGCTGGCCGATCCCCAGCGCATGCCCGAAGTGATGCAGTTGCGCGAGTACATCCGGCGGTGGCGCTTCCACGACCATTTCCGCACCGACAGTGGCGCGCCGGCACGGCAGCCCACGCTGGCGATCCGCACCCCGGTGCTCAGCCACGATGGCCACGACCTGGCGGCGGCCTGGCAGACGATCCTGGAAATCGGCGATGCGCCTGCGCTGGTCCGCGCGGTGGACGATGCCTTTCCGGGCGCACAGGCGCACATCGACGCACACGAGGGACGCCTGGCGCTTAAGTTCTCGCAACCGGGCCTGCTGCGGCCACTGGCGGCGACGGAACTGTCCGATGGCACGCTGCGCTACCTGCTGCTGGTCGCTGCGCTGCATACACCGCGACCGCCGCCGCTGATGGTGCTCAACGAACCGGAAACCAGCCTGCACCCGGACCTGTTGCCTGCGCTGGCGCGGCTGATCATCGCGACCAGTGCACGCAGCCAGCTGTGGGTGGTCTCGCACGCCAGCCGGCTGATCGCGGCACTGCAGGCCGCACCGGCCTGTCACACCATCGGGCTGCACAAGCCGTTCAGCCGAACCGAGGTGATGGGGCAGGGGTTACTGGACGCACCTGCCTGGCACTGGCCGTCGCGCTAGGTGCCCACCGTCGATCGGTACGGCGCGGCGTTCAATCGGCGACGTTGTGCGCCTCGGACGTGCCCAGGATCTCCGGGTGCTGCACCGGCTTGCGCCGGTTCAACAACGGGTGCAGGAACACCGCGCCGACGATGATGGCCACGCCGACGTAGAACACCGGGGTCAGTTCACGCTGCTCGCTGAGCAGCACCATCGCCAGCAGGATCGCGTACACCGGTTCCAGGTTGGTCACCAACTGCGAGGTGTAGGCACTGATATGGCGCAGCGCGACCAGGGCCAGCGCAAACGGCAGCAGGGTGCAGACCCCGGCCAGCACCAGCAGCAGCACGCCGTCGTGCAGGCTGGGCACGACCCACAAGGGGCCGGCCAGCGGCGGCAGCAGGAACGGCAGCAGCGGTGCCAGCACGGTCAGGGTGACGGTACCTGCACCCAGTTCCAGCGCCGTCACCGTGAGCGGGTCGGCATGGCTCACCAGGCGCTTGTTGAGCGACCCGAACACCGCCACCAGCAGCGCCGACAGCGCCCCGATCAGCACCCCCAGGCGCATGCCATGCGGCACGCCACCCACCACCAGCGCCACGCCCGGCAACACCGCGATGCCGAAGGCCAGTTCGCGCAGCTGGAACGGTCGCTTGGCCACCCACGGTTCGATCACCGCGGTGAACACCGGGGCCAGCGCGATACAGGTGGCGGCTACCGACGCATTGGCCAGTTTGACCGCGCCATAGAAGGTAAGCCAGTGCAGCGCGACCAGCGCGCCGACGCCGCAGTAACCGGCAAACAGCGCCGGCGACAACTGGCGCAGGCCGCGCCAGACCCGCGGCAGCACCGCCAGCATCGCCACCACCAGCAGCATGCGCCACCACACCAGGGGCAGTGCGGGCAGGGTGATCAGCTTGCCGAGGATGGCGGTAATGCCCCACAGCAGCACACAGAAATGGATTTGCAGCAGCGCGCGGCGGGTATCGGTCATCGGCATCGCGATATTGTGCGGCAAGCGGCGGTCGACCGCGACAACGCCGCCGCGCCTGTCATGGCATCCTGCGCACATGCAGCCCCGTGCCCACTCCCCGCGTCCGTCCGCTGCCCCTGCCGTGCCCTCCGCCCAGGCGCGCGCCTGGGCCGGCCTGACCGCCGTCATCGCCGTCGCCGCGATCACGCTGCAATACGCGGTGCTGCTGGCCTCTGAGGGGGGCACTGGCGGCACCGGGCGGTCGCTGCTGCGGCTGCTGGGCTACTTCACCATCCTCAGCAACATCGGCGTGGCCGCCGTCTGTCTGGCGCGCCTGCGGGGACGCACCGGCGGCATGGCCGCCCCTGCACCCAGCGCCGCGGTGGCGGTGTATATCGGCATCACCGGCCTGGTCTACGTGCTGGTGCTGCGCACGCTGTGGCATCCGCAGGGTCTGCACTGGTGGGCCGACACCGGCCTGCACTACGTGGTGCCCGTGCTGTACCTGCTGGGCTGGCTGGCCGGCCCGCACGGGCAGCTGCGCTGGCGCCAGCTGGGCGGCGTGCTGCTGTTCCCGGCGCTCTACCTGGGCTGGGCACTGCTGGTGGGGCGATGGAGCGGGCAATACCCGTATCCGTTCCTTGACCTGGCGGCGCTGGGCGGCATGGGCGTGGCACGCAACGCGGCTGTGGTGGGTCTGGCCTTCGTGGTACTGGCCGCGCTGCTGTGGCGGATCGACATGCGGATGGGCGGGCGATCGCGCACCGTGGGGTAGGTATCGACCGTTGGTCGATACGATTTTGACGCAGGCCGCGACGGCAGCCGACCAACGGTCGGCTCTACGTGGCGCCTACGCGCGCCAACTGGTCGCGCAACGCCATTGCTGCGCCGGGATTGCGCTGCTTGGCCGCACCAATGAACAGCAGGTACACCTCGCGTGGGCCCGACGTCGGTGCTTCGGCAGCCACATGCGGCAGGTCCGGATTGTCTTCGCCACGGGCCCAGCGCATCGCACGTAGGCACCATTGTTCGAGTGCGCGCTCGGGGTAGCCGGCGCGCAGGTTGGCGCGGGCGTGCATCAGTCGTGCGTAGACGAAGTCCGCGGTGGGGTCGGCAAAGCTGGGGTAGTCGTTGGACCCGCTGAAGACCAGCGCGACGTTGTGCGCCCGTGCCACCGCCACCAGTTCCGCGCTCCAGGCGGCCGGGTTGCGCACCTCCAGCGCGTGCTGCAACGCACGCCCGTCGGCCTTGCGCGGTAGTTGATCCAGGAACCGGTCGAACTCCTGCGCGCCGGCCGGGTGGGTGTCGCCGAACTGCTACACCAGCGGTCCCAGGCGATCGCCAAGTGCGACGATGCCATCGATGAAGGCGTCCGCACGCGCGCCCACCGTGGTCAGGTCGTGGGTCTGGGTGATGGTGCGCGGGGCCTTGGCCGAGAAGCGGAACCCGGGCGGGGTCTGCTCGCGCCACTGCGCGTAGACGGCTGGCTTCTGCGCGCGGTAGAACGTGCTGTTGATTTCGATGCAGCCCAGCGCCGCGCTGGCGTGGGACAGCTCTTCGCGCTGCGGCAGCCCGGCCGGATAGAAGGTTCCGCCACGCCACCCCGGGAATACCCAGCCGCCGATGCCGGTACGGATGCGTCCTGCTGTGGTCATGCGCCGTCCGCGTGGGCGCGCCACGGGTCGTAACTGCCGAACCACCACAGGTAGCCTTCCAGGTCGCGGCACGCGTAGCCGCGGCCGCCGTAGCCCTGGTCGGCGATGTCCATCACCACCTGCGCGCCGGCAGCCACGGCGCGCGCGTAGTGCGCATCCGGATCGGCCACGATCACGCATGCGCTCTGGGTCTGGCGGCCGTCCACCTCGTCCGGGCGCACGCTGTAGCGGCCCCATTCGCTGGCGTTGTCGACCGAGCCGAGCATGATCATGCCGTGGCCGTAGACCAGCTGCGCATGGTGAACGACCTCGCCGTCGGCATACACCGCCTGCGGCTCGAAGCCGAACGCGCGCTGCAGCCACGCAATGGCCGCATGCGCATCGCGGTAGCGCAGGCAGGGGATGACGGTGGATACGGTATCGGCAGGCGCGGTCATACAGGGCTCCGGGGCGGTCCGCCTTCTGGCACAGGCGAGCCTGAGCGCCCGCGCGTTACCATCGTGCGGAACCCGGCGCAGGCTCGCCTGCGCGCCTCAACGCCCCCGCGACACGCAACTGGAGACACTGCTTGAACACATCCTGGATCGGAGGCGTCGTGCTGCTGGCATGCGCACCTTTGGCATCGGCGGCGGTGCCGGCCGAACTGCAGCGGCTGGACGCCACGGTGGAGCGTGCGCGCAGCACATTCGACGTCCCCGGCATCGCGGTGGCGGTGGTCAAGGGCGGCCAGGTGGTGTTCGAACGCGGCTACGGCGTGCGCGAGCTGGGCAAGCCGGCGCCGGTGCAGGCCGATACCCTGTTCGCCATCGCCTCCAACACCAAGGCCTTCACCGCCACGGCGCTGAACCTCCTGGCCGAGCAGGGCAAGCTGAAGATGGACGACCGGGTGATCGACCACCTGCCCGGGTTCCGCATGTCCGACGCCTACGTCACCGGCGAGATGCGCATCCGCGACCTGCTCTCGCACCGCAGCGGCCTCAGCCTGGGCGCCGGCGACCTGCTGTTCTGGCCGACCACGACGTACAGCAACCAGGAGGTGGTCGCGCGCTTGGCCAAGGTGCCGCTGAAGGCCGGTTTCCGTGACCGCTACGCGTACGACAACATCCTGTATGCGGTGGCCCAGCAGGTGATCGAGCAGGTGTCAGGGCAGTCCTACGCCGACTTCCTGCAGCAGCACATTTTCACCCCGGTTGGCATGGCCGGCACCCGCTACAACGCCGACCACCTGCAGCCGGGCGACAACGCCGCCGTTGGTCATGCCAAGTACAACTTCAAGGCGCTGCGCACGGTGGCGCCGCTGACCTGGTCCAACAACGCCGGTGCGGGCGGCATCTATTCCAGCGTGCATGACATGGCGCGCTGGATGAATGTGCAGCTGGCCCACGGCACGCTGGAGAACGGCACCGCGTTGTTCAGCGCCAAGAGCCAGCAGGGCATGTGGCAGATGATCACCCCCCAGGTGGTGCCCGAGCCGAGCGTGCCGCAGCTGGCGGCCGCGCGCCCGAACTTCGCCGGCTATGGCGAAGGCTGGAGCCTGAGCGACTACCGCGGCCAGAAGCTGGTCTGGCATACCGGCGGCTGGCCGGGCATGGTGTCGCGCGTAACGCTGGTGCCCGAACAGAAGCTGGGCATCGTGGTGCTGACCAACCAGGAAGTGGGCGCGGCCTTCAACGCGATCACCATGGATGTGCTGGACGCCTACCTGAAAGCGCCGCAGACCGATTGGGTGGCGGCCTATGCCGCCGCAGTGGCCAAGGCGCAGGACAAGGCCGACGAGGGCTGGGCCAACCACCAGGCCGCACGCGACGCAAAGTCCACGCCGTCGCTGCCGCTGGGGCAGTATGTGGGCGGCTATCGCGACGCGTGGTACGGCGACGTCTTCGTCGAGCAGAGCGCGGGCAAACTGCGGCTGCGCTTCGGCAAGACCGCGCAGCTGGTGGGCAGGCTGGAGCACTGGCAGCACGACACCTTCATCGTGCGCTGGGACGACCGCTCGCTCAACGCCGATGCCTTCGTCACCTTCAGCCTGGACCCGGACGGCAAGGTCCGCGATGTGCGCATGCAGGCCATTTCGTCGTTGACCGATTTCAGCTTCGATTTCCAGGATCTGCTGCTGGTGCCGATCAAGGCCGACGCCAAGGGCTGAACCGCACGCGCGGCGTGAGCCGCAGGTAAAGGCATGCAGCAGGCCGCGGTGGGATAATCGCGGCCTGCTTTGCTTGGGGTAAGGGAATGTTCCGCTGGTTCGAGTCGCTGATTCCGGTTTTTCCGCCCATCGACGGGCGCATGCCACCGCGCAAGGTCGTGCCGTTCTACATCCACTACCTGCGCCCGGTGTGGCCGGTGCTGCTGGCCACGCTGATCGCCGGGCTGCTGCTGGCGCTGGTGGAAGTGGCGATGTTCGACTTCCTCGGCCGCATCGTGGACATGGTGGCCGAACAGCCCGGTGCGGGCTTTTTCCAGCGCCATGCCAATGACCTGTTGTGGATGGTGGTCATCACCGTACTGCTGCGCCCGGTGCTGGTGGGGCTGCACAACCTGCTGGTCAACCAGGCCATCGTGCCGGGGCTGAGCAACCGCTCGCGCTGGCTGATGCACAACTACGTGGTGCGGCAAAGCCTGAGCTTCTTCCAGAACGATTTCGCCGGCAGCATGGCCAACCGGGTGATGCAGACCGGGACCTCGCTGCGCGAATCGGCCGTGCAGATGGTCGATTCGCTCTGGTACATCGTGGTCTACACCGGCACCGCGCTGTACCTGTTCGCGCAGGCCGACTGGCGGCTGATGATTCCGCTGGTGCTGTGGATGGCCGCCTACGTGGTGATCATGTGGTACTTCGTGCCACGTGCGAAGGAGCGTGCCTGGATCGCCTCCGAAGCGCGCTCCAAGGCGATGGGCCGGATCGTGGACGGCTACACCAACATTCCCACGTTGAAGCTGTTCGCCCACGGCGGGCGCGAGCAGGCCTATGTGGCCGAGGCGATCGACGAGCTGGCGGCCAAGCACCGCCGGCAGACCCGGGTGACCACCGGCATGGACCTGACCATCGCCATCGTCAACGGCTTCCTGATCGCCGGCACCTGCGGCCTGGCGCTGTGGCTGTGGAATGGCGGGCACATCAGCGTGGGCGCCATCACCCTGGCCACAGGGCTGGTGATCCGCATCCACAACATGTCCGGCTGGATCATGTGGACCATCAACGGGATCTTCGAGGACATCGGCACGGTGCAGGACGGCATCACCACCATTTCCCAGCCGTTGACCGTGCAGGATCGCGAGGATGCGACCGCGCTGCAGGTGACGCAGGGCGGGGTGCATTTCGACCACATCCATTTCCACTACGGCAAGACCGGTGGGGTGATTGCCGGGCTGGACCTGGTGGTGAAGCCGGGCGAGAAGATCGGCCTGGTCGGCCCGTCGGGTGCCGGCAAGTCGACGCTGGTGAACGTGCTGCTGCGGCTGTACGACCTGGAGAGCGGGCAGATCCTTATCGATGGCCAGGACATCGCCAGCGTCACCCAGGAAAGCCTGCGCCGGCAGATCGGCGTGGTGACCCAGGACACGTCGCTGCTGCATCGTTCGATCCGCGACAACCTGCTGTACGGCCGCCCCGACGCCACCGACGCTCAGTTGCGCGCGGCCGTGGCCAAGGCGCGCGCGGAAGCCTTCATCGATACCCTGCGTGATGGCGAAGGCCGCCAGGGCTACGACGCGCACGTGGGCGAGCGCGGGGTGAAGTTGTCGGGCGGCCAGCGCCAGCGCATCGCCATTGCGCGGGTGCTGCTCAAGGACGCACCGATCCTGGTGCTGGACGAAGCGACCTCGGCGCTGGACTCGGAAGTGGAAGCGGCCATCCAGGACAATCTGGACGAGCTGATGGCCGGCAAGACGGTGATTGCCATCGCGCACCGGCTGTCCACCATCGCGCGCATGGATCGGCTGGTCGTGATGGACCAGGGACGGATCGTGGAAACCGGCACCCATGCCGAGCTGATCGCTGCCGGCGGGTTGTACGCCCGGTTGTGGGCGCGGCAGACCGGCGGCTTCGTCGCCGCCGACGCGTGACCGATGCCGACGGTGCCGGTCGGCTGCCTTTGCGGGTAGCGCCGGGTTCTACCCGGCTGCTCCTGCTGTTGCGTGGCGCAGGCAGCCGGGTAGAACCCGGCTCTAGGAAACACCACAAAAAACGGCCCGGTTCGCACCGGGCCGTTTGCCTGTCCGACGAGGAACCCGGCAGTGCTTACTCGATCGGCTGATCCAGCATCAGCTGGCGCGCGAAGCGCACCGGCGGAGCGCCGTAGGACAGCATCTGGTCGTGGTAGGCCTTCAGGTTGAACTTCGCGCCCTGCTTGTCCTGCACGGCCTTGCGGGTGTCGAAGTGTTCCTGCGCACCGACGAAGTAGGTCGGCAGCTGGGCCGAGGTCAGCTGCGCACGCACCCACTTGCCCGACGCTTCGCTTTCCTGCTGGAAGGCGTCGTGGGTCATCAGGTGCATCGCCTGCTCACGCGTCCAGTTGTCCACGTGCACGCCCTGGTCCAGGATCGCGTTGGAAATGGTGCGCAGGTAGAACTTCAGCTGCACCAGGTGGAACAGCGGATCGTTGTCCAGGTAGCCCTGCTCCTGCATCATCCGCTCGGTGTACACCGCCCAGCCTTCGGCGAACAGGCCCGAACGCAGCACCGCGCGCAGCGTCGACGGGAACTTGCCCGAATGCCAGCCTTCCAGGTAATGGCCCGGCGTGCCTTCATGGATGCTCAGCAGGTGGATCATGCGGCTGTTGTATTCGCGCAGGAACGAGTCGACCTGCTTGTCGTTCCAGTCGTCGGGAATCGGCGAGACCGCGTAGAAGGTCTTCAGGTTCTTGTCCAGCGGGCCCGGCGAATCGCAGTAGGCCACGGCCACGCCGCGCTGGAATTCGGGCATCAGAATGATGTCCACCGGCGAATCGGGCAGGGTCATCAGGTCATGCTTGCGCACGAACTCGGTGGACTGCGCCAGCGCGGCCTTGGCATCGTCGACCACCTTGTCGCGGGCCGGCTTGTCGGCGTAGGCCAGCTCCAGCGCCGCTTCGATCGCGGCCTGCTGCTGTTCGTCGCTCGGGTTGGCCGGCAGTGCCGGGGCACCGGGCTTGTCCTTGAGCACGGTCTGCGCGATGCCGTACATGTCCTGGCGCACGCGCTTGAGTTCGGCGCGCGCGCGCTCACCGATCTCGGCGCGCGACAGCGAGGAGTTCAAGGCGAACTTCAGCTTCTGGTCGTACAGCTCCGCACCGATGCGGAAGTCGCCCTTGGCATTCGGCACCAGGGTCTTGTCCAGCCAGGTCTGCTGCTCTTCAACAGCCTTCTTCAAGCCATCGATGGCCGCCTGCAGGCGCTTGCCGTCTTCGGCCGGCAGTTCGCCGATGTGCGGGGTGATGAAGGTATCGACGATGCTCAGGATGCCGCGGTTCTGCTTGGCCACGGTCTCGGCGTGGATCTTCGGCACGCGGGCCGGGTCCAGGTTTTCGCGGGCCTGGGCAAAGATCTGCGGCAGCTTCTCCATGCGCGCGGTGGCCGACTTCAGGCGCTCGGGCAGCGGTGCGAATTCGCGTGCCATCAGGCCGTAGATCGCGCTGCCGGCCACGCCGTTGTAGATCTGCGGATCCCACTTGGACGACTGCAGCACCTCGGCGCTCCAGATTTCCGACTGCAGCTGGTTGCGCAGGATCGCCGCGTCCACCTGGTTCTCGCGCGAGAGCTTGCTGACGTCGATGCGGTCCAGGTCGGCGACAAGGCCCTTGTAGGCCGTCAACATCTTCTGCTGGCCAGCGGCGCTCAGGTCGTCGATCTCCGCATCGTAGCGGTGGTCGCCGATCTGGGTGGCGCTGATCGGCGACAGCTGCATCCAGGTATCCAGCGCGCGCTTGGACAGGTCGGCGAAGGCGGCGTCCACGGCGGCGTCGCCGGCGGATGCAGCGGCGGCCGGCGTACCGGGTGCGGCGGTCGGGGCGTCGGCCTGCTGGCAGCCGCCGAGGGCGGCGATCAGGGCGAGGGCGAGAAGATGCTGGCGCATCGGCGATCCTGTGCTGTGGTCAATCGCCGAGCATAGGCCCCCGCGCCCGGCCGCGCCCGTGCCATTGGATTACCATGGCCCTTTCCCAGCCGGAGGGTGCGCCATGCAGTACGAAGAGAGCTGCCATTGCGGGCAGATCGCGTTCGTGGTCGAGGCGGCCGAGCCGATCACCGACGCCCTGGACTGCAACTTGCTGTGCCGTCGCCGCGGTGGCCTGCTGTGGTTCGGCCCGCGCGAGGCGCTGCGGCTGACCACCGATCCGGCCGACGTGGCCACCTACCAGTTCAACCAGCACCACCTGGAACACCACCATTGCCGCACCTGTGGCACCGCCCCGCTCAGCGAGGGCGTGGACCCCCGCAGTGGAAGCAAAATGGTGGCGGTGAACGTACGTTGCCTGCCCGGGGTTGACCTGGACGGGCTCACGATCAATCGCTTCGACGGAGCAAGCAAATAGATGAAACGGACGATGTGGCACCCCAAGGGTGCATGGGCAGGGATGCTGGTGCTCGGGCTGGCCGGCTGTGCGGCCCAGAATCACGGCGAAGCGGCCGCCGACGCGGACGCCGGTGCACTGGCATCGCCGGAAGGGGCGATGCTGGCCTACGAACACGATCTGGACATCACCCTGGACGCGGCCGGCATCGCCCCGCGCGTGAAGCAGCTCGCCGAGGCGTGCCAGTCCGCGCGGTTCGGTGACTGCGCGGTCCTGCAGGTGGGCCAGCAGGGCGGCGAATACCCCAGCGGTTCGGTCAAGGTGCGGATCGCGCCCAAGGGGGTTGAGCCGCTGATCGGGCTGGCTGGGCAGGGCGGTGAGGTGGCCTCGCGCAACACGCATGCCGAAGACCTCGCCCAGCAGGTGGCCGACACCGCGCTGACCAAGGCGCGCCTGCAGAAGGAACACGAGCGGCTGCTGGCCTACCAGGACAGCAAGGACATCAAGCTGGCCGACCTGCTCACCATCACCCAGCGCCTCTCGGAAATCGAGGCCGGGGTGGAGCAGGCCAACAAGGAGGCGGCCCAGCAGCACCGCCGTATCGACACGCAGCTGGTGACGATGCAGTTCCACACCCCGTCCGGGCAGCGCAGCCGCAGCGAGATCGGCGAAGCGCTGAGCGAGTCCGGTGCTGTGCTGACGACCAGCGTGGCCTTCCTGATCCGCGCGCTGTCGGCGTTGCTGCCGTGGGCGGTGGTGGCCTGGGTGTTTGCCTGGATCGGCAGCATGCTGTGGCGCCGCCGCAAGCGCCGCCTGGCCGCACGGGCGAGCTGACGCGGCAGGGCGCGGTGCCGGTTCAAGGCCGGCACCGCGCAGTCATCAGCCTTCGTCGTGCTCGTATTCCACGAACACGTCCAGCTCCAACGCCAGTTCCTGCACCGCATCGCGCACGCGCTGGGCGGCGAGCGCATTACCCACCTCTACTTCCAGCTCGTGGATGCCCGGGCCGATGTCGTCGGACAGACCGGCCGAACTGGAATCGTCATCGTCCATGTGCGGCATCAGGTCGTCGGTTTCCTCGACATGCTCGATGCCTTCGATGCTCTGCAGCAGGTCGGTGATGGCACGCGCGTCGTCATCGCTGCCGGTAATTCTGAGTCGCAACAGGGCCATGGAACACGCCTTGGGGGAAAGGAACTCCAGCCTAGCCAGCGCGTGGACAAGGCCGGGTGAGGATCGGCGCTACCGCGCACCGGACAGTGCGGGCCGGCCCAGCAGTTCATCCGGCAGCGCCGGTATCGGTGTGCGCTCATCCAGCGCTTCGCGTTTGAGCCAATCCATGAAGGCCACTGCGGTCGGGCTGAGCGGGCGGTGTTCGGCATGCACCACGTAATAGGCATAGCGCGCCTTCAGGGCCGGGCCCGGCAACCGCACCAGTTCATAGCGTTGCAGATACGGCTGGGCGATGTGCTTGCGCGCCAGCACCGCGCCGATGCCATAGACGGCCGCGCGCATCGCGTCGGTGCTGTCGCTGAATGAATGCACCGAGGGCAGTTCCAGGCCGCGCACCCCGGCGGCGCGGAACCAGTCGCGCCAGCCCTGCGGTGACATGTCGCTGATCAGGGGCAACGCCGCGATCTGCGCCGGTTCGCGCAGGGCCGCCACGCCGGCCAACGCGGGCGACGCGACCGGGCACAGCGCGTCGTCCATCAGGTGATGCGCGCGCAGGCCGGGCCATTGCCCCAGCCCGTAGCGGATGCCCAGCTCCGGCCCGGCCTCGTCGAAACGCACCAGCTCGGTACTGGTCTGCAGTTCGATGCGCACCTGTGGGTATTGGGCGGTGAAGCGGGCCAATCGGGGCACCAGCCAGCAGTACGACAGCGAACGGATGGTGGTCACCCGCAGCGGCACGATGTCGGCCTGGGGATGCAGGTTGCCGGCCACCGCATTGAGATCGCTCAACGCCGCGGCGGCGGCATCGGCCAGCTGGCGGCCCTCGGCGGTCAACCGCACCCCGCGCGCGTGGCGCTGGAACAGCACCGTGCCCAGCAGCACTTCCAGCTTGCGCACGTGGTGGCTGACCGCACTGGCGGTCAGGTGCAGCTCTTCGGCGGCATGGGCGAAATTCTGGTGGCGCGCGGCGACCGCGAAGACCCCCAGCGCGGGCAGCAGGGCAGGGCGCAGGATCATGGGCGAGACCCAAATGAGATTTGTGGCTTGCCCGGATACTACGCGCTTGTAGGCCCGTTCCGGTAGGCGGATGCTGTGTCCCTGTCCCCTGGAGCCGCCCCCATGTTGCCGTCCGCGACCGCCATTCAGCCACGCATCTGCCTGTTGTCGGGGGTGCGGCCATGAGCGGCGCACCGCTGGCCAGCGCCGTGGTCGAACGCGACTGGCGCACCCTGCTGGAACTGACCGTGTTGGGCGCGATCTGGGGCTGCTCGTTCCTGTTCATGCGCGTGGCGGTGCCCAGTTTCGGCCCCTATGCGCTCGTCGAGGTGCGGCTGCTGCTGGGCGCGCTCGTGCTGCTGCCGTTCCTGTGGCAATCCCGCGCGCAGTTCCCGGCGCGGCGCTGGCTGTGGCTGGCACCGATCGGCGTGATCAACTCCGCGATCCCGTTCGTGCTGTTCGCCTGGGCCGCGCAACACGCCCCGGCTGCGATCGGGGCGATCTGCAATGCCATGACCGTGCTGTTCGCCGCGCTGATTGCCTTCCTGTTCTTCGGCGAGAAGATCGGCATGCGCCGCGCCATCGCGCTGCTGATCGGCTTTGCCGGCGTGGTGGTGCTGGCCACCGCCAAGGTGTCGGGGCTGAGCATCGGCACGGCGGTGATCGCCGGCGCATTGGCCGCGCTGCTGTACGGCCTGGGGGTGAACCTGGTGAAGCGGCACATGACCGGCTTGCCGCCAGCCGCATCCGCGGGCGCCACCCTCGGCTGCGCCGCCATCGCGCTCTTGCCGATGGCGCTTACCCACTGGCCCACCGGCCCGATCCCGACCGTGTCCTGGGCCTGCGCCATTGCCCTGGGCGTGGTCTGCACCGGCTTGGCGTTCCTGATGTTCTACCGCCTCATCGCCCGCATCGGCCCGGCCCGCGCCTCCACCGTCACCTACCTGGTCCCGATGTTCGGCGCGCTGTTTGCGTGGCTGTTCCTGGGGGAAGCGGTGACCTGGGCGATGGTGGTCGCCGGTGCGTTGATCCTGGGCAGCGTCGCTGCGTCTCAGAAGCGGTAGGTTGTGCGGTGGCGGCCAGGAGCAGCCGACCAACGGTCGGCTCTACCAACGCCTCTTACCCAACCGCACGCGCAATCTGTCCAGAGGCAGTCCGGTAGCCCTGCGCAGGACTACCGGACTGCCTCCAAGCGCAGAAGAACAAGACGCCGTAGCGTCTGTTGTCTCCCCCTTACCGCACCGGCACCGCGATGTTGCACAGGTCGATGTGCCCCGCCGGGCGCTTGTAGAAATCATCCACCCGGTTGCGGCGTGCCTCCACCACATCGGCGAACGTCTTCGACTCGGTGCGCAGCACCTCCAGCTTCGGCCGTTGCGCCGCCGGCACATCGCTGGCGCGCTGGATCGACTGGATCGCCGTGCGCTGCGCGGCGTCGGCATAGAAGCCCATCGGCGCCGGACCACGCGGCAGCGCACTCAGCAGCTCCATGCCCTGCAGCACCCGACCCACTACCGTGATGTTGCGGTCCAGCTGCCGCGGCGACTGCCCCGTCACCACGTACAGCTCCGCCCCGATGCTGCTGTCTTCCTCGTTGCTGCGGCCGGCACCCAGCGTGCCGTAGCAGTGCGCCAGCCAGGTCTTCCCGTCCTGCCGGTCCTGGCCCACCGGGAAACCATCGACGAAGCCGGTCTGGTCGGCCCAACCGTCCCGGTCGGGCAGCACGCTCACCTTCAACCCCTTGCTGTCGCGCTGGAACTCGGCCGGGAGCTTGCGCTTGGCACTGCCGAGCGGCTTGGCCTTGGCTGCATCGTCGGCATCGGCGTCGCCGAACTGCACCACGAAATTGTCCTGGGCCCGGTAGATGCTCTCGCCATCCCAGAAATGTTCGTGCGCCAGCGTCTGGATGTTGGCCACGTGCTGGGGCGCGAACGCCGGGGCGAGCTCGATCGTGACGCGCCCGGCCGGCAGGGTCATGTACAGCACGTTGGCCGGGTCCGGCGTGCGCCAATCGCTGGCCGGGGAGGCGTCCAGGATCTGCTGCGGGCTGCGGTAGGGCGTGGCCGCGCTGGCGGTGGCGGGAAGCGCGCAGGCAAGGGTTAGGGCAAGCAGGGCATTGCGGCAAGGCGACATGGCGAACCCGTTCAGGAAGTGTCTGCCGATTGTGCGCGAAGCGCGGCCGCTGCGACCAGCGGCGGCGCGGTGTCCAACCGGCACGGTGACTAAGGGCACATCCGCTATACCGGACTTCACACTAGTGTTGACTCCACGCTAGTTGGAGAACGCGATGAGCGACCACGATGCCTACCTGAAGAAGTTCCAGAAGGAGCTCAGCGCCGGCACGGTCTCGCTGGCCTTGCTGGCGGTGCTGGCCAAGGCCGGCGAGCCGCTGTACGGCTACCTGATCGCCAAGGAGCTGGAGCGGGTCGGCGAGGGGGTGCTGAGCGGCAAGCAGAGCGCGCTGTACCCGGTGCTGCGCAACCTGGAAGGGGCCGGGTTGCTGGAAAGCCATGTTGAACCGTCGATGGCCGGTCCGCCGCGACGCTACTACCGCATCAATGACACGGGCCGTGAGGTGCTCCGGCAATGGACCGCCGCGTGGCGCGCCACCCGTGATTCCGTCGATTCCGTCCTGGAAGGGGTAAGTGAATGAACATTGCGTCAGTGGCCGGTCGGGCCTTGCCGACCACCATTCCCGAGTACCTGGCGCAGCTGCGCGCCGCCCTGCACGACGCCGATCCGGCGATGGTGCAGGACGCGCTGTACGACGCCGAGGAGTACCTGCGCTCCGAACTGGCGGCCCAGCCCGGCCGCAGCGAGGCCGAGGTGATCGCCGACGTCGCCAGCAGCTACGGCGCGCCGGAAGAAGTGGCCGATATCTACCGCGAAACCGAAATCACGGTGAACCGCGCGCTGCGGACGCCCAGCGCGGGGGCAGCGCCGCTGCGCCGGGCCGTGGTGGCCGCTGGCACGGCGGGTGGGGCGGCCGCGGCAAGCATCGGCACTCCGCCGCCGGCCACGCCCAAGCCGCGTTCGGCGCTGGTCCGGTTCTTCGGCGTGGCGCTGGAAGCCCGCACCTACGGGGCGCTGTTCTACATGCTGCTGTCGCTGGCCACCGGCACGTTCTTCTTCACCTGGGTGGTGACCGGGCTGTCGCTGTCGCTGGGGTTGATGGTGCTGATCATCGGTATCCCGATCACCGTGCTGTTCTTCGGTTCGGTCCGCGGTCTGTCGCTGCTGGAAGGGCGGCTGGTGGAAGCACTGCTGGGCGAGCGCATGCCGCGCCGGCCGACCTATTCCGACCGCAGCCGCAGCTGGCTGCAGCGGGTGGGCGACATGTTCACCGATGGCCGCACCTGGCTGACGCTGCTGTACTTCGTGCTGATGCTGCCCCTGGGCATCGTGTACTTCACCATCGCGGTGACCTTGCTGTCGATCTCGCTGAGCTTCATCTGGGCGCCGGTGGCGGCCTTGTTCACCGGTGAGATACCGGGCATCTACATCGAAGGCGAGCAGATGTTGTCGATGTGGGCCACGCCGCTGCTGGCGGTGGCCGGGGTGCTGCTGCTGTTCGTCACCCTGCACCTGGCACGCGGCATCGGCCGCCTGCACGGGATGATGGCCAAGCACCTGCTGGTGCGGCTGTAGATCCCGACCGCAGCCCGGTGAACGAAACCCGGTAGTGCCGGCCGCTGGCCGGCTCCAGGCAATGCAGGATGTACGAGGAGCCGGCCAGCGGCCGGCACTACGCAATGCAGGATGTACGAGGAGCCGGCCAGCGGCCGGCACTACGCAATGCAGGATGTACGAGGAGCCGGCCAGCGGCCGGCACTACCGGATGCGATGCGGCTGCGCCGCACGCATGGCAAGGCGGTCTTAGCCCGCCTTGCGCCGCAACGGTGTGACGTTGCTGGTGATCTTGGCGGCCTTCTTCGGCTTGGCCGTCGCGGTGTACGCATGGGCCGCAAAGAAATCACGCACCTTCGGGTACACCGTTTCGCGCCAGCGGCGGCCGCTGAAGATGCCGTAATGACCGGCGCCTTCCACGATGAAATGCTCGCGGTGTTCGGCCGGAATGCCACTGCACAACGCCTGCGCCGCTTCGGTCTGGCCGAGCCCGGCGATGTCGTCCAGCTCGCCCTCGATGCTGAGCAGGGCCGTCCCGGTGATCGCCGCCGGGTTCACGTGCTCGCCGTTGACGTACCACTCGCCACGCGGCAGCAGGAACTGCTGGAACACCACCTCGATGGTGTCCAGGTAGTACTTGGCCGGCATGTCCAGCACCGCGTTGTACTCGTCGTAGAAACGACGGTGCGCGTCGGCGTCTTCCATGTCGCCCTTGACCAGGTCGGCGTAGAAATCCCAGTGCGAACTGAAGTGCCGGCTCGGGTTCATCGACAGGAACCCGGCATGCTGCAGGAAGCCCGGGTACACGCGGCGACCGGCGCCGGGGTAGGTGCCCGGCACGGTATGGATGACGTTGTTCTCGAACCACGACAACGGGTTCTGCGTGGCCAGGTTGTTCACCGCGGTGGGGCTGCAGCGGGCATCGATCGGACCACCCATCATCACCAGCGTGCGCGGCGTCGGTTCGCCACGGCTGGCCATCAGCGACACCGCCGCCAGCACCGGCACGGTCGGCTGGCACACGCTCACCACGTGCAGCTTGTCAGCGCCCAGGTGGCGGATGAACTCCTGCACGTAGGCGATGTAATCGTCCAGGCCGAACTCGCCTTCGCTGCCCGGCACCATGCGCGCGTCCACCCAGTCGGTGACATACACGCGGTGGTCGCGCAGCAGTGTGCGCACGGTGTCGCGCAGCAGCGTGGCGTGGTGGCCCGACAGCGGCGCCACCACCAGCACGAACGGCTGGTTGAGCATGGTGTGCAGCTGGTCGGCCTCGTTGCTGTGGCGCTTGAAGCGCAGCAGCTTGCAGAACGGCTTGCTGACTTCCTCGTGCACCACGATCGGCACGCGCTCGCCATCGACCTCGATTTCGTTGATGCCCCACTCGGGCTTCTCGTAATCCTTGCCGATGCGATGGAACAGCTCGTTGACCGCGGCCAGGCGATCGGCACCGGGCATCTGCGACCACCAGTGTCCCTGGTTGGCGAAGAATTTGGCATTGGCCTGGGCCTGGTGAACCCACGGGGCGAGCATGTTGCGGGTCAACTCATGCAGTTGATAAAGCATGGCGTCCGAATATGTATGGTCTTATGTTGCCGCGCAGCATAGCCTACCGGCAGGATCGGCGCGTTAATACGGGGTCTGTCTCAGTTGTTATCGAGATTCAGCGCCCGGCGCGTTCCAGCGCGGCGGCGTGTCCGGCCAAGGCCGGGGAGAGCCAGCAGTGCGAGCCCAGGGCGGTGAAGCCCGCGTTCTTCAGGCCACTGCCGTACCAGCGCGCCGGACGCGCCTGGAAGCCTTCATGGTCGCCGTCGAACTCGTCCTCGGCACTGAACGCCTCCAGGAACGCCACACCGCCGGTGAGTTCGGCGAAGCCCTCCAGTGCCGGGCGCAGCTCGCGGCTGGGTACGTAGTGCATGACGTCCGAACACACCAGCAGGTCGACCGGCGCGCACGGGCGCAACCAGGCGAAGTCGCCCACCTTGGCCATGTGCAGGTTGCGGCTGCGGCCGTAGCGCTGGATGGCGTACGCGCTGCTGTCAAAGCCCAGGTACTGCACGCGCGGGCGCAGCTTGAGCAGCGGCGCGCGCCAGGCGCCTTCGCCGCAGCCGATGTCGAGCACGCTGCGGATGGGGCGTTCCAGGTAGTACTCGGCGCTGGCCACGGCCAGGGCCACCTTGCGCGCCAGGCGCGCGGCGCCACCGGCCTGGTCGGCCTGGTACCAGCGCTTGAAGTAGTCGGCGTCGTAGGTCTTGTCCATGGCGATCATGCGAAGTCGTGAAAACGGCGCCTATCGTACGGTGTCGCGCGACGGCCTGCGTGGCGGTGGTGTGGCGATTGGTGGCGCCAGCCACCCATGGGGCGGCTCCGCCCGGGCATGCGAGAATGCCCGACAACCTACGCCAGCCGCTGGAGCGAGCGCATGCAGAGCTATTACTGGGTCAAGACCTTCCATCTGCTGTTCGTGGTGGCCTGGATGGCGGCGGTGTTCTACCTGCCGCGGATCCTGGTGAACCTGAGCGAGACCGCCGGCCAGCTGCCGGTGACCGAGCGGCTGCAGCTGATGGGCCTGCGCTTGTACAAGTTCGGCCACATGATGTTCGGCTTCGCGCTGATCCTGGGGCTGGTGCTGTGGCTGGGTTACAAGGTGATCCCCGATTTCCCGACCATGGTGGCCCCGGGCGCGGCCGGCTGGCTGCACGCCAAGCTGGGCCTGGTGGTGCTGCTGCTGGTGTACTACTCCTGGACCGGCCGGTTGTTGAAGGGCAACGTGCGCGGCACGCCGCTGCCGTCCTCGCGCGCGCTGCGCTGGTTCAACGAACTGCCGCTGGTGCTGTTCATCGGTGTTGTGTGGCTGGTGCTGGCCAAGCCGTTCTGAGGGGCGCGATGGGGCGCTGACCGCACTGCTACGGCAGCCGACCAACGGTCAGCTCTACCGGGCTGTGCGACGGTAGTGCCGGTCGCTGGCCGGCTCTCGACCATGTCCGATGATCCCGGCAGCCGGCAGCCGGCAGCCGGCAGCCGCAAGAGACCGCCGCAACGGCAGCCGACCAACGGTCGGCTCTACCGCGCATGAAAAAAAGCCGGGCGCTTTCGCGTCCGGCTTTTTTTGGTTCCATCGCAACGGCAATCCGCTTAGATGGTCTCGTAGGTGCCGTAGCTGCGCAGGCGCTCGTAGCGGCGGGCGAGCAGGTCGTCCACCGACAGCTTCTGCAGTTCTTCCAGCTCGTTGAGCAGGACGGCCTTCAGGCGCTTGCCCATCTGGTTCGGATTGCGGTGGGCGCCGCCGGTCGGCTCGCGCACCATCTTGTCGATCAGGCCCAGGCTCTTCAGGCGCGGGGCGGTCATGCCCAGCTGCTCGGCCGCTTCCTTGGCCTTGCCGGCGTCCTTCCACAGGATCGAGGCGCAGCCTTCGGGGGTGATGGTCGAGTACACGCTGTACTCCAGCATCACGGTGCGGTCGCCCACGCCCAGCGCCAGCGCGCCGCCGGAACCGCCTTCGCCGATCACAGTGCAGATCACCGGCACCTTCAGTTCGGCCATTTCCATCAGGTTGCGCGCGATCGCCTCGGACTGGCCGCGCGATTCGGCGTCGATGCCCGGCCAGGCGCCCGCGGTGTCGATCAGGGTCAGCACCGGCAGGCCGAAGCGTTCGGCCATCTTCATCAGGCGCAGCGCCTTGCGGTAGCCCTCCGGCTTGGGCATGCCGAAGTTGCGCTTGATCTTTTCCTTGGTGTCGCGGCCTTTCTGGTGGCCGATCAGCATCACCGACCGGCCACCGATGCGGGCCAGGCCGCCCATGATGGCCTTGTCGTCGGCGAAGGCGCGGTCGCCGGCCAGTTCCTGGAACTCATCGCAGAAGATGCGGATGTAGTCGGCGGTGTACGGGCGCGAGGGATGGCGGGCCAGCTGCAGGATCTGCCACGAGGTCAGGTTGCGGAAGATCTGCGCGGTGCGCACCCGCAGCTTGTCCTGCAGGGCATGCACCTCGGCCTCGACATTGACCGCAGGCCCGGCGCTGGCGCTGCGCAGGTCCTGGATCTTCGCCTCCAGATCAGCGATGGGTTGCTCGAAGTCGAGGTAGTTCGGATTCATCGGAAACCGTCGTGAAGAAAAGAGGGAAAGTGTAGCCGAATGCGCCGAAAAGCCCCGTACGCCGTCGTCTGGAAACCGACGGTAACGCAGCGGGGCAGGGGGCGCCAGTCAGGTCAGGGGACAACCAGGGCGGCGCTGCCCATCAGGCTGCCGCGGGTCTGCACGAAGGTGTTGTAGGCCTCGTTGGCCTCCACCGGCAGGTCCGCGCCCAGCGCGGCGGTGGCGGCGGTGAAGGCCATCTGCGCCTGGAAGGCCTCCTGCTGCAGCTGCAGCTGGGCGTCGGCGGTGGTGGCCTTGAGGTAGCGCGCATACAGCTCGCGCAGGGGGGCGGCATGCCGTTCGAAGGCCGGGTCCAGCGCGGGCAGGGTGGTGGGTGCGGGCTCCAGCGTGTAGGTTGGCGCCTGGTAACCGGCCGGCTGCTGGCGCCGGTAGGCGCCCGGTTCGCCGCCGTTGGCCTCGACGTAGGCGATGAAGTCCGGGGCAGTGAAAATCTTGGTGTTGATCCGGCCGCCGGTCTCATCCACGTGGGCCACGGTCTGCTCGTCGGGGAACGGCTCGCGCACGCCGAAGGTCCAGGCGTGGTCGATGAACAGCGCGTGGGTGGTGCTGTACGGGCCGTCGAAGCCGACCCCACCCAGCTCGATGTGGTGGTCCACGCGGCCGAAATTGCCGAGCTTGTCTTCGCCGGTGACGTAGATCTCGCTGGCAATCACGTACTCGCCCAGCGTCGGGTTGATCAGGCCGCCTTTGCCGCGCGCGTAGACGATGAACCGCACCTCGCCCAGGGCCGGGGTCTGCAAGTGGTGCTCACCGGGCTTGAGCTTGACCGGCCGCGAGGCGTGCGCGGCGATCGGCAGTTCGTTACCGTCGATGCGCAGGGTCAGCGGGGTGTCGCCCGGGTTGTCGATCTCGAAGGTCTGGGACGGGCTGGTGCAGCCGCTGAGGGCAAGGGCGGCAAGCAGCAGCCCGGCAAAACGTGTGATCAAAACCGGTTACCTGTTGTGGAGCGGAAGAACGGTGGAACGTGGAGCGGTGACGCCGATCAGTTCGCCCAGGGCGGGCTGTAGCGGACCTTCACGGTGCGCACGGCGGGATCGGCGCGCAATGCGTCGACCAGCTGGCTGTCCACCCGCACGGCGATGTCGCCGCCGACGTCGAGCATGCCGGCCACCGGGCCCTGTTCGGACCCCAGCAGCAGGTCCATGCGCAGCGGCGTGCGGCCCGGGCGGTGGCGGTCGAGCAGGGCGTTCACGCGGTCCCACACATTGCCGTCCTGGCGCAGGTCCAGGCGCAGCGACAGTCGGGTGGCGTAGTTGGCGCACACCTCTTCGTAATCCCAGCACTGGCGGATGCGCAGCGCGTAGCCGCCGTTGAACTCATCCTCGCGCAGGCCGCCCTTGACGATGAGGATGCGATCCTTGGTCATCAGGTGGCCGAACTCGGCCAGGCCGTCGGTGAAGGCGCTGCACTCCACGCGGCCCTTGCTGTCTTCCAGCTGCATGAACACCTGGCTTTCGCCCTTGCGCCGCACGCCGACCACCTGGCCGGCCAGGATCACCGGGGTTTCCTGGCGCCAGGCGCGCTTCTCGCCATCCTTGCTGGGACGGGCCGGGGGGATCAGGCGCTCGAGCATGCCCAGGTCGGTGCCGACCAGTTCCTTGACGTCATCGGCATACGGATCGAACGGATGCCCGCTCAGGTAGAAGCCCAGCGTGTCGCGCTCGCCGTCGAGCAGCTGGCCCAGCGCCCATTCCTTGGCTTCGGGCAGGTCCAGTTGCTGCGCGGTGGCCTGCGGGCTGGGGGCGCCGAACAGCGAGTTCTGCCCGGACGCCTTCTCGCGGGTGATCTGGTCGGTGGCCTTGAGCACTTCGGGCAACTGCAGCATCAACGAGGCGCGGTTCTTGCCCAGGCCATCCATCGCGCCGCAGTTGATCATCGCTTCCAGCGTCCGCCGGTTGAGCTTGCCCGACTCGGCGCGCATGCAGAAATCCAGCAGCGATTCGTAACGGCCGCCGCGTGCGCGCTCTTCCACGATCGCTTCGCATGCGCCCTGGCCGACGCCCTTGATCGCGCCCAGGCCGTAAACGATGGTGTCGGCACTGGAGGCTTCGAACATGTAGGCCGATTCGTTCACGCGCGGCGGCAGCACGGTCAGGCCGAGGTTGCGCACTTCGGCCAGGAAGCCCACCACCTTGTCGGTGTTGTCCATGTCCGAGGAGAGCGTGGCCGCCATGAACTCGGCCGGGTAGTGGCGCTTGAGCCAGGCGGTCTGGTAGCTGACCAGCGCGTAGGCGGCGGCGTGCGACTTGTTGAAGCCGTAGCCGGCGAACTTTTCCATCAGGTCGAAGATGGCGTCGGCCTTGGCCTCGCTCACCCCGTCCTTGGCCGCGCCTTCGCGGAAGATCTCGCGGTGCTTGGCCATTTCGGCCGGCACCTTCTTGCCCATCGCGCGGCGCAGCAGGTCGGCGCCGCCGAGCGAGTAACCGCCCACGATCTGCGCCATCTGCATCACCTG
>Ga0308158_10000791_pt1 | contig 41994 bp, 32 predicted proteins | sample PhyBR2_FD_201038 | JGI IMG/M metagenome (GOLD analysis project Ga0308158, IMG submission 201038) | Phyllosphere microbial communities from UC Gill Tract Community Farm, Albany, California, United States - DLSLB.R2 | ecosystem: Host-associated > Plants > Phyllosphere > Unclassified | place: USA... | reverse complement strand
CTTTACCTGCATCGGCAGGATCGCCTGTAAGTTTATCAGCCGTAACGGCTCCATCAGCCAGTTTATCAGAGGTAATCCCGCCATCGGCTACTTTAATGTTGCTGTTGACCAGAGTCGCACCGGTACCGTCCACTACTTCAATCGAACCGTCTCCGGCTGTAAGGTCTTTTCCGTCGACATTATCCGAGGAGATGTTTTCATAAACCACTGTTCCATCGGGTTGTACCACGGGAACTTTACCTGCATCGGCTGGATCACCTATAAGTTTATCGTCCGTAACAGCACCAGCAGCTATTTTATCAGTTGTGATTCCACCATCCGCAACTTTAATGTTGCTGTTGACCAAAGTCGCACCGGTACCATCAACCACCTCAATAGAACCATCTCCGGCTGTAAGGTCTTTTCCATTGACATTGTCAGAGGAGATGTTTTCATAAACCACCGTACCGTCGGGTTGTGCTACCGGGACCATACCCGCATTGGCGGGATTCGTTCCCATCTTGGTATTGGTCACAGCTCCGTCAGCTATTTTATCAGTAGTGACTGCATCAGCAGCTATTTTATCAGAAGTGATTCCACCATCCGCAACTTTAATGTTGCTGTTGACTAAGGTCGCACCGGTACCATCCACCACTTCAATCGAGCCGTCTCCCGCTGTAAGATCTTTACCATCGACATTATCAGAAGAAATGTTTTCGTAAACCACCGTACCATCAGGTTGTACCACGGGAACCTTACCTGCATCGGCTGGATCACCTGTAAGTTTATCGTCCGTAACAGCACCAGCAGCTATTTTACCTGTTGTGATTCCGCCATCCGCAACTTTAATGTTGCTGTTGACCAAAGTCGCACCGGTGCCATCCACCACCTCAATTGAATCGTCTCCGGCTGTAAGGTCTTTCCCATCGACATTATCCGAGGAAATGTTTTCGTAAACCACCGTACCATCGGGCTGTGCTACCGGGACCATACCCGCATTGGCGGGATCCGTTCCCATTTTGGTATTGGTTACAGCTCCGTCAGCTATTTTATCAGTAGTGACTGCATCAGCAGCTATTTTATCAGAAGTGATTCCACCATCAGCGACTTTAATGTTGCTGTTGACCAAAGTCGCACCGGTGCCATCCACCACTTCAATTGAACCGTCTCCGGCTGTAAGGTCTTTCCCATCGACATTATCCGAGGAAATGTTTTCGTAAACCACCGTACCATCGGGCTGTGCTACCGGGACCATGCCTGCATTAGCAGGATCCGTTCCCATTTTGGTATTGGTCACCGCTCCTGCTGCTATTTTACCTGTTGTGATCCCGCTATCCGCAACTTTAATATTACTGTTGACTAAAGTCGCACCGGTACCGTCCACCACCTCAATTGAACCGTCTCCGGCTGTAAGATCTTTCCCGTCAACATTATCCGAGGAAATGTTTTCGTAAACCACCGTACCATCGGGTTGTGCTACCGGAACCATGCCTGCATTAGCTGGATCCGTTCCCATTTTTGTATTGGTTACAGCTCCTTCTGCTATTTTATCAGTAGTTACCGCGTCAGCAGCCAGTTTATCAGAAGTAATTCCACCATCGGCTACCTTAATGTTGCTGTTGACCAAGGTCGCACCGGTACCATCTACCACCTCGATCGAACCATCTCCGGCTGTAAGGTCTTTCCCATCGACATTGTCAGAGGAAATGTTTTCGTAAACCACCGTACCATCGGGTTGTGCTACCGGGACCATACCTGCATTAGCGGGATCCGTTCCCATTTTTGTATTGGTCACCGCTCCTTCTGCTATTTTACCTGTTGTGATTCCGCCATCAGCGACTTTAATGTTGCTGTTGACCAAAGTCGCACCGGTGCCATCCACCACCTCAATTGAATCGTCTCCGGCTGTAAGGTCTTTCCCATCGACATTATCCGAGGAAATGTTTTCGTAAACCACCGTACCATCGGGTTGTGCTACCGGGACCATACCCGCATTAGCGGGTTCCGTCCCCATTTTGGTATTGGTTACAGCTCTGTCAGCTATTTTATCAGTAGTGACTGCATCAGCAGCTATTTTATCAGAAGTGATTCCGCCATCCGCAACTTTAATATTACTGTTGACTAAGGTCGCACCGGTACCATCAACTACTTCAATAGATCCATCTCCGGCTGTAAGATCTTTCCCGTCAACATTATCCGAGGAAATGTTTTCGTAAACCACCGTACCATCGGGTTGTGCTACCGGGACCATACCTGCATTAGCTGGATCCGTTCCCATTTTTGTATTGGTTACAGCTCCTTCTGCTATTTTATCAGTAGTTACCGCGTCAGCAGCCAGTTTATCAGAAGTAATTCCGCCATCGGCTACCTTAATGTTGCTGTTGACCAAGGTCGCACCGGTACCGTCCACTACTTCAATAGATCCATCTCCGGCTGTAAGGTCTTTCCCGTCGACATTATCCGAGGAAATGTTTTCGTAAACCACCGTACCATCAGGTTGTACCACGGGAACTTTACCTGCATCGGCTGGATCACCTATAAGTTTATCGTCCGTAACAGCACCAGCAGCCAGTTTATCAGAAGTGATTCCGCCATCCGCAACTTTAATGTTGCTGTTGACCAAGGTCGCACCGATGCCATCTACCACCTCAATTGAACCGTCTCCGGCTGTAAGATCTTTACCATTGACATTATCAGAAGAAACATTTTCGTAAACCACCGTACCATCGGGTTGTGCTACCGGAACCATGCCTGCATTGGTGGGATCCGTTCCCATTTTTGTATTGGTTACAGCTCCTTCTGCTATTTTACCTGTTGTGATTCCACCATCCGCAACTTTAATATTACTGTTGACTAAGGTCGCACCGGTACCATCAACTACTTCAATAGATCCATCTCCGGCTGTAAGATCTTTCCCGTCAACATTATCCGAGGAAATGTTTTCGTAAACCACCGTACCATCGGGTTGTGCTACCGGGACCATACCTGCATTAGCTGGATCCGTTCCCATTTTTGTATTGGTTACAGCTCCTTCTGCTATTTTATCAGTAGTTACCGCGTCAGCAGCCAGTTTATCAGAAGTAATTCCGCCATCGGCTACCTTAATGTTGCTGTTGACCAAGGTCGCACCGGTACCGTCCACTACTTCAATAGATCCATCTCCGGCTGTAAGGTCTTTCCCGTCGACATTATCCGAGGAAATGTTTTCGTAAACCACCGTACCATCAGGTTGTACCACGGGAACTTTACCTGCATCGGCTGGATCACCTATAAGTTTATCGTCCGTAACAGCACCAGCAGCCAGTTTATCAGAAGTGATTCCGCCATCCGCAACTTTAATGTTGCTGTTGACCAAGGTCGCACCGATGCCATCTACCACCTCAATTGAACCGTCTCCGGCTGTAAGATCTTTACCATTGACATTATCAGAAGAAACATTTTCGTAAACCACCGTACCATCGGGTTGTGCTACCGGAACCATGCCTGCATTGGTGGGATCCGTTCCCATTTTGGTATTGGTTACAGCTCCTTCTGCTATTTTATCAGTAGTAATTCCACCATCCGTAACTTTAATGTTGCTGTTGACCAAAGTCGCACCGGTACCGTCCACTACTTCAATCGAGCCGTCTCCGGCTGTAAGATCCTTACCATTGACATTATCCGAGGATATGTTTTCGTAAACCACTGTACCATCGGGTTGTGCTACCGGAACCATTCCTGCATTGGCGGGATCCGTTCCCATTTTTGTATTGGTCACCGCTCCTTCTGCTATTTTATCAGTAGTTACCGCGTCAGCAGCCAGTTTATCAGAGGTAATTCCGCCATCCGCAACTTTAATATTACTGTTGACCAAAGTCGCACCTGTACCGTCCACTACTTCAATAGATCCATCTCCGGCTGTAAGATCCTTACCATCGACATTGTCAGAGGAAATATTTTCGTAAACCACTGTACCGTCGGGTTGTACCACGGGAACTTTACCTGCATCGGCTGGATCACCTGTAAGTTTATCGTCCGTAACAGCACCACCAGCTATTTTACCTGTTGTGATTCCGCCATCCGCAACTTTAATATTACTGTTGACCAAGGTCGCACCGGTACCATCTACCACCTCAATTGAACCGTCTCCGGCTGTAAGATCTTTACCATTGACATTATCAGAAGAAACATTTTCGTAAACCACCGTACCGTCGGGTTGTGCTACCGGAACCATGCCTGCATTAGCGGGATCCGTTCCCATTTTTGTATTGGTTACAGCTCCGTCAGCTATTTTATCAGAAGTGATTCCGCTATCAGCAACTTTAATGTTGCTGTTGACCAAGGTCGCACCGGTGCCATCCACCACCTCGATCGAGCCGTCTCCGGCTGTAAGGTCTTTCCCATCGACATTATCCGAGGAAATGTTTTCATAAACCACTGTTCCATCGGGTTGTGCTACCGGGACCATGCCCGCATTAGCGGGTTCCGTCCCCATTTTGGTATTGGTTACAGCTCCGTCAGCTATTTTATCAATAGTGACTGCATCAGCAGCTATTTTATCAGAAGTGATTCCACCATCGGCGACTTTAATGTTGCTGTTGACCAAAGTCGCACCGGTACCATCCACCACTTCAATCGAGCCGTCTCCGGCTGTAAGATCCTTACCATCGACATTATCAGAGGAAATATTTTCGTAAACCACCGTACCATCAGGTTGTACCACGGGCACCTTACCTGCATCAGCGGGATCGCCTGTAAGCTTATCACTGGTAACGGCTCCATCAGCCAGTTTATCAGAAGTGATTCCGCCATCGGCGACTTTAATGTTGCTGTTGACCAAAGTCGCACCGGTACCGTCCACTACTTCAATAGATCCATCTCCGGCTGTAAGATCTTTCCCGTCGACATTATCTGAAGAAACATTTTCATAAACCACCGTACCGTCGGGTTGAACCACGGGAACTTTACCTGCATCGGCAGGATCGCCTGTAAGTTTATCAGCCGTAACGGCTCCATCAGCCAGTTTATCAGAGGTAATCCCGCCATCGGCTACTTTAATGTTGCTGTTGACCAGAGTCGCACCGGTACCATCTACCACCTCGATCGAACCGTCTCCGGCTGTAAGATCTTTCCCATCGACATTATCCGAGGAGATGTTTTCATATACTACCGTACCATCGGGCTGTACCACGGGAACCTTACCTGCATCGGCCGGATCGCCTGTAAGTTTATCACTCGTAACGGCTCCGTCAGCTATTTTATCAGTTGTTACCGCGTCAGCAGCTATTTTATCTGCTGTGATTCCACCATCGGCGACTTTAATGTTGCTGTTGACCAAAGTTGCACCGGTGCCATCCACCACCTCAATTGAACCGTCTCCGGCTGTAAGATCTTTCCCGTCGACATTATCCGAGGAAATGTTTTCGTAAACCACCGTACCATCGGGTTGTGCTACAGGGACCATACCTGCATTAGCGGGATCCGTTCCCATTCTTGTATTGGTCACCGCTCCTTCTGCTATTTTACCTGTTGTGATTCCGCCATCCGCAACTTTAATATTACTGTTGACCAAGGTCGCACCGGTACCGTCCACCACCTCGATTGAACCGTCTCCGGCTGTAAGGTCTTTCCCGGTTATGTTGACATTTCCTATTCTTTCAACCAGTTCATCAAGGGCATCCTGAACATTTAAAGCATTCAGACCCGATTCGGAATTATCATATTTTATATGATCTGCATTCGTATTAATCTGGGCTAATTCACTTCCTTTGTGATCGGTAAATTTGTAAATACCATCCTCAAATTCTACAGACACCATATACGGATCGATGATAACGGCTTCTTTTTTTTCATTCGTATAGGTATACGTTCCGTCCGGATTTAATACCAAGCTCGTCACCGTTTCATTTGCCTTAACAAGCGTCCCCATATCAATAACCTGTTCTGTACCACTGGAATCTATATACGTAAACGAGTTTCCATCATAATAAACATTTCCGCTTACATTCCGGGCAATTTCCTCCAGTATCTGCTTTACATTCTGGTTTCCTGCAATTTCAGAAAATTGATTTATGACATCTGAAGGAACATCAATAAGTGTCTGGGTACCATTTTCGGAAACATAGTTATAAGTTCCGTCATTATTATTCGTCAGTGTTGTAACAATATTCAATTCAGAGATATCGACTGAGATAAAATTATTATCAGTATCTGTAAGAACCAACAGATTATTTTCAACATGAAAAGATTGATTTTTCGTATTTGTATCTACGTCCGAAATATCTTTTTCATTTAAAATTTTCATCCATTGATTTTCAAACCAGTAATAGTAAGCTTCTTCCATTCCACCGGCCGTATTCGTATTGAACACCAGTAAGCTGTTTACGTTTCCATTTTCAATGGTTACCTGATCAGTCGGTGATACCAGTTTGACCCTGGGTATCAGTACGCCTTTATTTGCCGAAGACACATCGAGCTGAGAAGATTTGTTAGGATCGAGCGTCCCGATTCCAACCTGACTGTAAGCTCCCCATGCTCCAATAAAAAAAGCTGCCGTAAGTAATTCTCTCTTCATTATTACTACATTAAATATGGTTGACATAACAAATGTACTATCAATAAAAAGCTAATTTGTTGCTCATTTCATTCATAAAGTTACTCATATACTAACTGTTCTTTTAATTTTTTTCAAAATGGTTAATATTTGATTGAATTATCAAGAATCCGGATTGTAGATGGCAAAAAAAGAAAAAAACAATACCCTAAACTTATTTAAAGACTGTGAAAACAACAGGAAAGAAATCCTTTATTACGAATCAAAAGGAAACCCAAAACTGTATACAAAACCGCATTCTCATCAGTTTTTTACGCTGATACTGATTGAAACCAATGAAGAGGGTTACCATTTAATCGGTGAGGAAAAACATCCGGTAAAAGGAATGCAGCTTCACTATCTTTTTCCCGACCAGCTCCATTACTGGGAAGTTGGTCCTGAAACAAAAATTTACCAGTTAATGATCAACAATACGAATTTCGAACTCATTAAACTTGCATTGCGTTTCAATCAATCCTTTTATGAAAAAAATCCTGTCATAAACCTAACACAAAAGTACTTTGATTACCTTTTATATGAATTTAAAGAGATTGGACGGGAGCTTAATTCAGACCTCATACTGTTCGAAATGATCTGTTCCAGGATCCGCATTATTTTGCAGAAAGCCAGCAAAATTATAGAACGTCAACTGCCCAGTGCATCTATAGACGTTTATTTTTCATCTTCTATTATCTATGCTTTTTTAAACTTAATCGACATCCATTACAGGGAAGAAAGGGAACTTACATTTTATGCCAAAAAGCTTAATGTAACAGCTAATTACCTGGGAATATTATGTAAAAAACATCTTAATCAACCGGGCAATAAGGTTATTAAAACAAGATTAATACTGGAAGCCAAAAGAAGACTTGTTGTCCCAGCTTTATCAATAAAAGAAATTGCCTTTGATTTAGGTTTTAAAGAACAGGCGCACTTTACGAATTTCTTCAAATCTGCCACAGGAATGACTCCAAGTGAGTTCAGAATGAACATCCATAAACAATAATCACGCTTTTTGCAAATCATATCATTGTTTACGCAATTAATAAAAATAATCTTTTAAGAAAATAATTGCAATTTTGTATTAACAAATATTGGTAACGGGTTATGACAGCCTAAACTGTTTTATGTGTTTTTTCTAAAACCAAAAAAAACTCATAGTTGTTAATTACTATAAAATCTGAAAAGAACACGTAAGCATAAAACAGTCCGGGGGTTATAATCAGTATTTATTTTTTAAGTTATTGATTACGGAGCGTTTTTTCATCCTTCGCTCCGTTTTCTTAAAAATGAAAACCGTATTAAAGCAGTGTAATTCGTATAATATAATTGATTAAAATTGTCTTCGTTGTGGTGAAGAAAGCGGGATGGGCACCCCGCTTCTTTTTAATTAAAAAATGCCGGACATTAAAGTCCGGCATTTTTTATTTTCTTTCATAAAGAAGTTCAATCCATCCACTTTTATATGCATGATCCATTACATACACCGTATAAAAATACGTACCGGACGGAAGTACATCTCCTTTGTTCGATTGCCCGTGCCATTCGTTCGTATAAACATTTTTACTGTATACTTCTTTTCCGTATCGGTTATATATAACAATTCTGCTTACAAAAAACCCCGTCAGATCCAGATAATCATTATCACCGTCACCGTTAGGAGAAATTCCTCTCGGAACATCGAATTCCGGAATATCGGTATCAGAACATCTGGTACATACCGGCTGCGGATCTTCTATATAATCTGAATGAATTTCCACCGTATTTGTAAATACCCCTTTATGATCTTCGGGAACTTTTAATGACACCTCATACAAAACTTCTTCGTCAGGTTCCAGAACATTTATAACATCGCTGAGATCTCCTGTTCCGTTTTTCCCGTTTCCGTGCCATGTCATTTCGGTTGTATTATGCGGCATTTTATCGTTTACTTCTACATTCAGAGCTTTCTGCGGTCCCCTGTTAAGTACTTTAATGGTATAGTTTAAAATTTCGCCCTTATTGTAAAACTGCTTTCCGTCGTCTTTTATCGCGTCAATATCCGCAACAAACACATCAATAGTAGCGGTATCTTTATTGTTTTTTAAATCTGTATCCGGATACTCTCCTTCCGCGGTAGCGGTATTGATGTAAGTACCTGACCCGTTAATAATACAGTCAATCGTCAATGTTTCGGTCTGGTTCGGAGCAAGTGTGCCCACGTTCCACACCCCGGTACTGCTGTCATATGATCCTTTTGTCGTTGTTGAAGCCACATAGGTAAATCCGTTGGGCAGCAAATCCCTTACAACTGCATTGGGCTCTGTAAAATGAGGATTCAGGTTGGTTACATTTATAGTAAATGTTACGTCAAGATTGTTCTGAGCCGTCCGTTCTTTTATAACTGAAAGATCTGAACAGGGATCTACACGTACTTCCAGAGGTACAGAAACTCCTGACCAGCCACAGTCTCTCATCACCTGTACAGCATATTTTCCCGATTCTGTTATTTGCAGCGAATTGACCGTTGTATCTTTAAAGATGGCTCCATCCTTATACCATCTGTACTGACCAAATCCACTCTCGGCCTGTAAGGTCACACTGCAGTCGTCGTTGCGTTTGGCGACGACAGGACTCTGTGCTGCTTCTCCAAAAGAGGAAAAGAACGCCGACATGGAAAATCCTGCACCCTGCTGAACCAGACTGCTTGTAAGAGGCATAGCGGATGTTATAATAAGATTGGCCGGATTTCCAAACTGTACATTGTTAAATGTTATAAGATAAAACCCCGTGGTTCCCAGTGCAACTCTTAAATTACCTGTTACCGTTTCAATATTCTGACCGTTGAGAAAAACCGGTACTGTTGGGCTTTCGATAATACAGAAACCAAAATAGGGCAGATCTGAACTGTTAAAATCAATAAACTTCTTTGTCTGTATGTTCAGCGAGCCTGAACAGCCTCCGATAGGCAAAACCGTAGAGATATCCGTTTCGCAGGTTACCGCTGTTCCTGAATAAACAATGACGGGATTGTTCGACGTAATAAGGGATGAAGAAAAAGGATCCATTCCGTTTCCGTGATAAAAAGAAAAAGGTTCACCTGCTGAAGGCAGCGTTATCGGCATAGGAATCCCAAAAGGTGTACCATCCGGATTGAAATGCTGTATGGTTAAAGCCGTATTGGGTTCGGTTGCGATTACCGTTGTCTGTTCAGATCCGAAATACTGAACCGCCTGTTGAGGATTTGGTGCTGTACCTTCTCCACGAACTACCATATAATTTCTTCCTAAGGACTGAATCGGAGCAATCTGGTCAAAAGTCCCGTCCTCTCCATCCTGTCCGCTGAACCCGCATAATTGCGGTGTGTCACCGTAACTCCCCGTGTTCATAACCACAAGTTTATTGGCTGTAATCAGATCGCCTATATCCGCCTTAAAAAGATAACTCTCTCCCCTGTCCAGCGTAATACTTAAAGCAGGCAGGTCAACCGTCGTGCCGTCTTCCGTTGCCATAACAGAATAAACGGGTCCTCCCGAACTAAGTCCTGCATTTGACATGCGGTAGTATCCAACCCGGAACTCGACCCCCATTCCTTCTGATCCAAAACTTACCAGTGAGGCGTTTCCTTTAATGTTTGCCGTTGAGCTTCCGAAGGTATCAGATGCTATATTACGTAAATTTACCATTACGGGATGAGTCGCCGTTATAAACAACCCTTTATTGTTTTCAATCGTATTCAGGTCGTTTTTGAGCGTCCCCGTCAAATTTCCCTGAAAGCGGTATGAAACAGGATTATTTGCCGTGACATTAAGGGTTGTAATTAATGTTCCGTCACTTTTTCTAAGTTCTACCGAAACATTAGCTGCCGGTTCCAGTGTACCGATTACAATTTCATTTGCATCATTCCAGTACTGCCACGGAGCAGGGGCAATATAATGTGTTGAATAATACTGGGCAAAACCACTTGTCGCCCATAAAAGCAATAAAACAAAGTAAATATTTTTCATAAACTATCAGCATCAGTTCAACAAAAATACAATTTTAGCACAAATACCATCCATATTTATCTTAATATTTAAACATTACGACACTATTAAAAAAATAACCGGAAAAATAACTTTTTTAATCTTTTTACATCTCCTCCCCTAATTTTCCTTAACTTTAAATAGCATTATAACGTCAATAGATTATGTCAAAAAACTGTTGCCAGACCGACCAGGAAACATCTCAACATACAGAAAAAACTTCAACTCACACGCATTCCCATGATCACGAACATACCGACAGGGGTATCTTTTCCCTTCTTGTTCCTGCCATTATATCTTTTGTTTTATTAATGGTTGCGCTTGGGTTAGATCATGTGATAAAACCGGACTGGTTTGACGGCTGGATCCGTACTTCATGGTATATTATTGCCTATATTCCCGTGGGTTTCCCGGTTTTAAAAGAGGCCCTTGAAAGTATTAAAGCAGGAGATATTTTTTCCGAATTTCTGTTAATGAGTATCGCCACAGTGGGAGCTTTTATCATCAGGGAATATCCTGAAGGAGTAGCTGTTATGTTATTTTATTCCGTTGGCGAGGCCTTTCAGAATCTGGCAGTATCAAAGGCAAAAGGAAATATTAAAGCGTTGCTTGACCAGCGACCCGACGAAGTAACGGTACTTCGCAACAATGAACCTAAAACTCTTAAAGCGGAAAACGTTGCCATAGGGGATATCGTGCAATTGAAACCGGGCGAAAAACTGGCACTGGACGGAACTCTCATTTCGGATAGTGCATCGTTTAATACAGCTGCCTTAACAGGAGAGAGTAAACCCGATGTAAAGCATAAGGGCGAAGCGGTGCTGGCCGGCATGATCAACCTCAATACGGTTAGTACCATAGAAGTCACAACGGCATACGAAGACAGTAAACTCAGCAAAATACTCGAGCTTGTTCAAAATGCTGCATCCCAAAAGGCTCCTACAGAACTGTTCATTAGAAAGTTTGCCAGAATCTATACCCCTATTGTCGTTTTTTTAGCCATAGGGATCTGCCTTTTACCTTATTTTTTCACAAGTCCCTATATTTTTTACGACTGGCTTTACCGGGCTTTGATTTTTCTTGTGATATCCTGTCCCTGCGCACTCGTTATCTCCATTCCGCTTGGATATTTCGGAGGTATCGGGGCTGCAAGCAGAAGAGGTATTCTCTTTAAGGGGAGTAATTTCCTTGATAAAATGGCCGATATTAAAAATGTGGTAATGGACAAAACCGGGACGATGACCGAAGGGGTATTCAAGGTACAGGAAGTCCATATCATTCCCGAATTCGAACAGGCAGGCCTTCTGGAAATGGTAAATGCGCTTGAAGCATTAAGCACACATCCGATTGCAACGGCTGTTCATGAATACGTGGGACCTCCCAAAACAGATCTTATTGTAGAAAAGGCTGAAGAAATTGCAGGGCACGGGTTAAAGGCCTTCATAGAAAACAAGGAACTGCTTGTAGGTAACTTCAGGCTTCTTGAAAAGTTCAACATTCATTATCCCAAAGAACTTACCGATATCGTGTACACGGTTATGGCAATAGCCTATGATGGAAAATTCGCCGGATATATCACCATAGCAGACAGTATTAAAGAAGACGCTCCTTTAACTGTGGAACGTTTACATCAATTAGGTATAAAAGTAACCATGTTAAGCGGGGACAAAAATACCGTAGTGCAATTTGTAGCCAGTCAGCTTGGGATTGATAATGCTTTCGGAGATTTATTACCGGAAGATAAGGTGGAAAAAGTAAAATTATTGAAGAATCAAAACGAAAGTGTGGCCTTTGTCGGAGATGGTGTAAACGATGCTCCTGTCGTAGCTTTAAGCGACGTGGGTATTGCCATGGGAGGTTTGGGAAGCGATGCTACGATTGAAACAGCAGACATCGTGATACAGGATGACCGGCCAGGTAAAATACCGATGGCTATACGTATTGGTCAGCAGACAAAAAAAATCGTATGGCAAAACATTATTTTAGCCTTTGTTGTAAAAGGCATTGTTCTGGTACTGGGAGCCGGAGGAGTAGCCACCATGTGGGAAGCGGTATTTGCAGACGTCGGTGTCGCTTTTCTCGCTATTTTAAACGCAATCCGTATCCAGAAAATGAAATTCTAAACAAAAGGCTTATCATAATGATAAGCCTTTTGTTTACGCAGGTTTACAACATCCGTCAAGTTTTGCGTATGCTTCCGGATCCGCCTTTACGTCATCTGCATCATATCCCAATTTTGAAATGGCCATACGAATTGTTGCAAGATCTGTTTTTTTGGTATTGTAATATACGGTTATCGTCATTTTTTCTTCATCCAGCTCGTACATCTTTACCCCTTTTATCTTTAACATATGATCTTTGAAATTAAGTCCGCATGTCTCACATGCCTTACAATGATCACAGTTAATCACGGTTTTAATAACCGCTTTTCCTGATTCTTTCTGTTGTGCACTGGTACTGAATCCCATCATAAAAAGGAATAACATAACCATTAAATGTTTATACTTCATTTTTTTACTTAATTTAATGTTCGATATGTAAATATATATCTTTTGTTTCTTATAAAAAAAGCCCGCTCCTGCTGCTTTAATAAGGCAATATACTTATATATCATTAAAAAGCAAAAAAAGCTGCTTATAAAAGCAGCCTCCTTTTTATATAATGGCCTGGTTATTTTTTTATTACTTTTACAAACTGTGATGCATTTTCTGTGGCTATTCGTAACAGGTATACACCGAAACCTAATGTTGAGAAGTCAAGCTTTACTTCCTTGTTCTCAAAATTATTTTTCAACACACTTCATTACGCTATCTCATAAACCTAAGTCTGTATGAGAGTTTCCGGATATAAAATGGTCAATTCAGACATTATTGGATTGATATGATACTTAAAATTGACCAAATCCATTTTCTGTTTTCTTAAACGAGTAATTCTACTTATTGCAAAAATGGCTATCTTTATACTGTCTTTTCTTCCCGTTCCAATCCCGGAACTTCCCTGTATAATTTATGCGCGTTTAATTAGCATTATCCTGTTAAAACCGGGGGCCTTAATTTTTCAAACACAAACAACTTATGAATATCAAAAATACAAATCAGTGGAAAAAGCATAACGATCAAATAGAACAAGAAGGCCATACGGTAATTGCCGGTGTTTACAGCACAGGTGAAATCGATTCCATAACTGAAAAAATAAAAAAGTCCGACCAAACGAACAGTAGCTTCCGCAAATCTGAAGATCTGTTTGCAATCAGACAATTTTTCAAAGAAATTCCCGAGGTTAAAAACCTCATCTTTAATGAAAATCTCAGAAAGGTTATTTCTGAATTATTCGGATCTGACTTTTTTGTAATAAAAAGCATGTATTTCGATAAACCCGCTTCTTCGAACTGGTACGTGGCTTATCATCAGGACCTGACAATTTCAGTAGACCGGAAAGCAAAATTAACTGACTATGGTCCATGGACTGTTAAACAAAACCAGTTTGCAGTACAGCCGCCTGTTCACATCCTTGAAAATATTATGACTGTAAGAATCCATCTCGATGAAACAAACGCAGAAAACGGAGCGCTCAAAGTCATCAGCGGATCGCATTTGAAAGGAATTTTCCGTCCAGAACAAATTGACTGGTCGCGCGAAGTGGAGACATCCTGTAAAGTTCCAAAAGGAGGAATTATGATTATGAAACCTCTTTTGCTTCGCAGTTCAGCGCGAACCACAAACAATCACAGAAGAAGGGTGATCCATATTGAATTCTCAAACGTTTTGCTACCGGATTCCTTAAACTGGTCCGAATTACTGAACCTTAATGATTGTTAACATGAAAAAACACTTTGAGAATTTCTATGTACTTACCGGCGGTCCCGGTGTAGGAAAAACAACGCTGCTCCACTCGCTGAACGCATTGGGGTTTACAACCGTTCCGGAAGATGCGCGAAAAATCATACAGCAGCAGATGGCTGTTAACGGAAACGGTCTTCCGTGGAGGGATAAAAAAAACTATGCTGAGCTTATGCTGAATGCCTCTATTAATACCTATAAAGAGCATAATTCAAAGAACTACGCTGAAACTGTTTTTTTTGACCGCGGGATTCCCGATGTGGTCTGTTATATGAAGATGGAAAAAATTCCGGTCGCACCTCATACTCATAAGCTTATAAAAAGCTTCCCTTACAATAAAACCGTATTCCTATTACCCCCATGGCAGGAAATATACACAACAGATACCGAGCGCAGGCAGAACTGGGATGAAGCCTTGTTTACATTTGAAAAAATGAAGGAAACTTATGCTGAATACGGATATCATATCATAGAGGTCCCCAAAGGATCAGTAGCAGAAAGAACCCAGTTTATACTGGATTTCCTTAAAAGCAAACAGGTTTAATGTTAAAGAATTTAGAAAATACCATCATCCGTCCGTGTTTTTTCTATTTTTGTAATATGGTTAAAAAGTTTCAAATAGTATTGATTACCGTATTAAGTCTGTTCCTGATGCTGCATCAGGCGTACGGACGGTACCATATGAATACTGTTTCCGAAACAAGAAAGTGTTGTGCCGTTTCTCATAAAAAAGAAAACTGCTGTGAAAAACCTTCTTCAAAAACAAACTCCTGTAAAGCCAAAAGCTGCTGTTCCTATACCGTTGCGGCTTCGTCTGCCATTATGCAACCTCATATGGCCTTTACTGTGGTGAATACTGTCTTTATACAGCAAAAAATCTTCAATGACACGCGACTTTTTGTAACATCCCCACTGTATTCCATTTGGCAACCTCCCAAAATACGTTTAAATTTATAGTAGTATAGCCCATATTATCTTTTTTTGACAATAAAAGGATAGAGGGAATTGTATCATTAAATTTAAACAACATGAATTTCTTATATTTATTGATGATGGGAAGCAGTTTCTTTCTTTCATCTGCCCATAGCAATGCTCAAAAATCCATTAAAAATGCCGAGAACCTCGAGGTATCGGTCAAAGGAAGTTGCCCCGATGCCAAACAGCTCATAGAAACGGCCGGAAACCTTAAAAATACCGCAGCGGTTCATTTCGACCTTTCCAGTCAGACGGCCCGGATTACATACGACAGCACTAAGACCTCATCCGATGAAATCCTTAAAAAGATTGCGCTCGCAGGTTTTGACAACGAAGCTTACTTTGCACCCGATGATGCATTTGAAAAACTTGGTGATGCCTGTCGCTATATACGGGATAAAGCAACTGCCGCCGCCCATAAAAGCAACAGTCATATTGCAGAACAACATACACCGTCTGTTCAGAAACAAAATGAATTACGGCCTGTTTTTGACGTTTATTTTAAGTTAAAGGACGCTTTTGTACAGGGCAATGCTTCGGAGATTCAACAATACGCTGTTTCATTAAACAAAGCTTTTCAGGCTGTCGACATGGGGAAATTATCTCATGAGGCCCATACAGTATGGATGCAGAAATCAAAACAGCTCATTTCACTGACAAAGCAGCTTACAGCTGAAAAAAACATTGACAAACAGCGCAAAACCTTTGCCGGAATTTCTGAGGAGCTTTATGCATTGGCAAAAGTTGCAAAATTAGATGAGGACATTTACTACCAGACCTGCCCCATGTTTAACGGAGGTTCTCAATGGCTCAGCAAAGAAGAAAGCATTAAAAATCCTTTTTACGGAAACAAAATGCTGAGTTGCGGAAGTACGGTTGAAAAAATAAAAAAATAAGCCCATGAGCATAGCACAACTAATCCGATTGGGCAGCCTGTTCATTATGGGTATTTATACAATACAGGCAGCCTATGCCCAGAAACGCGTTACCTATGATTTATACGTGCGGGATACGCTGGTACAGTATGCGGGAAAAACAAAACGGGCCATTGCAGTAAACGGGCAGATTCCGATGCCTACCCTCGAATTTACCCAGGGCGATACAGCTGTGATACGGGTACATAACGAACTTAAGGAAAGTACTTCCCTGCACTGGCACGGGTTATGGCTTCCCAACAAAGAAGACGGGGTACCAATGCTTACACAGATGCCCATTGCACCCGGCACCACGCATACCTATACTTTTCCCATAATCCAGAATGGAACCCACTGGTACCACAGCCATTCCGGTTATCAGGAACAGATTGGCATGTACGGCTCCATGATCCTCAGAAAGCAATCCAGCGATACCGGTTTCCGCAAAGGAATTGACGACCTGCCTGAAATTCCGGTTATGCTTAGTGAGTGGACCAATTTAAACCCGGGTAATATTCAGCGTATGCTGCATAATGCAAACGATTGGGCCGGCATCAAAAAAGGATCTACACAAAGCTATGCAGAAGCTATACGCGAAGGTCACTTTAAAACAAAGCTCACGAACGAGTGGAAACGGATGCTTGCAATGGATGTAAGTGATGTATACTATGACAAATTCCTCATAAACGGAGCCCCCGAATCACAACTGCAGCAATTTAAGGCGGGTGATAAGGTCCGGCTGCGTATTTCGAACGGTGGAGCATCTTCGTATTTCTGGATACGGTATGCCGGCGGAAAAATGACCGTTGTGGCAAACGACGGAAACGATGTGGAACCTATTGAAGTAGACCGCTTCATTATTGGCGTATCGGAAACATATGATGTTGTGGTGACGATTCCCGAGGAAGGTCTGTCATACGAATTGCAGGCAACCCCGGAAGATCGTACAGGTGCTGCTTCCCTGTTTATCGGGTCCGGGAAAAAACAGCTGATAAGCCCTCTTCCGCGACTGAAATATTTTGAAGGTATGAAGATGATGAACGACATGATGAATATGGACGGCACCATGAACGATATGGGGATGCAGATGAGCCTTCAGCAGATGGACATGAACACGGTAATGTATCCCGAAATTACAGGAAATACGGAACTGCACCGGGAAAAACAGCACAGTTCCGAAACAGCAGCACCTGAACCTCAGCACGGACATCATACACCGTCACCGACGGCTCCTGTAACCCTGAACTACAACATGCTCAGAGCGCCTGAAAATACCGAACTTCCAAAAGAAGCCCCGGTAAAGGAAATCCGTTTTGAACTGACGGGAAATATGAACCGTTACGTGTGGAGCATGGATAACAGGGTAATGTCGGAAACAGATAAGATCCCGGTAAAAAAAGGAGAAATCCTTCGTATTACACTATACAATAATTCCATGATGCGGCATCCCATGCACCTGCATGGTTTTGATTTCAGAGTACTCAACAAAAACGGCACACATTCCCCTTTAAAAAATGTGCTCGATATTATGCCCATGGAAACAAATACGATTGAATTCCTTGCCAACACTGAAGGTGACTGGTTTTTTCACTGCCATATTCTGTACCACATGATGGCTGGAATGAACCGTGTTTTTGAAGTAGGAGAATACGACAATCCTTTACTTCCCGATAAGGAAAAAGCTTATAAGATGTTACAGCGGGAAAGCAATATGACGCATTTTATGGTACGCAACGATTTTGCCACAAATGGTAACGATGGAATGCTGATGTTACAGAATGCCCGGTGGGTTCTGACTTCTGAATGGAGTCTGGGCTACACTCCAATGCACGGTTATGAAGTCGAGACACATTTAGGCAGGTACCTGGGCAGGAACCAATGGTTTCAGGTTTTTGTAGGATTCGACTGGAACAAACACGATATGGATCATAACGCTATGGAAAAAACACTGTTTGGGCAGAAAATCGACCGCGACAGCGGTCTGTTCAGTGCAGGTTTTGTATACAAACTTCCTATGCTTGTTGATTTTCAGGCCGAAGTATACCATAATGGACGGGTGCGCTTTCAGCTGATGCGGGAGGACATTCCGATTTCAAAACGACTCCGGGCCGGTTTTATGGTAAACACAGATAAAGAATATATGGGTGATATAAGCTACGTACTCAACAGGAATATGAGCATCCGTACGCATTACGACAGTGATATGGGATTCGGACTGGGACTGACCCTCATCTATTAAACAAAACGCCCCTTTACCATTATTAAAGGGGCATTTTTATTTACATCTTTTTAGACATTACATACTGCATTCCCCTCATTCCCATACACTGCCTGCCTTCATGCTTATACCCCGCTCCGAGATAAAGTCTGAAAGCGGATGTGTTATCCATATTTACTGCAAGTACCAGTTCGTTTACGTGGGCATAATGTTTTTTTACGAATTCCTCTATAAGCATCATGGCGCGTTTTCCATGTCCTTGGCCCTGATAAAGCGGATTCAGCGACAGGGAACGTACAAGAAGGGCATTTGTATTTTCTGTAAGATCCAGCTTGTCTTCCCCGTAATCCAATACAAGGAAACCAACCGGAAAACCATTTTTTAATATGGTTACAGGTTTCGCAAGTGTATCTGTTCTCTGGCGGAGTCTTTCGAATACCGCCTGTGGTAATGCCGTGAACTGCAGCTGTTCCGCAGGAAGCGTATAGGCCATTACCCCGGCCCGATGCGGCTCTTCAAAAAAGGCCAGCGTGATCTCGTTGTTCATGAATTGATATATTATCTAAAAATATGAAAAACAGCTAAAATTTGGCACCTTATCTTATTTTTTTATTTGCAAAAATCATTTATTTTAGCTTGTGAAAATACATTATATCCCCTTTGTTTTACGATCTTAATTTGCGATGATATGCTGGAATATTTCCCCTATTATTTAGGTATGATACTGCTCATTGTTTTCCTTATGATGCTGGGAAACAAGATAAAGGTTGCTTACCCTGTTCTGCTGGTACTGGCCGGTTTGGTCATCAGCCTCATTCCGGCAATCCCCGTAATGAAAATCGACCCTGAACTCATTTTTATCATCTTCCTGCCTCCGCTGCTGTACGAGGCAGCCTGGAATACTTCATGGAAGGAACTCTGGCACTGGCGCAGAATTATTTTCAGTTTTGCCTTTATAGTCGTTTTTCTAACTGCCATTTCCGTAGCCCTTGTGGCCAATTATTTTATTCCTGGGTTTTCGCTGGCTTTGGGATTTCTTTTGGGCGGTATCGTATCTCCGCCTGATGCGGTAAGTGCGAGCGCCATATTAAAATTTGTAAAGGTTCCCAAACGCATGTCGAGCATACTCGAAGGTGAAAGTCTTTTAAACGATGCTTCTTCCCTCATTATTTTCCGTTTTGCCATGGTAGCGGTTGCTACTGGTCAGTTTATATGGCAGGACGCTGTTCTGAATTTCGGATGGATGGTCATAGGCGGAATTTCTATCGGGCTTGCCATAGCCATTGTTTTAAAAAAGACACACAAATACCTGCCTACAGATGTGAACATGGACATCATCCTCACCCTTATGGCACCGTACATTATGTACATCATAGCGGAACAGGTACACAGTTCGGGGGTCTTAGCGGTTGTAAGCGGTGGTTTGTTCATGTCGTATTACAGGCACACCTACCTCAGCAGTTCCTCACGTCTGCGCGCAGAAAATGTGTGGCAGAGTTTTGCCTTTTTACTCAACGGGCTGGTTTTTATGCTCATTGGTCTTGACCTTCCTGAAATCACCCTTGGACTGGAATCGGAGGGCGTGAGTTTTTACACGGCAACGGGGTTTGGCTTACTCATAACGGCCGTGCTTATCATAGGCCGCATACTGGCCTGTTACGGAGCCATTGTCGTAACCCTTATCATGCGTAATTTCATCACCGTGGCCGACCGTAGCAATCCGGGGTTAAAAGGACCGCTTATACTCGGCTGGACGGGAATGCGTGGTGTGGTATCTCTTGCTGCCGCCCTGTCCATTCCCCTTACGCTCGAAGGAAACGTTCCTTTTCCGCACCGCAACCTCATTCTTTACATCACCTTTATTGTTATCCTGCTCACACTTGTTGTACAGGGCCTCACACTTCCGTATTTAATAAAGAAAATGGGTGTTATGGAGTACAATGACCACTGGCCGGAAGAAGAAACGCATACTTTGCTTCGTACTGCCCTTGCCCGGGAATCACTGGATTATCTTTCCCTGCAGCATCCCGAGGAATTTGCATCGGACAAACACCTTAAAAAGTTTGCCCAGAAATGGGAAGACCGCTCTTCTCAGACGGGTGAAGCCACTGATGTTCCCGAACACATCCGGGCCATCTATATCCAGGTGCTCAACCGGCAACGCAGTTTTTTAATTGAAAAAAATAAAACGGAACAAAAACTCGATGAAGAAATCATCCGGCACTATCTGCACCAGATAGACCTGGAAGAGGAACGTATTTTATACAGCAGATAGGCAAATAAAAAAAGGGAAGTAAAAACCTCCCTTTTTAACACTTACATGGATTTCTTCAAACCCATACACTTAACTAAAAACATTCAAAAAACTACTATCTTTAAAAATATTCGCTTTTTAATTTCGCTGCTCTCAAATGCTGAAAAACACTTTTTGAAACAGCTATTCTCTTTTTCATAATCATTTGTAAAGATTAAAACAAACCGCGTACCATTTTCCAAACTACCTGAAAAACGGCACTTTTCCGGAGTTAAACTGATTATAATTGTAGAAAAATGCTCTATAGATTGTAGACTTTTTTCTCAAAAAGGCTGATAATTTAAACTCAATTTCGATTTATTCGCTCAGAGTATTTTATAATAATTAAGTACATTTGTAAAAACAATTTTCAGTATGCTTATAATTGGTATAGCAGGCGGCACCGGAAGCGGTAAAACAACGGTTGTACATCAGATTATGAATGAACTGCCCGAAACGGAAGTGGGTATTATTTCCCAGGATTCTTATTACAAGGTAAATGATAATCTTACGATGGACGAACGTGCCCTTATTAATTTCGATCACCCGAGAGCCATTGATTTCACCCTGCTTTCCTCGCATCTTATGGCATTGAGGGAGGGAGAAAGCATACATCAGCCCGTTTATTCTTTTGTCCACCACAACAGGACAGACGATTACATACTTACGCACCCGCGCAAAGTAATGATTGTTGAGGGCATTCTTATTCTCACCAATCCGGAATTACGGGAATTGTTCGATATTAAGATATTTGTACATGCCGATTCTGACGAGCGGCTCATCAGAAGGCTGAAACGGGATATTTCGGAACGCGGACGGGATATGGACGAAGTACTGAACCGTTATCAGACAACGCTGAAACCCATGCACGAACAGTTTATTGAACCGTCAAAAGCTTATGCAGACATCATCATTCCCAACGACAAATACAACACTGTTGCCATTGACATCGTCCGCACTGTTATCAATAAGAAAATCAACGATTAGCCATGAAAGAAAAAATCGCAGCACTATTGATTAAATACCCTTTCCTGAAATGGGCTACCAACCGTTTTGTCCTGGTTACGCTGTTCTTTGTACTATGGCTGCTGTTTTTTGACACCTATGCCTTTTATGACCACAGGTCTATTGACAAGGAGATAAACAAGCTGGAGGAAAACAGGGACTATTACCAGCAGGAAATCGACAGCGATGATAAAAACATCCGCAAACTTTCGCGCAAGGAAGAAGTGGAAGGCTATGCACGTCAGAAATATTACATGAAACGTGAAAATGAAGATATTTACATCATAGATTCTGATAAGGAATATCCGAACGATAATGAGCAATAATATAAAATCTATACAACGACTATGTTATTCCAAGATTTTGAAAAAATAGGTTCTAAACAATGGAAAAATCTCATCCAGTACGAACTCAGGGGAGCCGATTATAACGATACCCTGGTTTGGGAAAGTTTAGAGGGCATTAAGGTAAAACCTTTCTACCATAACGACGAAGACCTCGTGACCAACGAGGTCATCACCACAAATACGGCCTTCAGTATTTTACAGGAGATCTATGTACACGATTTCGAAAAATCGGTGCTCAGGGCTAACGACCTGCTGAAACGCGGAGCCGAAAGCATCCGGTTCATCATCCCTTCAGAAAATGTGGATACGGCAGCTCTGCTCAACAGCATTGCAGCCCCAAAGGCTGTATACCTTCAGTTACTGTTCCTTGACGAAGCTGCCATCCTGAAAATCAACAATGAAGCATCAAAACTGCCGTATAAAGTTTTTGTCCTCCTCGACCCTGTCCACCGTCTTTTATGGGACGGTAACTTTTTCAGGGACGGAGAAACGGATTTTTCCATACTGAATAACATTGAAAAAACGGCGCTTAACATAAACTGGCTTACTGTAAATGCTTCCACCTACCAGAATGCAGGTGCAAACATGATACAACAGCTTGCTTATACCCTGGCCCATACCAATGAATACCTTAACAGAATCCCCGGGTTCAGTAAAAATGTTACGGTAGAAGTGGCTGTCGGGGGCAATTATTTTTTCGAGATTGCCAAATTACGGGCTCTGAGAATGCTTCTGAACACACTTTCGGCGGAATACAGCAGCAATATCACATTCCATATCATTGCCAAACCTACACGCCGCAACAAAACGCTGTATGATTATAACGTAAACATGCTTCGTACAACAACGGAATGTATGAGTGCCATTCTCGGAGGAGCCGATGCTGTGGAAAACCTTTCTTATGATGCCCTTTTCCATAAAACGAATGAATTCGGGGACCGTATTGCACGCAATCAGCTGTTAATACTGAAAGAGGAAAGTTATTTCGATAAGGTCGACAATCCTGCAGACGGTGCCTATTACATCGAAAACCTGACACTACAGCTTGCAGAAAAGGCACTGGAACTGTTTAAGGATATTGAAAAGAACGGCGGTCTCATCACTCAGCTTATCGAGGGAACGATTCAGCGAAAAATTGCGGAAGCCGCTGCAAAAGAACAGCTGTTGTTCAACGAAGGAAAAGAGGTACTGCTTGGAACCAACAAATACCCGAACAAACAGGACCGTATGGCACACGATCTGGAATTGTTTCCTTTTGTGAAACAAAATCCACGGAAAACATTAATCACACCTGTTATAGAAAAACGTTTAGCAGAAGCTTTGGAACAGGAGCGTCTTGAAGCAGAAAAAAACGCATAAGTCATGAGAAAAAACATTCAACATATACAGATTCCCGCAAAAAAGGACGTTGCACAGGTTGCTGCATCTGCTTTTGAAACTGCCGAGGGTATTGAAATAAAAGAACGTTATTCGGCAGCAGACCTGGAAGGTCTGGAACAGATCGGCTTCGCAGCGGGATTTGCACCGAACCTGCGCGGCCCTTATGCTACGATGTATGTACGCCGTCCGTGGACCATCCGCCAGTATGCCGGTTTTTCCACTGCTGAAGAAAGCAATGCCTTTTACCGCAGAAACCTTGCTGCCGGACAAAAGGGTTTGTCTGTAGCATTTGACCTTGCAACACACCGGGGGTACGATTCGGACCACGAGCGCGTAGTAGGTGACGTTGGAAAGGCAGGTGTTGCCATTGATTCTGTGGAAGACATGAAGATACTCTTCGACCAGATTCCATTAAACGAAATGTCTGTTTCCATGACCATGAACGGAGCTGTTTTGCCTATTATGGCTTTTTATATTGTAGCAGCCAAAGAACAGGGAGTAGACGAGAAACTTCTTTCGGGAACCATTCAGAACGACATCCTCAAAGAATTCATGGTTCGGAATACTTATATCTATCCACCGACACCATCCATGAAAATCATTGCGGATATCTTTGATTATACAAGCAAGAGAATGCCGAAATTCAATTCCATTTCCATTTCGGGCTATCATATGCAGGAAGCCGGCGCTACTGCCGATATTGAATTGGCATACACCATAGCAGACGGTTTGGAATATGTACGCACGGGGCTTGCAGCCGGGATGAAGGTGGACGAGTTCGCCCCAAGACTTTCTTTTTTCTGGGCCATCGGGATGAACCACTTCATGGAGATTGCCAAAATGCGTGCAGGGAGAATGATCTGGGCCAAACTGCTTAAACAGTTCAATCCTGATTCAGATAAATCGCTGGCATTGCGTACACACTGTCAAACATCGGGCTGGAGTCTTACAGAACAGGATCCCTTCAACAACGTAGCCCGCACGGCCATTGAGGCCGCTGCTGCTGCTTTTGGCGGCACGCAGTCGCTGCATACAAATGCCCTGGATGAAGCCATTGCGCTCCCTACCGATTTTTCGGCACGTATTGCGCGAAATACCCAGATTTTCCTTCAGGAAGAAACAAAAATATGCAAAACCGTTGATCCTTGGGCCGGAAGCTACTATGTAGAAAGCCTTACCGCTGAAATTGCCGAAAAAGCGTGGAAGCTCATTGAAGAGGTAGAATCATACGGAGGTATGACCAAAGCCATTGAAGCCGGTATCCCAAAAATGCGTATTGAAGAAGCGGCTGCACGTAAACAGGCCCGTATTGATTCGGAACAGGATACCATCGTAGGGGTTAACAAATACCGCCTGGAAAAAGAAGATCCTTTACAGATCCTCGAAGTGGACAACCAGGTGGTCCGCCAGCAGCAGATTGAGCGCCTGAACAGTATCAAAGCTACCCGCAACACTCAAAAGGTTCGGGAATGTCTTGATAAATTAACAGAATCGGCACGTACAGGTGAAGGAAATTTATTAGCTTTGGCTGTAGATGCAGCCGAAAACCGTGCAACACTCGGAGAAATCTCCGATGCTTTAGAAGCTGTTTTCGGACGTTACAAGGCTCAGATTAAAACCATCAGCGGCGTGTACAACAAAGAAATTAAAACAGATGAAAGTTTTGCCAAAGCAAAACAGCTTGCAGACGAGTTTGCCCGCTTGGAAGGACGTCGTCCGCGTATCATGATCGCAAAAATGGGACAGGACGGACACGACCGAGGTGCCAAGGTTGTTGCCACAGGCTATGCAGATGTCGGTTTTGATGTGGATATGGGACCTTTGTTCCAGACGCCAGCCGAAGCCGCCAAACAGGCCGTTGAAAACGACGTGCACGTTTTAGGTGTTTCTTCACTTGCTGCAGGTCATAAAACCCTGGTACCACAGGTTATTGAAGAATTAAAAAAATACGGGCGCGAAGACATTATGGTCATTGTAGGCGGGGTTATTCCTGCACAGGACTACCAATACCTGTTCGATGCAGGCGCCGTTGCCGTTTTCGGCCCCGGAACCCGTATTGCAGATGCCGCCATCACCATTTTAAATATTTTAATGGATACGGAATAAAAAAAGCCAACCTAAAGGGGTTGGCTTTTTTTATAATATACTCCCGATAAAATGATCGTTTTCCATCGTTCTCCAGACTTCAATATTGCTGATGTATTTGTCTTTATACGGAAGGCTTCTGCAGTTGAGCTGAATTTTGGAAACCTTTTGCATATCCACAAGGAAATGATTGTCTTCCCAGAAATAACAGTAAAGGTCGGCTTCCTTCTTATTTTTCGGTGTAAATTTCCCGAATACCTTTGTTCTGCCCTTTACATCCTGTTTCTGTAATACTTCAAACCTGTCCTTTTCAAAATATGTACGTACTACAATCAAGGCACTGCCGTCTTTCTGTGTTATGGGTTTATAAGACTGTAAATAGAAATCTGTGGTAAGTTTGCCGTTTACGAACTTCGTGGCCGCGTTAAACTCAAAGGCATACATTTTCTCCTTGTCGTTGAGATGACGTCTGTCAAAATCCTTTGCCAGCAGCAGAATCTGATTCATTCCATTATAGAAATTATACGAAACCAGCAGTTCGTAATAGTTTATTTTTTTACCCTCTTTATAGTAAAACCGTGGAAAAACCTGGTCTATAGTTCCTGTTATTATCATTAGGTTATGTTTCAAAAATACATAATGGAAAGAAAACTTCATATAAAGTCCTGTTCCTGTTAACTGCAAATATAGCGATTCTGCAGGTATCTGTATATTGTTTGTTACACTTTGATTCGATTTCGGACAAACATATTCATATTTTGTGCAAACGAAAAATTTAGACCATTCTCCTATTTTTTGTATTTTTAAATTTCAAAACCTTTTCCATGAAAAAGATCATCATCGGTTGCTGTGCCTTTCTGGCCGTTGCGTGCAACCAGACCGGCAAAAAAGCACTGCCGGAAACGCAGCATATAGCATTAAGTACGGATTACAAAAAAGTTTTTGAAAAATTCGAAACTTCCAACGATACCCTTTATGTGGTAAATTTCTGGGCCACGTGGTGCCAGCCCTGTGTAGAGGAACTTCCTGATTTCATGAAGATCAACGAAGAGTACAAAACGGATAAAAAATTTAAAATGATACTGGTCAGCCTGGACCGGGCCGCCGACTTCGAAACCAAAGTAAAAGATTATATAAACAAAAATAACATAAAACCGGACGTATATGTACTTTCAGACAACAAGCGCATGAACGAGTGGATCCCCGGAATAAACAAAACCTGGAGCGGTGCCATACCGGCTACTGCCCTTTACAGGAACAAGCAACAGCTGTTCTTTACGGAAGGGAAGATATCCTATGAAGATCTAAAAAATATTATCAATAAATTCATGTAATACGTTATGAGAAATTTTATAACACTGGCTCTGTGCGCCATGGCTTTTATAGCCTGCCAGAAAAAAACGGAAGCAACTGCCGAAAGCGGAACGGCAGGCGATACGGTTACAAAACAGGAAGAACCCACTGTTCAGAAAACGGGGTACAGCATTGGTGATGAGGCAGCAGATTTTTTGCTCAAAGGTACAGATGATAAAATGCATTCGCTTTCACAATATAAGGATGCCAAAGGGTTCATCGTAATCTTTACCTGCAACCACTGCCCGTATGCCAAGGCTTACGAGGACCGGATTGTAGCACTAGATGCCAGGTATAAACCACTCGGGTACCCGGTAATTGCCATTAATCCTAATGATGCTGCAGTACAGCCTGAAGACAGTTTTGAACTTATGAAAGTGCGTGCCAAGGAAAAAGGCTTTACTTTTCCTTATCTCGTTGATGAAGGACAGAAAATATTCCCGCAATACGGAGCTACGAAAACACCTCATGTATTTATACTTCAGAAAGAAAACGGTAAAAATATCGTAAAATATATCGGGGCTATTGACGACAATCATGAGGATCCAAACGATGTAACTCAAAAATATGTGGAAGCCGCTGTTGATGCTTTGCTGAAAAACGAGCCGGTAAAACAGGCCGAAACGGTTGCCATAGGATGCAGTATCAAAGTAAAAAAATAAAAGTAGAGGAGCGGTTTACGCTCCTCTACTTTTATTTTTTAAGGCCAACGGATGGTATTTTTCCATTTCGGCTTTGAGTTTCTGGCGGTCGAGATGAACATATATCTCTGTGGTTGTAATGGATTCGTGTCCCAGCATGGCCTGGATAGACCTTAAATCTGCCCCGTTTTCCAAAAGATGGGTGGCAAAGGAATGCCGTAAGGTATGCGGGCTTACGTCTTTAGTAATTCCCGCCAGCTGTGCCAGCTGCTTTATGATGGTAAAAATCATGGCGCGCGTTAATGCCCCCCCCCTTCTGTTCAGGAAAAGAATATCCTCGGCATCACTTTTAACCTTCCATTTACTGCGCGCACAATCTATATAATACTTTATTTTTTCTATAGCCGGTTCCGAAATGGGGACAAATCGCTGTTTGGAACCTTTTCCAAAAACCCTGATGAAGCCCTCATTAAAATACAGTTCCGAAATTCGGAGGTCTACGAGTTCAGACACACGCAATCCACATGCGTACAGTGTTTCAATTATGGCATCGTTACGCACATCCTCCGGTGTATGGAACGGAATTTGCGAAATCAGCATATCAATCTCCGAAACAGAAAGTACCACGGGCAGTTTTCTGGACTGTTTTGGAAGCTCAATAAAAGTTACGGGGTTGGATTCCAGAACGTTCTGCAATACCAGAAAGCTGTAAAAATGGTTAAGGGTGGCCAGGATTCTCGCCTGTGTGGCAGGAGCGAGAAAATCGGCTATAAAATGGATAAAAGCCCTGATATCCTCATCTTTTACTTCCAGAAATGAACGTTCTGTGCCTAAGAACTGCTCCAGCTTTTCAAGGTCATAGGCATAACTTGATACGGTATTTTCAGATACGCCGCGTTCCAGCTTCAGGTAAAATTTAAATTCATCTATAAAATCACGCATAAAAAAACCACCTTTAGGGTGGTTTAAAATTACGTTTTTATTCCTTATTCTTCAAAGAAGGGATTTTTGATTCTGATACTATTCGTCGACCCTGAGAAAATTACCTGCTTCATCAAATTCAAGATCGATATCAGAGGCCAGATCTACCTTGATTTTTTTTGCCTCCCTGTCTATGGATACCGCAAAAGTATTTGCATAGTTTTGAGCAATATAGGAAGCTATTTTTTCCGGGACGATTTCTTTCGGAAGCCCTTTCGCATCTTTCCATTCATGCCAGTTCCCGTTTGAGTCGAAATCGATCTCTGCCCCGTCGTTGAATTTAACTTCGAAGTTTCTTCCTATAATCGGTACCGTTTTCACTTCATACGATGCAATATCTTCCTGGCGGTAATGCTGGTTGATGGTTGAGAGTGCAGCTTCGGGAAGATCGGTGAGTGAAACCGCCTGGGCGGCAGTAGCTGAACCTTTTTCAACTGTTGCTGCGGCAGGGGTTACCACAACCTCCTTCTTACATGCTGTGAGCGACATTAGTCCCACTGCAAAAATAAATAGCGTCTTCTTCATAACATTTTAATTTTTAGTTCTTTTAAAGTTACAAAAAAAACTTTAGCATATCACTTTAAATCAACCTTTTATACCTCTATTCTGCTCTTCCTTTTTTTCGGGTGTAGGTCTATTTCTTTTTTTATATTTTTAGTAAAATAATCGGTCCTATGCTGTACAGTATGTGAAGAAGGCGTCTTACACACTAAAATAGGCAGAAAATCAAAAGAAACCTGACATCAGACCATGAAAACGAAAGTGCAAATTTTAAGAGAAAGAAAAAACCTGACGCAATCTGAACTTGCTAAAAAATCCGGACTGTCCTTAAGAACCATACAAAGGATGGAAGCCGGAAATATTCCCAGGGGATTCACACTTAAGGCACTTGCAGACTCTCTGGAAACACAACCGCAGGACCTTCTTCCGGCTAAGGTTAGTGACAAGGCTGTTGAAAAGGCAAAATACATTAACATCTCTGTTTTAGCGTCTTTCTTAATTCCATTTGGCAATCTGATTTTCCCTACCGTCTTAACTTTTAGATCAGATGATGAAAAAATTAAGGAATTTGGAAAGAACATCATATGTGTACAGATTATCTACACCTTCATTCTGGGTTTATTGCTTATTATCTGTCCTTTTGTTCAGAAGGCTTTTTCCATAAGGTTCCCTTTGTTTGTTCCGGTATTAATTACAATGAAGTGTATAAACCTGTTCATCATCTTAAAAAACGGAACAAGTTTAACGCGTGAAAAACAACTTGCTATAAGACTGAAAAACAACATACTATAGCTTATGTCATTGAACTGACGTAAAAATGTCGTATTGTTTTAGGATGGAAATTGTTGCAAATTCAGAATCTTGCACAAAAATCAAAAAATGAAAATTTTAAAAAAGATTGTGTTGGGTTTTCTCATATCAACAGCTATAGTTTTAATTGGAGGCTATGTTTACATGAATGAAAAGTTTTCTCCTCCCGAAAATGGCCTTACTGTTTTAAATGAGACTCAAAATATCCCGATAAGATGGGTTCATGATAATGAAGCTCCCTATTCGGCCTTACTTGTACCCGTGAATATTCCGGGCATTGACGAAACACTTTTTATGCAATTGGATTCCGGTTCACCTGTAACCGTTTTTTATAAGGCTTCTCTGCAATCCATTGATAACGAGCTGAAAAAAGCACGTTTGAAAATTAAGGATTCTACAAGGGTTAACCTTACATTCCATATTAAAGAACTCCGCATTACATCGGAAGACTTTAAGCTCATGGATTATGGAAATAAAATCGATTTTAAAAACCGTGATGCAGAAAACATTATCGGAACCATAGGAACCGACCTGCTAGAGAAAAGAATTCTGGTTCTCGATTTCCCAAACAGCCGCTGCTCGTTCATTGAAACAGTTAACGAAACCGGGTTTTCAGAATTCGAATTTACAAAAAGACGCATACTGCTGCCTGCAAAACTCGGAGGCCAAAACATACAGCTGCTCTATGATTCCGGCACAAGTGGTTATGAATTCATAACCGATGAAACAACCTGGGAAAAATTCAGAATTCCAAACGGGAAGATAAAGACTGAAAAAGGAAACTCCTGGGGAAAAGAACTCAAAGTGATTTCCGCCCCGGCCAATGAAAAAATAAAAATAGGTAATTCCGATTTGCCTCTCAGGGAAGTCACACATATAAAGGGAGTTTCTAAAATACAGACCGTACTCATGCGAAGTTCGGGCATGGGCGGCATGGTGGGAAACAGGTTGTTCTTAAACAGGAAAATTATCCTGGACTGTAAAAGGGAGAAATTCAAACTTGAATAAGAAGGCCAGGCAAAAACCATGAAAAAGTACTTCATGGTCGCCTGTACCTGTCGTTAAGACCTTTACCTTCCCTTATGAGGTGTTCTATTTTCTCAAGCCTTGCCCGTTTTGTTTTTTCCTGTTTGGCTTCGTCTATGTATTCTATATATTCTTTTTGCCGTCCTTTTGTCAGCTTTTCGAATGCATCTTTAATGTCGGCATTATCTTCAAGCCATTCCCTGAAAGTCCCTTCCGGCTGTTTAAAGGTTCCGCGTTCGGGCTTCAGTTCTTTTCCGTTGCGTATGGTTTGTATGGATTCTTTTATATAGGCCATAATTTTGTTCTCATCCATTTCGCTGCTGTCGTAAAAGCGCCATTGCCGCAAAGCCTTTGTTTTTCCTTCAGACGCCGAGATGAGGACACCGTAGGGATCTGAAAGGAAAACACCGTTGTAAAACCAAAGCGAAAAAAATTCCTTGAAGCCGCCCCAGCCTATAACATTTTTTCCTTCAAAAGTGTAGATGTCGCTACCCCACTTGACTGTTTTTTCAAGATCAGTCTTTACGATAAGTTGCTGCATCATTTCTTCGGCTTCGGGCCATTTACCGCGATAAGCGTTCCAAACAGGTCTTTTTTTATCCTGAAACCGTTCTGCATTGAATGCCACAAGGTTGCGGATAAGTTGTTCGGGTACAGGTTCATCCAGCGGAACCTGGACAGTTCCCTTTGATGTTTTATACTTTTTCAGATCTTCTGAAAAGTACTCCATCGCTGCACTTCCGGGATACAGGCCCAGATGTTTTTTGAACATGGCAAAATGAATAAGGTTGCCCCGATAACGGAAAGTAGGCATTTTATAGGCTATACTTTCAACTGCTTCCGTTGGAGCAGTTTTCTTGATGATTCGGTATACCTCGTTCAGAATCTTTTGTTTTTCCGGATCAAAACCCGAAATATATTGTGCTATAGTCGAAAAATCACTCATGTGTTATACGGGTATATTTTTTACTTAGGAAAACAATGGTATGTTCCATAAGTTCTTTAAGGACGTCTTTGCGGATATCCTCTATTTTTTTTACATAAATACATGCCTTTCCCATTGTAAACTTCCCGAGTTGTTCCAGTAAAAACCGGTGTTCTTCCAGCCCGGTAAATACATACAATGAAAAGGCGGATTTACGGGGCGAAAAACCGATAAGGGGTGCACTGCCATCGTGCCCGCTTTCGTATTTATAACGGTAGCTTCCAAATCCAACAATCGCAGATCCCCACATCCTTGCCTTTTCTCCCGAAACTGACTCCATCAGTTCTATAAGCTCATAACTTCCCCTGCGTCTTTCTTCATTGTCCACCGTGCCGATAAAGGCATACACATCCTCTTCGGTAAAATCTGTCTTATTTCTGGCCATTCCCTACTGCTCACATAATTGTTTCAGTTCTTTTAATGCCCGGTTCCACATATCCGAAAAAGCTTTTGTGGATTCACCTTCACCAACCTGGACAGTACATGTCAGCTGTTCTCCGATTTTGTCAAACCGGTAGGTTTCTGTTGCGTTTTTCCATGAATCCACAAGCGGTCCCCCGAGAATCTCGACCTGATCCTGTAATATCCCGATATGCCGCAAAACCACAGTTTCACCAAGTATATTTTTTTCCACTATACTTACCATCCCTTCAATATTATTGGCTTCATTGACCGATGTAAAATGCATTTTGGAACCTTCGCTCCAGTCCCCGACTATATCCGAGGAAGGACTGAACACCTGTGTCCATTCGCGATAGGTTTCCCTGTCAAGCATGACCTGGTGTACTTTTTCCGGAGTTGCTCCTATGATTTCCGTAAACTTTAATTCAACCATTCTACCTGTTTTTTATACAGATTATGAGCAAACACTCAACCCGCTAATTTTCGTTAATTTCTTTCAACGTGCCTTTTGAAGCTGTCCAGAATAGCCTGCCAGCCCTGGCGCTGCATATCGACCGAATTCTGCTGTTCGGCATCAAAAATTTCCGTGACCATGACCTTGTCTTCGTATTCCTCAAACCGTATTTCCACTTCCCGTCCGTCTCCAAGACGATACCTGATGAGCCTGTATGGGATGATTTCATCGTATATTCCTTCAAAATCAAACGAGAAACTGCCGTCTTTTGCCGCCATGGTACTTTTTAAGGATCCTCCGACACGAAGGTCGTTGGAAGCATTTAAACAGTGCCAGTCGTCTGAGGCCTGATTCCATTGTTCAATATCAGCGGGATTGTTCATTTTATCCCATACTTTTTCTACAGGCGCTTTTACCGCCGTTTTTACAGTTACCTTTTCCATATGTTATTTTTTTAAACGCATAAAATCAAATGCCCCTTTCCTTAAGTTGATACCGTATTCCAGATTTGCCTTAAGGCATGCCAGAAAATTAGCCCATCCTTCTGTCTGTTGCATAAGTTTTACGATTCCTTCATCGTTTTTTTCCATAAAATGTTCTGCGATCTTCACTACGGTAGAACCGTCATCCTGAGGTATCAGAAACATTTCAACAAGCATACCGTCCACGCCTCCGCTCCAGTCGAATGAAACATATTCCCCTTCTTTTATTTCTTTTGCCGTTACAGGGAAACGATCGTCGAATTCGGGAAATTTCCATGTTACGGTTTCCCCCGTGCGTAAATCACCTGTAGCTGCTTCTATAAAATAACGGCTCATTCCCTGAGCAGTTACAATTGCATTAAAAACCTCATTTGCAGGTTTCTGAATCTGGATGCTTGCCTTAGCTGTTAACTTTTCCATATGTAAGAGCTTTATACGAATTTAATAAAATTGTTTATTTAAAATGGTTTTATATTGAATTATCTCGGTCGTATTTCCATGTCATTTTATGGTTTTTTAAAATTATGATTCCTAACTTTAAGATGCTAATCAAAAAATTTTAATGAATTATGAATACCGTAAGAATATCGGAAACGTTACAAAAAGCATTAAATGACCAGGTAACTCTGGAAGCCTTTTCTGCTCAAATGTACTTAATGTTGGCATGTTGGGCTGATGAAAACCAGCTCGACGGTGTAAAGAACTTTATGATGAAGCACTCGCAGGAAGAACGCGTACATATGGCCAAGATTATGGAGTATATACAGGAACGCGGAGGTAAGGTGACCATCGAGGCCATTCCGAAACCCGGCCCACAACCCAAAAGTGTACTCGAATGCTTTGAAGCTGTTTTAAAACAAGAAATTGAAAATACTGAAGCCATTTACAGGCTCGTAAAAATGAGTATGGACGAACAGGACTGGGCTACCTGGAATTTTATGCAGTGGCTTGTTGCAGAGCAGCGCGAAGAAGAAAAGCTCGCGCTTGACCTTCTGGATAAGGCAAGGCTTGCCGGTGGTTCAAACATGAGCGATACCGCCAAATTCGAGCTAAATAAAGCCATTGGTAATACAGGTCAGGATTTTCCTATTGCCGATGATGTTAATCCGCTGGAATAAGAACTGTACCGTTTAATATAAAAAAGCATGGATAACCATGCTTTTTTATATTTCTATTTGCTGTTCAAGATTTTAAGGCTTCTGTTCTGAATACTTTTGGGAAGCTTTTTCCACTGCGCGTCAAACGAATCCCGGTAATCCTCAGAATTTGTTTCGGAATCCTTTACGAGGTAATGCACAGCTTTTGATTTAATAAAAGATCTTCCTTTTGATTCAGCGGGAATTGTATAGACAATCTGTTTAACCTCAGTTGGATCAAGACCATCGGAAAACCCGTTGTACGTGAGGTAGAACTCCGGAATTCCGTCCTTATCCGCGTCGGCCGCAAAGCAGTTGGGATAATCGAATTCAGGCCAATATACCACATTTCCGAAATCCTGGAACCGGACTTTTTCGAGAAATCCGCCGTGATCGTACAAATAAACGAATGCGTATATATTATGTTCGGTAAGGACGTAAGGCTCTATATAATCCTGACGTATGACGCCGTTTGTTCCATCGGCCTGGGTTCCGTATACATCTACAAACTGTCCTTCAAACTTTTCCGTCTTCAATATTTTTTTCTTGAATATATAATCAAATGTTCCCACCTTCGATTTTACATGGATCAGCATTGTTGTCTTTCCGAATTCTGTACGGTTTATATGGTAAGTCTGGTCGGGAAAATCTTTTTCATACCTGAGTGAATCCTTCGGGTAATACCATGTAACTTCCACATTGCGCTGCGCAATACTGTTGTGTGCAATAAGACATCCTGCAATAAGAACCGTCCTAAATATTATTCCGGTAAAGCCTTCCATTTTTTAATAATTAAGGTATAAGAATATAAAAAGAGAAGTCCTGCTGCCAGCAACAGGTAGCTTGTATTCATGTCCAGTTGTTCCAGAATTGTTGTACAGTTACGGGTATAACCATAACCCGCTTCTGCATAGCAGTCGTCATTCTGATGCATACTTATAATACCCAGTACCAGCAATACATACAATACGAAACCGTTCATGCTCATGTTCATTAAAACAGCGGTAAAAAGCTTGGACCCCGCCCTAGTAAACACAACCGGAATAATAAGAATCAATGTTCCTACAGCTAATACCAGGTAAGCAATGAAATATTCCTGACGATAGGAAACGCTCATGGTATACAGCAATGATACCAGTCCGATAAGCAGACTTAAAACACCTGTTGTAACTCCGGTAAATATAACAGCCCTGAGATTTGTTACCCGGAAACTGAATATTAATGTGGAAAAGAAGAAGGCGATCCAGATGTATACATGAATGTTTTTCGATACAAAATCAACATTTTTAACCAGTTCAACACTCCGCAGCAAATCTCTTAAACTGTCTATTTCATAATAATGAACGGTAAGATTCTTCTTGTAATAATTATAAGTCGTATTGCGCGAATCTTCAGTCGGGATTCCCGTAACAGCAACTGCCGCTGCATCCCCGGCTACGGTATCTACAGCCGCTGCAACATAGGCTTCCGGGGCATAAGTATAGGCATCACGGCTCTCGTTGGTATGAACAAAATGTTTTACTTCAAAATTTCCCGGATGGTATACCCAGGAAAACCAAAGATCTGTTGAAAGGTTGTTTTTTATTTTATACTGTTTTGAGATTTCGAGAAAATCATTCATAATTTTCTTTATTTCTTCCGGGTTTTTCCTGTCGAGCAGTTCCGAAACCTGTCTGTTGATTTCGTAATTTCTTTCTGTATTCACATCACCAGCCGCAGTTTCATAGTAAGGGTAGTTGTTGTAGCGGTCATAAAAATCAATTTCGTTAAAATCGAGCTTATAAAATTGTCGTGAAAAATTATAATAACTAAGCTCTGCAGTACGCAGATAAGGAGACACATCCACAACTTCCTTTTTAAAGTAATAGTTGCAGGTATCGTTTACAACAACTTTATAGGCCAGAGGCGTTTTGGCCTTATACTCCTTGGCCGGGTATTTAAATTCACTATATTCATCTCTTTCGGTTACCGCTACTTTATAAACACTGTAAAACTGATAAATTTCATCCCGAACCTTATAGTACTTTCGGTTGTAGTCAATAAGGTCTGCAGCTGTTTCACAATAAAGGTTTTTGAACACATCCGGATACAGGCGGTTACTGACTTTGTAATTCTGATAATCCAGCGATAAAAAAGGATATGCCCTGTTAATAGCCTCAACATTTTTAACCAGTTCATCATTGGGATATGCCTTATTGATGTATGTCCTGAAGCCGGCCATATACGAAAAATAGAATGTAATCGATGTAAAAATGATGACCAGATAGCATACGAACTGTCCGAACAGCCTGGCACTTCCCGTGGGATAAAAATTCTTGAACCCGTTATTTTTAAACATCATTACGAGCCATCCCACCAGCATAAGCATTGAAATAATGATGTTTACCATAATAAGTCCGCTGCTGAAATAATCTTCCATAACGCGACTGGTTTGCATTGAAACCGGATCGGTATGTGAAAAATAGCCGAAAATAAAGAACACGATGTGTACAGCCATACTAATGGCCAGCATCCACACAACCCGAGTATTCCAGATTGTAGGATACCGTTCAATTAAATATTTATTGATTTTATTTACTAAATTCATAAGGTCTGGTTTAATTTACAAAAAATCTGCGCGTTGAGGCTGATATATCCCGGATGTACGTTAAACGGATATCTGCGGCTCCCAATGCAATAATCACCCCGGAAAATCTTGTTGAAGAATCAAAATAGGCGGTATAAATCCCCCCGTTAAATGTTAACCGGTCCAAAGCAAATGATGAAAAAACCTCCAGCAGCCTTTCACGGGAAGCATCAGTATCAATTTCAATAATCAGTACCTGCTTTTCTGGTTCAGTTGTCTGCGCACTTTCATTGTATTTCCCGTTTTTAAGAAAAATAACCTTATCCGATATTTTTTCTACTTCATAAAGCTGCTGAGAACTCAATATCAATGCTATGGGATTGTTTACAGAATTGGAAATAGCCTTTAAATCCTCAAGTATGATCTGCTGGGCAAGCACATCAAGGTTTGCCAAAGGCTCATCAAGTAATAATATCTCGGGTTTACGCAAAAGAGTCCGGGCAAGTTCAAACCTCATTTTATATCCCGACGAAAGTTCACTCCATTTCAAATGCTTATAATTCCAGAGTCCCAGCCGTGCCACCATCATAAGTACCCGGGGTTCAATTTCATCGGGCTTTTCCCCGTAATGCGCCAGTACAAAACGAAGGTTATCGAGCAGGCTGCCATACCACTTATCCGTACGTTGTGGAATGTAAATGAGTTTGGTTCTTAAATCATATTCATCCCGGAACTTACGGGTAAAATGAAAATCCAGTATTCCCTGCGTCTCGGCGATTTCCCTTGCCAGGATCCGCAGCAGGGTAGTTTTCCCATTCCCGTTCTCTCCTACAAGTCCGAAAACCTGTCCTTTTCTTAATGTAAGTGAAACGGGACCCAGCGAAAATTTTCCGGAACCATAGCTTTTGGTAATATTTTCAGCTTTCAGGACAGCCTGTTCTCCTGCATGCTCCGGCACCTTCACATTGTTTATTTTGTTCAGCAGTTCTTTTGCTTTCACAATGAGGTTTTCTGTATCTTCAGGGTTTTTCTCCTTCCAGTCGGTCAGGGCTGCCGCTTCCCGGTAAATCGACATATCCTGGGTATCCATTGCACAATCGAGTAATTTACGGAACCCCAGAAATATATCCCTGTTGTCAAAAAAACGGATTACCTCGCTAACGCGTTGCTCATGTTTTGTCATTCGTAGCTTTTTATTGTAAAAATAAAAAAAGCTTTGGCACAGGCATCATCCATAACTTAAAATGTTCTGCAGTAATGATAAAAGTCACTATAAACAGCCATTAAAAAAGCCTCCAAAAGGAGGCTTTAATTTTATAAAGGCATTGCAGTTCCGTTACATATTTCTGCGGTACTGCCCACCTACTTTAAAAAGTGCATCTGTAATCTGTCCTAAAGAACATACTTTTGTTGCGTTCATAAGCGCTTCAAAGATGTTCCCGTTCTGCATGGCCACTTCCTGAACTCGTGCCAGCTGAATTTTCACTTCGGCTTCGTTTGCCTTGTTCAGGTTTTCCTTCGTCTGTATCTGGAACAGTTTTTCCTCTTCCGTTGCACGGATTACCTCTGCCGGAACAACCGTTTTCGATCCGCTTGAACTCAGGAAGGTATTCACCCCGATGATAGGGAATTCCCCGTTGTGTTTCAGCGTTTCATAGTACAGTGATTCTTCCTGGATTTTAGAACGCTGGTACATCGTTTCCATTGCCCCGAGCACACCGCCTCTTTCGGTTATACGGTCGAATTCCTGTAATACGGCTTCTTCCACAAGATCCGTAAGTTCCTCAATAATAAAAGATCCCTGTATCGGGTTTTCGTTTTTAGCAAGTCCGAGCTCCTTATTGATGATGAGCTGTATTGCCATAGCCCTGCGAACCGACTCTTCGGTCGGTGTCGTAATTGCTTCGTCATAAGCATTTGTATGAAGCGAATTACAGTTATCATAAATAGCATATAAGGCTTGCAGAGTGGTACGGATATCGTTAAAATCAATTTCCTGAGCATGGAGTGAACGCCCGGATGTCTGAATATGGTATTTCAGCATTTGCGCGCGCTCATTCGCCCCGTATTTTTGTTTCATGGCCTTTGCCCATATTCTTCTTGCTACACGCCCGATAACGGCATATTCAGGATCGATCCCGTTTGAGAAAAAGAAAGATAAATTAGGTCCGAACGCGTTGATGTCCATTCCTCTTGACAGGTAATATTCTACATACGTGAAGCCGTTTGCCAGCGTAAATGCCAATTGCGTAATAGGGTTGGCACCGGCTTCGGCAATGTGGTAACCCGAAATGGAAACCGAGTAGAAGTTACGTACATTTTTATTGATGAAATATTCCTGCACGTCACCCATAAGGCGCAATGCAAATTCTGTAGAGAAAATACAGGTATTCTGAGCCTGATCTTCTTTAAGGATATCAGCCTGAACCGTTCCCCTAACCTGTGACAAGGTATTTTTTTTGATTTCTGCGTAAACATCCACGGGTAATACCTGGTCTCCGGTAACACCCAGCAACATTAAACCAAGCCCGTCATTTCCTTCCGGAAGATCTCCGTTATAACGCGGGCGCTCTATACCTTTATCTTTGTAAATCTGTACAATCTTTGCCTCTACTTCTTCTTCAAGACCGTTTTCTCGGATGTAAATTTCACATTGCTGGTCAATAGCCGCATTCATAAAGAAACCAAGCAACATCGGTGCCGGTCCGTTAATAGTCATGGATACCGATGTTAAAGCATGTGCGAGATTAAAACCGGAATACAGTTTTTTAGCATCATCAAGACAGCAGATCGAAACCCCTGCATTCCCGATTTTACCGTAAATATCCGGGCGATGCCCCGGATCGTTTCCGTAAAGCGTTACCGAATCAAATGCCGTTGACAGACGTTTGGCAGGCATCCCTAAAGATACATAATGGAAGCGGCGGTTGGTACGTTCCGGTCCGCCTTCTCCAGCAAACATACGCGTAGGGTCTTCTCCTTCACGTTTAAACGGATATAATCCCGATGTAAAAGGAAATTCTCCCGGAACATTTTCCTGAAGAACCCAACGCAGTATATCCCCCCAGGCTTCGTATTTGGGTAATGCGATCTTAGGAATCTGCAAATGTGACAACGATTCAGAATGTGTTTTAATCTTGATCTCCTTATCGCGTACCTTAAACGAGTATACGGGATTTCTGTATTTATTTACTTTTTCGTCCCAGCTGGTAATCACTTCCCAATAATAGGGATCAAGGTTTAATTTCTGTTTGTCAAATTCGGCTAACAGCAGTTTTACCAGTTCTGTTTCGGTATTCCCTTTAATTTCAATACCGTATTTTGTAAGGTCCGGGCGGGCTCCGGAAACTGTTTCAATTGTTTTATAAATCCCGTAAAGTTTTTGGGCTACTTCCTTCTGGGTAACTACTTTCTGGTCGTATCCACGGTTGTTTTCTGCAATTTCAGATAAATAGCGCGTTCTGCTCGGTGGAATTACAAAGACTTTTTCACTCATTTCTTTTGTAATTTCAAAACCGGATTTCAGGTCGGCACCCGTTTTTTCCACCACCTTATTCATAATGGCTTTATACAACTGGTTCGTTCCCGGGTCGTTGAACTGTGAAGCGATTGTTCCGAATACCGGCATGGTATCAGGGTTTGCATCCCACAGGTTATGATTGCGCTGGTATTGTTTTTTCACATCTCTTATGGCATCCAGTGCTCCGCGTTTATCGAATTTATTTATGGCTACTATATCCGCAAAATCAAGCATGTCGATTTTCTCCAATTGAGTAGCTGCACCGAATTCCGGAGTCATGATGTATAACGAAGCATCGGAATGATCGAGGATCTCTGTATCTGATTGCCCGATTCCCGATGTTTCCAAAATGATGAGGTCATATTGGGCTGCTTTCAACACCTGAATAGCTTCTTCCACATATTTTGACAAGGCCAGATTTGACTGACGCGTAGCCAGTGAACGCATGTATACTCTTGAATTATTGATCGCATTCATACGGATACGGTCTCCCAGTAAAGCTCCTCCCGTTTTCTTTTTTGAAGGATCGACAGATACAAGCGCGACTGTTTTTTCAGGAAAATCAATCAGAAAGCGACGCACCAGTTCATCTACCATGGAAGATTTCCCTGCTCCTCCCGTTCCCGTGATCCCAAGCACCGGTGCGGAACGATCTGCAACTTTATCAAAATCGAACAGTTTAAGAAAATCTTCTTCGCGGTTTTCAGCAAGCGATATGAGTCTGGAAATGGTTGTGATGTCTTTATCCTTCAACGACTGATAAACATCTTTACCTTCCGGCAACTGCAAATCTCCTGTTGGAAAATCAGCCTTCTGTACCATATCATTGATCATTCCCTGCAATCCAAGTTCCCGGCCATCGTCAGGGGAATAGATACGGGTAATACCATAATCCATCAGTTCCTTGATTTCCGACGGAAGGATTACGCCTCCACCTCCGCCCACAATGCGGATATGCCCTGCTCCTTTTTCCTGAAGCAGATCATACATATATTTGAAATATTCGTTGTGTCCGCCCTGATACGATGTCATGGCAATTGCGTTTGCATCTTCCTGTATAGCGGTATTCACAACATCTTCTACCGATTTATCGTGCCCCAAATGTATAACCTCGCATCCTGTTGCCTGGATAATCCTGCGCATGATATTAATTGCAGCATCATGTCCGTCAAACAATGCTGCCGCAGTTACGATTCTTACTTTATTTTTTGGATGATATGGTTGTTGCTCCATCATTATTCGTAGTTGTTATTTTCGGGCTACAATATACGTCTTTTTACAGATTATATAAAATATGGAGTACTATTTTAATAATCAATTTATAATTCTCAAAATAGGAGTATAAATACAGAAAAAGAGGAAACCTTCCGGTTTCCTCTTTTTTTGTATTTATTCAGATGTACTTATCGTTTCAACGAGAAGTGGCCTGTTACCTCTTTCTGTAATCCTGTTTTCGGATCAACATATTCGGCTTTGAACCAGTAATCTGTCGATGGCAGCGGTTTACCGTTAAACGTTCCGTCCCAA